>Ga0302314_10000095_pt1 | contig 145112 bp, 149 predicted proteins | sample III_Palsa_N2_3_FD_200533 | JGI IMG/M metagenome (GOLD analysis project Ga0302314, IMG submission 200533) | Peat permafrost microbial communities from Stordalen Mire near Abisko, Sweden - III_Palsa_N2_3 | ecosystem: Environmental > Terrestrial > Soil > Palsa > Peat permafrost | place: Sweden... | reverse complement strand
CGGCCGGATACTCGCAGGTGCGGCGCGCTCGCCCCACGACGACCACGCCGCTTTCCAGCGGCTCGCGCAGCGCCTCGAGGACGTTGCGTGAGAACTCCGGCAGCTCATCGAGAAACAGCACGCCGTGGTGCGCCAGCGAAAGTTCGCCAGGCCGCAGCGAGCTGCCGCCGACGACTGCGGCGATCGAGGCCGTATGCTGAGGACTGCGAAATGGCCGTTCGAGGCCCGGCCGTTCGAGGCCCGCACCCAGGCGCTGGCCGGCCGCCGAAGCGAGGCTCGCGACCTCGAGCGCCTCACGCTCGTCGAGCGGCGGCAAAAGCCCCGGCAAACATTGCGCGAGCAGCGTCTTGCCGGCGCCGGGCGGACCGATCATGAGCATCGCGTGGCTGCCCGCGGCGGCGATCTCGAGCGCACGCTTCGCAGTGAACTGACCGCGCACTTGTGAGATGTCGAGGCGCGCGCGCGCCGGAGCGTGCTCGATCGCCCCGGCGGGGCGCAGATGCGCGCCACCGCGCAAGGCCTCGCACACTTCACGCAGATGCCGCGCCACCTTCACTTGCGGGCCCGCGACCCAGCTCGCCTCTCAGTCGTTCGCAGCCGGCACGATGAGCTGGTGCTCGGTGCGCGCGCCGGCGATGAGCGCCGGCAAGAGCTGGTTCGTGCGACGCAGCTCGCCGCTCAGCGCAAGCTCGCCGTAAAGCTCGCAACCGGCCGCCGCGCGCGCCGGCAATTGGCCGCTCGCCGCCAAAATGCCGACCGCAATGGGCAAATCGAATCGACCGCCTTCCTTCGGCAGGTCGGCGGGTGACAGGTTCACCGTGATACGGCCGCTCGGAAACTCATAGCCCGAGTTGAGAATCGCCGAGCGCACGCGCTCCCGGCTCTCGCGCACGACGGTCTCCGGTAATCCCACCAGCGCGAAGGCAGGCAATCCGCACCCGAGGTGTACCTCGACGCGCACCAGCGGAGCGGCGAGTCCCACGGGCGCGCGGCTCACGACCGTGCTCATGCCGCCCGTCACGCCATGCTCCCGCTCGGGGACCGCGCAGGGCTAGCCGCCGCCGATCTTGGTCTCGAGGTCCTTCAGCCGCTGCTCCATGGCGGCGAGCGCGGCCTGCGTGCGCTTGAGCAGGGCCGCCTGCACATCGAACTCGGTACGGCTCACGAGGTCGAGCTTCGCGAGCTGCGCCTGCAGGACGGCCTTGAAGTTCCCCTCGAGGTCGCGGCCCATGCCGCGCAGCGATTCAGGTACCGCGTCCGCCAGCCGGCGCGCGAGATCGTCGAGACCGGTGGACCTCATGAAGCTCATTTCATACCTCCGCAGCTCTCGTCGCCCCTCGATAACGCACCAGCACCGCGCTCGCGCGCCAAAGCGATGCACGGACCCGCTCGCGCGGCTCGCAACTCCTTGATATGGCGACCCAATACGCCTGGCATGGAAGCTGCATCGCTTGCAGGCAATAGTACGCGGAACTCGACAGGGGAGTCGCCCGATTAACCGCCGAATGCGGGGATAAATGCATGAAGCTGATTACGGCCGTCATCAAGCCGTTCAAGCTGGACGAGGTCCGGCAGGCGGTCGCCGACATCGGTATTCAAGGGGTGACGGTCACCGAGGTACAGGGCTACGGGCGTCAGCTCGGTCACGTGGAAATGTATCGTGCGAGCGAACGCCGAGTGGACTTCTTGCCCACGACCAAGGTCGAGCTCGCGGTGGATGATTCGATTGCGGAACAGGTGCTGGAGGCAGTTTGTAACGTTGCTAGGACAGGCAAGGCCGGCGACGGCAAGGTTTGGATCATCGAGCTGGAGCAGGCCCTGCGCGTGCGTACCGGCGAGACCGGTCCGGATGCCATCTAGCGCACCGCTCGCCTCGTCTCACCCGATTCCGCTCGAGGAAATTTAGGTCGATTTAGGAGCATCTCGCGCCGGCAAGCCAGCCAACTCCCCCGTCGGTGCGACATCCCGCCGGCGCGGGTTCCTCTCGAGGGCCCGCGCCGTTTTTTTTGGGTGCGCCGTCGGCGCCGGGGTGCTGCCCGTTATACATTAGAAAAGACATCGGGGAGGTCGTGCTGCACTGCAAAACGAGGTGCAATCCGTGGCGTGAGTCGGCATGCTTGATCCCTAGGAGATTTTGTTCCATGAAAATGGTCGTTGCCATCATCAAGCCCTTCAAGCTGGACGACGTGCGCTCAGCCCTGGCGGAGGTGGGGATACAGGGCATTACCGTGACGGAGGTCAAGGGTTTCGGCCGCCAAAAGGGTCACACTGAGCTCTATCGTGGAGCTGAGTACGTGGTGGACTTTCTGCCCAAGGTGAAGCTCGAGCTGGCCGTCGATGACGATCAGGTCGACCGGGTGGTGGAAGCCATCATCGAGGCGGCCCGCACGGGTAAGATTGGCGACGGTAAGATATTCGTCTCGGAACTTGGTCAAGCAGTGCGAATCCGCACGGGTGAGTCGGGTTCGCGCGCTCTGTAGCTGATAGCGAGGATCTTCAGAAAATGAAACGCGTTCTCTTGTGCGCGGTGCTCATGGCATGGTCGACTCTCGCCTCGGCGGTCGTTTACAAGTGGGTCGACGCGCAAGGCAAGATCCAGTACGGCGACCGTCCGCCGGACGGCGTGCACGCCGAAGTAGTCGAGGGTCTCGGAGCGCATAACTCGCGACCCAACACCTCGCCGGCGCCGGCGTCGACGGCCAACGGGCCTGCCGCTTCGGTCCCGACCGAGACCAAGAAGGCAGTCGCAAACGACGTTTCCGCGACCCGCGAGAAGCAATGCACGGAGGCGCAGGAGCGCTACAAGAAGCTCATTGAAGGCCGCCATATCTACAAGACCGGCGACAACGGTGAGCGCGTCTATTTGAGCTCGCAGGAAATCGATCAAGAGCGCCTCAGCGCCAAGCAAGACATCAACGACACCTGCAATAGCCCGACCTGATTCGCGGCCGGGAGCTGATTCGCGGCGGCGGCCTGAGTTGCAACGGCGATAGCCACCCCCCGCCCGCGGCCTCTCCCCGCCGATTTTGCCGCGCGGTGCGCAAAGCCTTACGCTAGACGCGCCGTTCACCTCGGGGGATCACATTCTATGCAAACCGGCTTCGTCGGATTGGGCGCAATGGGCAGTGAGATGGCGCGCAATCTCGCCCGCGCCGGCCTGCTTCGGGGAGTGTGGAATCGAACCGCCGAGAAGGCGACGGAGCTCGCGGCGGAGCTCAAGTGTCACGCCTTCGTCGATCTCGTGGAGCTCGCGACCAACAGCGAGGCGGTGGTGATTTGCGTGTCGGCCGACGAGGATGTGCGCGCCGTGATCGACGGGCTCGAACCGGGTCTGAGCCCGCACATGATCGTGATGGATTGCTCGACCGTAGGCTCGGCCACGGCACGCGACATGCACGCGCGGCTCTCGCCCCTGGGCGTCGGTTTTCTCGATTGCCCGGTGAGCGGCGGCGTCGAGGGTGCCCGCGCCGGGAGCCTCGCCATCATGGTCGGCGGCGATGACGAGGATTTCGCGCGCGGCGTGCAGGTGCTCGAGAAGATGGGTAAGACCATCGCGCACATGGGTCCGAGCGGCGCCGGCCAGGCGACCAAGGCCACCAACCAGATCATGTGCGCAGGGATCATTCAAGCCGTGGGCGAAGCGATGGCGTTTGCCCACGCCGAAGGCCTGCCTCTGGAGCGGGTGATCGAGGTCCTCGGCAAGGGCGCCGGCTCAAGCTGGTACTTCGTCAATCGAGCGCCGTTCATGGCAAGGCAAAACTATCCCGCGGGCTTCAGGGTCCGGCTGCACGCGAAGGATCTGCGCATCTGCCGCGACATGGCCGCGCAGCATGGGGCGCGGCTCCCGATCGTCGACTCGACGCTGAAAGAGTACGCCACCCTCGTGGTCCAGGGCTTCGGCGACGAGGACATCTCCGCCATTTATCGGCTGAAATCCGCGCTCTTCCCTGAAACGAAACCCGCCGGCTCATGAGCACGACCTGCGCCGGCGTCGTGCTCAGGATTGCGACGCGCAAGAGCCCCCTCGCTCTGTGGCAAGCCGAGCACGTGGCGGCGCTGCTGCGCGGCGCGCACGCCGGGCTCCGCGTCGAGCTCCTGCCGATGTCGACGCAGGGCGATCGAATCCAGGACCGAAGCCTCGCGGCCATCGGCGGCAAGGGGCTATTCATCAAGGAGCTCGAGGTCGCGCTCGCCGAGCGACGCGCCGACATCGCGGTTCATTCGATGAAGGACGTGCCCGCCGAGATGCCGCAGGGCTTCGTGATCGCCGCGCTCCTCGAGCGCGCCGACCCTCGCGACGCGCTGCTCTGCCGAAGCGGCAGTGCCATCGCCGAGCTGCCCACGGGCGCGAGACTCGGCACGTCGAGCCTGCGGCGCACGGCACAGATCCTGGCCGCACGGCCCGACCTGCGCATCGAGCCGCTGCGCGGCAACGTCGACACGCGCCTCAGGCGCCTCGAGAACGGCGATCTCGATGCCATCGTCCTCGCCTGTGCCGGTCTCGCCCGCCTCGGGCTCGAGTCGCGCATCAGCGCCCGTCTCGACCCCGCGACGATGTTGCCGGCCGTGGGACAAGGAGCGATCGGCATCGAATGCCGGGACGACGATGCGCACACGCGCGCGCTCCTCCGCGCACTCGATCACGCCGCGACGCGCACCGCGCTCGCGGCGGAGCGTTCCTTCGCGCGAGCTCTGGGCGGGAGCTGCCAATCACCGATCGCCGCCCTCGCCCGTATCGAAGGGGATCGGGTGACGCTTACGGGTCTGGTGGCCGAGCCCGACGGCTCGCGCCTGCTGCGCGAGGGCACGTCCGGTGCTTGTGCGCGCCCCGAACGAGTGGGCGAGGAGCTGGCGGAGCGCTTACTCAAGTCCGGCGCCCGCGAATTGCTGGAGCGGCTGCGCACCGCCTGATCGCATGCTTCCACTGCACGGCACCGGCGTCCTCGTCACTCGACCACGACATCAATCCGCCGCGCTGTGCCGCCTGCTCGAGGCGCAGGGCGCGAGCGTCGAGCGCTTCGCCGCCATCGAGATCGAGCCCATCGACGAGCGGCGCGAGTGGGCGGCGCGGCTCGGCGACCTCGCGAAATTCGATCTGATCATCTTCTCAAGCGCGAACGCCGTGAGGTTCGGCGCGGCGCTGCTCGAGCAACGCCGCGATCTGCCGCTAGCCGCCGTCGGTCCGGCCACGGCCCGCGCACTCAATCAGGCCGGCTACCGCGTAGCAGTGCAATCGAGCGAGGGAGCCGATTCTGAAAGCTTACTGCGTCATCCCAAGCTCAACGCCGTGGCGGGCGGGCGCGTCCTGCTCGTCAAGGGAACGCAAGGTCGCGAGCTTTTGGGACAAGAGCTCGCGCGCCGCGGAGCCGAGATCGCGGTGGCCGAAGTCTACCGGCGCGAATGTGCGCGGCCGAGCGAGGCCGAGATGCGGACGCTGGAAACACGTTTCGCGGCACACGAGATCGATGCGGTGACGGCCACGAGCGTCGAGATCGCGGCGAATCTACTCGCACTCGCGACACCTCGGCTGCGCCGCGCCTTCGATGCCGTGCACTGGGTGGTGCCGAGCGAGCGCGTGGCGCAGAGCCTGCGCGAAGGGGGGGTCAAGGGCCCCTCGCTGCTCGCCCGCTCCGCCGAGGATCAGGACCTCGTGTCCGCCCTCATCCGCTGGCGCGCGGGAGAATCCGGGGAGTAATCGAAGGCGTCGAACGACATCGCGGACTCGGGCACACCCCGCCCCGTGAAGTCGCGGCGCGCGGCATCGATCATTTGCGGAGGCCCGCTCACATGGATCTCGTGATGCACGAGTCCGTCGATCTCGGCGAGCACCGCCTCGTGCACCAGTCCGCGGCGTCCCTCCCAGGCCGGCGAGGGCTCGGAGAGAACGGGCACGTAGCGCAAGCGCGCATCGCGCCGCGCCGCCTCTTCCAAAAAGGCGTGCGCGTACAGATCGCGCTCGGTGCGCACACCCCAATAAAGCGTCATCCGCCGGGGCAAGCCGTTCTCCAGCACGTGGCGCACGATGCTCTTCAGCGGAGCGATGCCGGTGCCGCCCCCGATCAGCAGCATGGGCGGCGCCTGCGGGCTCGCGGTCTCGCGATAGACGCTGCTTCCAAAGGGTCCTTCCAGATGGAGCACGGCGCCGCGCGTCTCCTCGGCAAATACCTGCTCCGAGAACTCACCGCCGGGGGCGCGGCGCACGTGCAGCTCGAGCGGGCGCGCATCGTGCGGCGGCGATGCGATCGAGAAGCTGCGCCGCCGGCCCTTGGGCAGCAAGACGTCGAGGTATTGTCCCGGCTTGAAATCGAAACTCTCGGCGGGCGGCAGCCGCAGAAACAGTCCCATTACATCGTGGGCGAGGCGCTCGATGCGCTCGACACGGCTCGGCAGACGCTTGAAGTGCAGAGCGCCCGCCGTCCCCGGCTCAAACGTCTCGAGGATGAGATCGCTGCGAGCGTGCATCCGACAGAGCAACACCAGTCCGTCCGCGGTCTCGGCCTCCGATAGACCGAGCGGACGGCCGTTCGGATAGGCCACCTCGCCCTCCAGGAGCCTTGCTCGACAGGCACCGCAATTGCCGCCCGTGCACCGATGCGGCACGTTAAGCCCCGCGCGCAGAGCGGCATCGAGCACCGTCTCGCCGGCGGCGGTCTCGAACTCTCGGGCGGATTTGAACAGCTTGACGCGCAATGCCGGCTCCTCCGCGCACATCCTAGTCTGTCCCCGCGTCGATCGCCGCTGTCGCGTGGCGGCTCGCGGCGATGGACGGCATCGGCTATGCTCGCCCCATGCGCATCGAGTTCGTGAAGATGCAGGGCCTGGGGAATGATTTTCTCGTCTTCGACGCCCCCGCCCCGCTCGCCGGCGCACCCATCGACGCCGGCCGGATGCGCGTCCTTGCCGATCGGCACACCGGCGTCGGTTTCGACCAGGCGCTCATGCTCGAAGCGCCGCGCGACTCGAGCAATCGCGTGTTCTACCGCATCTTCAACGCCGACGGCGGCGAGGTGGAGCAATGCGGCAACGGCGCACGGTGCGTCGCCGCGCTCCTGTATGCGCGCGCCCCTCATCGGGGGCGCGAGCTTGTGATGGAGAGCAAGGCCGGACCGGTGCACGCGCGCGTGCTGCCGGACGGCTCGGTAGCGGTGGACATGGGGGCGCCCGATTTCGCTCCGGCGTCGATCCCGTTCGATGCGCCCATCGAACGCCTGAGCTACTCGATCGATGTCGGGGGTGAGAGCGTCGTGCTCGGTGCGGTGTCGATCGGCAATCCGCACGCGGTGCTGCGCGTCGACGACGTCAAGAGCGCGCCGGTCGCGCGCCTCGGTCCCGCCATCGAGCGCCATCCGCGCTTTCCACGGCGGGCCAATGTGGGCTTCATGCAAGTTCTCGGGGCGGGGCACATCGCATTGCGTGTATTCGAGCGCGGCGTGGGGGAGACTCTCGCCTGCGGCACGGGCGCTTGCGCGGCCGTGGCGGTGGGCGCTCGCCAGGGACTGCTCGAGACGGAGGTGCAGGTCGAGCTGCCGGGCGGGACCGCACGGGTCTGTTGGGAAGGTCCGGGCGAGCATGCGTGGCTCACCGGACCCGCGATCACGGTTTTCAGCGGCGTAGTGGACATTTAACGAGACATCACCGGGAGCTTAGAGCAATGACAAGTCAGGCACGGGGCATCAAACAGGATGCCATCAACGATGGCAGCGTGACCCAATATCTGGAAACGTATCCGGATTTCTTCGAGCGCAACGGTGCCCTGCTCGCGAAGCTGCGCCTGCCGCATCTGCGCGACTCCAGCGCCACGGTGAGCCTGGTCGAGCGGCAGGTGGAAGTGCTGCGCGATCGCAATCAGGCGCTCGAGCGCAAACTTTCCGAGCTGGTGGGCGTCGCGCGCGCGAACGACGCGCTGGCGGATCGCATCCATCGACTGAGCCAGCGGCTCATCCGGGCGCGCTCGCTCCTCGAGACCATCAACGCCCTGGAGACGAGCTTGCGCGAGGATTTCGATGCGCGTGACTCGGTACTGCTCTTGTTCACGGAGCAGGCCCGGGAGCTCGAGGAACCCGCCGGCCGCTTCCTGAAAACGGCGGATCCGGCCGACGCCGTGGTCAAGACGTTCGAGTCGCTCCTGCAATCGGGCAAACCTCGGTGTGGGCAGATCCGCGATACCCAGCGCGACTTCCTCTTCGGCAAGGACTCGATCGAGATCGGCTCCGTCGCGCTCGCGCCGCTCGGCGCCAAGGGCGCTCTGGGTCTTCTGGCGATCGGCGCGAGCGACGCTGAGCGGTTCCATCCTGCCATGAGCACGGAGTTCCTGACGCGCATCGGCGAGTTGCTCGCGAATGCCCTGACGCGCTGAAGACGCGGGGCCGCCGTGCAGCCGACCGAGAGCGCGTGGATCGAGCGCTTCGCCTCGCACATGAAGCACGAGCGCCGCATGAGCGCTCAGACCGTGTCGGCCTACCTCGCCGACATCGCGCAGCTCGCCGCCTTTTGCGAGGCGCGCAAGATCACGCGCTTCAGCGACATCGACGCTTTGCAGGTGCGTACCTTCGCGGCAACGGATCACGCGCGCGGTCTCTCCGCGCGCAGCATTCAGCGGCGGCTCTCGGCGCTGCGGACGTTTTACGAGTTCCTCGTGCGCGAGGGCTCGAGCGCGCACAACCCCGCGCTCGAGGTGCGCGCGCCCAAGCAAAAAAAACGCCTGCCGACGACGCTCGATGCGGACCAGATGGGCCGGCTGCTCGCCTTTCGCACGGACGATACCCTCTCTTCGCGGGACAAGGCCGTCATGGAGCTCTTCTATTCCTCGGGGCTGCGCTTGACGGAGCTGGTGAGCCTCGACCTGACCTCGCTCGATCTCAAGGATCGGATGGTGCGGGTGATGGGCAAGGGCGCGAAATCGCGCATCCTGCCGATCGGACGTTACGCGGTTGCGGCGCTCGAGCACTGGCTCGCGGAGCGTGCCGCGCTCCTCAGCAGCGCCGGGCGCAGCGCTCGAGCGCGCCCGGCCCCGAAGACTCACGAGGGCGCGGTCTTCGTAGGCCGCGGCGGGAGGCGGCTCTCGGCGCGGGCCGTACAGCTGCGGGTCGACCTGTGGGCGCGCCGGCAGGGTCTCGGTGTGCACGTACACCCGCACATGTTCCGCCACTCCTTCGCAACGCACTTGCTCGAGTCCAGCGGTAATCTGCGCGGGGTCCAGGAGCTGCTGGGACACGCGGACATCGGCACCACCCAGGTGTACACCCACCTCGACTTCCAGCACCTGGCGAAGGTCTACGACGCCTCACATCCGCGAGCCCGCCGCCGCGCCGGGCGCCGCAGCGCTTGAAACGGCGCTCGTGCGCCCTTAAGTTGGGGGAAGCTTGATGTATCACGACCCCGAGCGCATTTACGGTACCACCATTCTCGCCGTGCGGCGGGGCGGCCGCGTGGCGGTGGGCGGCGACGGCCAGGTGACGCTCGGCCAGAGCGTGATGAAGGGCAATGCGCGCAAGGTGCGGCGCCTGTATGGCGGCAAGGTGCTCGCCGGCTTCGCCGGCGGGACGGCGGATGCCTTCACACTGTTCGAGCGCTTCGAGGCGAAGCTCGAGAAGTTCGGCAATCTCACACGCGCGGCGATCGAGCTGGCGAAGGACTGGCGCAGCGACCGGAGCCTGCGCAGGCTCGAAGCGCTGCTCTGCGTTGCCGATACGAGCAGCATGTATGTCATATCGGGCACCGGTGATGTCATCGAGCCCGAGCACGATTTGATCGCCATCGGCTCGGGCGGCGGCTATGCACAGGCCGCCGCGCAGGCCCTGATTCACAGCACCGAGCTCCCGGCCCGGGAAATCGTGGAGCGCTCGCTGAATATTGCCGCCGATATCTGCATCTACACCAATCGCAACTTGACCATCGAGGAGCTTTGATTCGATGTCGCAAATGACCCCGCGCGAGATCGTCGAGGAGCTCGACAAGCACATCGTCGGCCAGAAGGCGGCGAAGCGCGCGGTCGCGATCGCCTTGCGCAACCGCTGGCGCCGCGGCCAGGTGGCGGAGAATCTGCGCGCCGAGATCACTCCCAAGAACATCCTCATGATCGGCCCGACGGGCGTGGGCAAAACCGAGATCGCCCGCCGTCTTGCGCGACTCGCCAGGGCACCGTTCATCAAGGTGGAGGCCACCAAGTTCACTGAAGTAGGCTATGTTGGCCGTGAAGTCGACTCGATCGTCCGTGATCTTGTAGAGATCTCCGTCAAAATGACCCGCGAAGAGGAGATGGCCAAGGTGCGCCATCACGCCGCCGAAGCCGCGGAGGATCGCATTCTCGACGTGCTCTTGCCGCGAGCCCAGGCAGGCTTTGTTCCAGATGCCACGCCACGCGACAACGATACCCGGCAGCGCTTCCGCAAGATGCTGCGCGAGCACGAGCTCGACGAGCGGGAGATCGAGATCGAGGTCAAGGCGATGCCGGTGGGCGTCGAGATCATGGCGCCCCCGGGCATGGAGGAAATGACCCAGCAGCTGCAAGGCATGTTTCAGAGCCTCGGCGGCGGGAAGACGCGCGCGCGCAAGCTCAAAGTGCGCGAAGCACTGAAGCTGCTCCTCGACGAGGAGGCCGCGAAGATGATCAACGAGGAAGAGCTGAAGCTTCGTGCGGTCAGCAACGCGGAACAGAACGGCATCGTCTTCATCGACGAGATCGACAAGATTGCCCGTCGCCAGGAGACCGCCGGGGCCGACGTCTCGCGGGAGGGCGTGCAGCGCGACCTCTTGCCGCTGGTCGAGGGCTGCACCGTCAACACCAAGTACGGCACCGTCAAGACCGATCACGTGCTGTTCATCGCCTCGGGCGCGTTCCATATGTCCAAGCCCTCGGATCTCATTCCCGAGCTGCAGGGCCGCTTGCCCATACGCGTCGAGCTCGAGCCGCTCAAGGTCGAGGATTTCGTGCGCATTCTGACCGAGCCCGACGCCTCGCTCTGCCGTCAATACTCCGCGCTGCTGGCCACGGAGGGCGTCGAGATCAAATTCGAGGAGTCGGGCGTGCGGCGGCTCGCCGAGGTGGCGTTCGAGGTGAACGAGACCACCGAGAACATCGGTGCGCGCCGCCTGCACACCGTCATGGAGCGCCTGCTCGAAACCGTGTCATTCGATGCCGCGGACCGCGGCGGCTCGAGACTGGTCATAGACCGAGCCTACGTCGAGAGCAATCTCGGCGAGCTCGCGCGCGATCAGGATTTGTCGCGCTACATCCTGTAGCGCTATATCCAGAAGCGCGACAGCCTTAGCGCGACCGCCGATTAGCTCGGCTAGACCTAGGAGGATCCTGTATGCCGCAGCCGACCGAGATCAAGGTACGCACGCGCTCACGCATCCTCGAGGTCTCCTTCGACGACGGGACGCATTTCGAGCTGCCTTTCGAGTACCTGCGCGTGTACTCTCCTTCCGCCGAGGTCACCGGCCACGGTGCCGGCGAGGGCGTACTGCAGACCGGAAAAGAGGGCGTCGGAATCGAACGCACCGAGCCGGTGGGCAACTACGCGCTGCGGCTGCATTTCGACGACGGCCACAACACGGGACTGTATTCGTGGAGCTTGCTGTACGAGCTCGGCGTGGAGCAGTCCGCGAGGTGGGCACGGTACCTCGAGCGCTGCGCCCAGGCCGGAGTCAAGCGCAAGCAATGATCGCGCGCTAAGATCTCGGGCTTGGTAAACACCCCCGCAGGGCTCGTGCAAGGAGCGCCATGACAACCTCCGACCGCCCGGTCGATTTCGGATTCGAGAAAGTGCCGTGGGCGCAAAAAGCCGAGCGAGTGCGCGCGGTGTTCAGCTCGGTCGCCGGCAAGTACGACTTGATGAACGATTTGATGTCCTTCGGCGCGCACCGGCTGTGGAAGCACTTCACCCTCTCCCTCACCGGCCTGAAGGCCGGCCAGCGAGCGCTCGACGTCGCGGGCGGGACCGGCGATCTTGCCATCGGACTCGCACGCCAGGTGGGCAAGACCGGGCAGGTGGTGCTCTCGGACATCAACCTGGACATGCTCGAGGCCGGCCGCGACCGGCTGCTCGATTCAGGCTTTGCCGGCAACGTCGAGTGCCTGCTCGCCGATGCCGAGCGCTTGCCGTGCGCGGATGACTCCTTCGATTGCGTCACGATCGGGTTCGGATTGCGCAACGTGACGGACAAGGCCGCCGCCCTGTCCTCCATGCATCGCGTGCTGAAGCCGGGCGGCCAGCTGCTCGTGCTCGAGTTCTCGAAACCTGTCGCCCCGGGTCTCAAGCCGCTTTACGATGCGTACTCCTTCGGCGTACTGCCGCGTCTCGGTGAATGGGTGGCGAAGGATGCGGCGAGCTATCGCTACCTGGCGGAATCGATCCGCATGCAGCCCGACCAGGAAACGCTGCTCGCCATGCTGAATGAGGCGGGGTTCGGGCAAACCCGATACCACAATCTCACGGGCGGCATCGTCGCCGTCCACCGCGGGTACAAGATCTAGCATGCCGGCAACTCCCGCGTGGCTGGCGGCCGTCGAATCCGTGCTCAATCGCGGGATCGATCAGTCCATCCATGCCTCCGCGCTGTCCGGCCGGTTGAATGGAACCTCCATGGAGCTCTGCATCGGGGGGTTCGCACCCATCCGCATGGCGATCTCCTCGGGCCGCCTCGCGCTCGCGAGCGGCGGCGGGACGGGTGCGGATGCCGTCATCGCAGGCTCACTCCTCGCACTCCTCGACCTGCTCGCGCGGCGCGAGGACGGCGCCGCTGCGCGCGAGCGGGTGCAGATCACCGGCGATGCGGAGATCGTTGCACGCTACCGCGATCTGCTCGAGCTCGCTCGTCCCGACTGGGAAGAGGAGCTGTCGCGCCTCATCGGCGATCTGCCGGCGAGGCGGCTCTCGCTCGCGGCGCACGCGGCGCTGTCCTGGGCGCGCGGATTCGCGCGCACCGCGGGGGCGAACGTCGCGGAGTACCTGCAGGAAGAAAGCCGCGCTCTGGTGAGCAAGCCCGAGGTTGAGGAGTTCTTGGCGAAAGTCGATGAGTTGCGCGAGACCGCCGACCGCGTCGAGGCGCGTCTCGCGCGTCTCGAGCGTCGCATCGACGGCCGGCGCGACGGCCGGCTCGGGGACTCGGCGTGACACGGCTGCGCGTCGCCGCCCGGCTGCTCGAGATTCACCGCGCCTTGGTGCGCCACGGACTCGATGACTTCGTGCGCGCCACTCACCTGTATCGGCCGTTTCGCTTTCTGTTTTATCTGTCGCCCTGGACGTGGTTTCAGCGCAGCGAAGGAGCGACCCGCGGCGAGCGCTTGCGGCTCGCGCTCGAGGAGCTCGGACCGATCTTCGTGAAGTTCGGGCAGGCAGTGTCGACCCGCCGCGATCTCTTGCCCGTCGATATCGCGGACGAGCTCGCCAAGCTCCAGGACCGCGTGCCGCCGTTCGACAGCAGCGTCGCCGTGGCGACCATCGAGCAGGCCTTCGGACGGCGGCTTCAGGAGATCTTCGCGACTTTCGAGACGGCCCCGCTCGCGGCCGCCTCCATCGCCCAGGTGCATGGCGCGACTTTGAAAAGCGGCGAGGAGGTCGTGGTCAAGATCTTGCGTCCCGGCATGCACGAGGTGATCGAGCGCGATCTGGAGGTGCTGGGCGCCCTCGCCGCGCTCGCCGACGAGTACTGGGAGGACGCGCGGCGGCTGCGGCCCCTCGAGCTGGTGAGCGAGTACCGCAAGACCATTCTCGATGAGCTCGACCTCATGCGCGAGGCAGGCAACGCCGCACAGCTGAAGCGCAATTTCGCGGGCTCGACGCTGCTCTACGTTCCGGCCGTGTACTGGGACTATTGCAGGAGCAACGTGATGGTCATGGAGCGTATCCACGGCATCATCGTGAGCCGCATGGAGGAGCTGCGCGCCCGCGGCGCGAATATCGCGAAGCTCGCCGAGAACGGCGTCGAGATCTTCTTCACTCAGGTGTTTCGGCATAATTTCTTTCATGCCGACATGCATCCGGGAAACATCTTCGTGCAGACCGACGATCCGGAAAATCCGCGCTACGCCGCGGTGGACTTCGGTATCGTCGGCACGTTGCAGCCGCGCGACCAGCATTATCTCGCGGAGAATTTCCTCGCCTTCTTCGAGCGCGACTACGCCCGCGTCGCGGCCCTGCACATCGAATCGGGGTGGGTCCCGCGGTCGGCGCGGGTGGATGAGCTCGAATCCGCGGTGCGCACCGTGTGCGAGCCGATCTTCAACAAGCCGCTCAAGGAGATCTCGTTCGCGCAGGTGCTCTTGCGCCTGTTCGAGGTCGCGCGCCGTTTCGACATGCAGGTGCAGCCGCAGCTCGTGCTCTTGCAGAAGACGCTGTTCAACATCGAGGGCCTCGGCAGGCAGCTCTATCCCGAGCTCGATCTGTGGAAAACGGCGCAACCCATCCTGCGCCGCTGGATGCGTGAGCGCATGAGCCCGCGCACGCTCTTGAAGCAAGCGCGTGCGCAGCTGCCGGACACGGTCGAGGCGCTGAAGCAGCTCCCGCAGCTCTTCAACGCGGCGGTGCGCGAGGCCGCAGAGGGACGCCTGCGCTGGCAGGTGCAGAGCGCGGAGATCGAGGGGCTGCGCCGCGAATTGCGCGCGGCCGCGCTGCGCCGCGACGTCACGCTCGCGGCGGCGATGCTGTGGCTTTCGGGCTTCATCTGGCTCGCCGCGGCCGTGCAGGGGCGCTGGCTCGGCTGGCTGCTGCTCATCGCCGCCGCGGGCCTGTTGGTCTGGCTCGGAACGTCGGCGGGACGGCGCCGCCCATGAGAATTCCCATCGAGAACCCGACCTCGTACCGCGGGCGAAATGCACGCCCCAACTGGGCCACGCTCGGCTTGTTCGTCGGCGTCGCCTTCGGTGCGGGCGCCATCGGCTTCCTGTTCTCGCCCGCCCACTCGCCGGCCGCCGCGCAGTGGTATGCCGGGCTCGCGAAGCCGCCCTGGACCGCGCCCAGCCGATGGTTCGGCCCGGTATGGATCGCGCTCTATTGCCTCATGGGCACGGCGGCATGGCTCGTGTCGCGCGAGCGCTACCACGCGAGGCGCAGCTCCGCACTCGCGGCCTATGTCCTGCAGCTCATCCTGAATGCCGCGTGGGCGCCGCTCTTTTTCGGCGCCTCGAACATCGGTGCCGGGCTCTTCGTCATCGTCGCGCTGTGGCTCGCCCTCGCCTGGACGGTGCGTGCGTTCGCGCCCGTGCGCGCCGTCGCGGCGTGGATGCTCGTCCCGTATCTTGCCTGGACGACTTACGCATTGGCGCTGAACTTCAGCATATGGCGGCTCAACCAATGACGATCAAGACTGCCACGATCAAGACTGCCGACACGCTCACGACTGTCGACGCGAATCGCGACGAGCAATCGCCGCTCACCCACGTGCTCGCTAGCGGCGAGTATTCGGTCCTGATTACCGCCGCGGGCTCGGGGTATAGCCGCTGGCGCGACAGCGCGCTGACACGCTGGCGAGGGGATCCCACCTGCGATGCGCAGGGACTGTTCCTGTACCTCAAGGACGTCGCGAACGGCCGGGTGTGGTCGGCCGGCTATCAGCCGGTCGGCCGCGAGCCCGATCGCTATGAGGTTTCCTTCAGCGAGGAGCGCGCGCGCATCGTGCGCGCCGACGGCCCGATGCTCACCTCGACGGAGATCTTGATCTCGCCGGAGGACGATACGGAAGTGCGCCGGGTGCACTTGACGAACTCCGGCCGCAGCACGCGCGAGATCGAGCTCACGAGCTATGCCGAGGTGGTGCTCGCCGATCCGGCGGGCGACTTCGCGCACCCGGCCTTCTCCAAGATGTTCGTGCAGACGGAGTTTGTCGCCGACGGCGGCGGCACGCTGCTCGCCACGCGCCGCCATCGCGAGCCCGGCGAGGCGCCGCTGTGGATGTTCCACATCGCCGTGCTCGAGGGCGAGGGCGTCGGTGCGCTGCAATTCGAGACCGACCGCGCGCGCTTCCTCGGCCGAGGCGGCGACGTGCGCACGGCCGTATCGATCCTCGACGCCCTGCCCCTGTCCGACACCGCGGGCACGGTGCTCGATCCGGTGTTCGCCCTGCGGCGCCGGACGCGCATTCCGCCCGGCGGCACGGCGCAGGTCGACTTCTGGACCGGTGTCGCGGGGAGCCGCGCCCAGGCGCTCGCGGCCGCCGCCAAGTACCGGGACCCCGGGGCATTCGAGCGCATCGCGGCCGCGGCCGCCGGCCAGGCACGCGCGGAGCTCGAGGAGCTCGACATCGACGCGGATGCCGCGCGCCAATTTCAGCGCATCGCCGGCCACCTGCTCTACCCCGACTGCTCGCTGCGCGCCCCGCAACCGATTCTTGCGGGAAACGAGGCGGGGCCGTCGCTGCTCTGGGCGTGCGGCATATCGGGCGATTTGCCGATCGTGCTGATACACCTCGAGACCGACGGCGGCGTCGAGCTGGTCAAGGAGCTCTTGCGAGCGCGGCAGTACTGGCGGCGCAAGCGCCTGGCGGTCGATCTGGTGATCCTGAACGAGGCTCCCGCCGCCGCAGCGGAGCTCGCGCGCGTGCTCGAGGAATCCGCCAAGAGATCTCTCGATCGCGCGGCCGAGGGCGAGCTGCGCGGCGGGGTGTTCTCCTTGCGGGGGGAGACGCTGCCCGCCGGTGCCCGGGAGCTCTTGCTGACCGCGGCGCGTGCCGTGTTGCGCGACCGCGCCGGTGCGCTCAGCGCGCAGCTCGCGGTCCTGCAAATCCGCGAGGCGCGCCCGCGCCCACGGCTCGCCAACAAGGAAGACCCGTCGTTCGATGCGGTCCGCAGCGTCCCGCCGCTCGAGTTCTTCAACGGACTCGGCGGCTTCGCAGCCGCGGGTCGCGAGTACGTGACGGTGCTCAAGGAACGCGAATGGACGCCGGCGCCCTGGAGCAACGTCATCGCGAATCCGGAGTTCGGATTTCTGGTCTCCGCCGACGGCGTGAACAGCACCTATTCGATCAATGCGCAGCAAAATCAGCTCACCCCGTGGTCCAACGATCCGGTGAGCAATGCGCCCGCGGAGGTCGTCTACATCCGCGATCAGGACAGCGGCGATCTGTGGAGCGCGACGCCGCTGCCCATCCGCGAAACCGGTTCCTCATTCGTGGTGAGCCACGGCTTCGGCTATACGCGCTTCCGGCACGCCTCGCGCGGCATTGCGCTCGAGCTGCTCCAGTTCGTGCCGCTCGCCGATCCGATCAAGGTGGCGCGCCTGAAAATCGCGAACCGTGGAGACACGCTGCGCAATCTCTCGATCACCCATTATCTCGAATGGGTACTCGGCAATCAGCGTGCGCGCACCGCGCCGTTCGTCATTACCGAGATCGATAAAGAGACCTCCGCACTGCTCGCGCGCAATCCCTGGAGCGTGGACTTTCCCGCGCGCGTCGCCTTCATGGACATGGCCGGGAAGCAGCTGACCGCCTGCGGCGACCGCGGCGAGTTCCTGGGCAAGCACGGCTCGCTGGCCGAGCCGGCGGCGCTGCTCACACCCGATCCCCTGTCGAATCGTGCGGGCGCGGGGTACGACCCGTGCGGCGCCCTGCAGACGAGCCTGCGCCTTCAGCCGGGCGAGGAGGCCGAGATCGTCCTGTTCCTCGGCCAGGAAGCCTCGAGAAGCGCCGCGTTGGACTTGCTGAAGCGCTACCGCGCGGCAGATCTCGACGCGTCGTTCAAGGAGGTCGCGGAATTCTGGGACCAGACCCTCGGCGCGATCCAGGTGAAGACGCCCGACCCATCGATGGACGTGCTGTTGAACGGTTGGCTGCTCTATCAAACGCTTGCTTGCCGCCTGTGGGCGCGCACGGCGTTCTATCAGTCGAGCGGCGCATGGGGGTATCGGGATCAACTGCAGGACGTGATGGCGCTCTGTGTCGCTCGGCCGAAGCTCGCTCGCGAGCACATCTTGCGGGCCGCGGCCCGCCAGTTCCGCGCCGGCGACGTGCAGCACTGGTGGCTGCCGGTCACGAACCAGGGCATCAAGACGCGCGTGTCCGACGATCGAGTCTGGCTGCCGTACGTGGTTGCGCATTATCTCGAGGTGACCGAGGACTTCGCGCTGCTCGATGAGCCGGTGGCATTTCTCGAGGGTGGACCGCTGGCAGCCGGCCAGCAGGAGCTGTTCGGCGCACCGCGGCCGACCGCGGCCGAACCGCTCTACGTACACTGCGCTCTCGCGCTCGACTCGAGCCTCGCCATCGGGTCGCACGGGCTGCCGCTATTCGGCACGGGCGACTGGAACGACGGCATGAATCGAGTGGGCGCGGGGGGACGGGGCGAGAGCGTGTGGCTCGCGTGGTTCCTGCACGCGACGCTCATCAGATTCGCCCCGTTTGCAGAGCGGCGCGGCGATGCCGAAAAGGCTGCGCTCTGGCGCAAGCATGCGTTCGCTCTGCAACAGGCCATCGAGCGCGAGGCCTGGGACGGCGACTGGTACCGGCGGGGATATTTCGACGACGGCACGCCGCTCGGTTCGGTCTCGAGCGACGAATGCCGCATCGACTCGGTGGCGCAGTCCTGGGCCGTGATATCGGGCGGCGCGCCGCCCGCCCGCGCGGCGCGAGCGATGTCGGCCGTCAACGCGCAGCTCGTGAGCCGCAGCGAGGGCCTGGTGCAGCTGTTCACACCGCCATTCGACCGCAGCCCGCACGATCCCGGCTACATCAAAGCCTATCCGCCCGGGCTGCGCGAGAACGGCGGGCAATACACGCACGCCGCCATGTGGTGCGCACTCGCGTTCGCACTGCTCGGCGACGGCGACCGGGCCGGCGAGCTGTTCTCGCTCATCAACCCGGTGAATCATGCGAGCACGCGCGCGGCGATTCACCGCTACAAGGTCGAGCCCTATGTCGTGTGTGCGGACGTTTATTCGGCACCGGCGCACATCGGACGCGGCGGCTGGACCTGGTATACGGGATCCGCAGGCTGGATGTACCGCACCGCCGTCGAGGGCATCCTCGGCATCAGCCTGCGCGGCGCCGCCCTGCGCATCAATCCGTGCATTCCGCGCAACTGGCCTGCGTTCGAGGTCACCTACAAGCACGGCTCGTCGCGCTATCGCATCGCCGTGGAGAACCCGCACGCGGTGTGCCGCGGCATCATCCGCGCCTCGCTGGACGGGCGCGACATTTCCGTCTCGCCGTGCGACATCGCCCTCGCGGACGACGGGTCGTATCACTACGCGCGGATCACGCTCGGCTAGCTTAGCTAGCGCTTGGAGGCGCGCCGCTCGCGCATCCCGCCAACGAAACGGGCGAACGCCACGCGCAGCAAGGCGCCCGCGGGCAGCATGCGCATCAGCTTCCAGGCGAGGGCGGGACGTGCCATGAACAATCCCGCGGCCGTGGCGCCAACCGCGCCAAGCCCGCGTCCGCTCATCAGTGCTCGCATGGTGCGGCTGCGCGGAAAACCAAGACCGTCCTCCGCTCGTGCCGCGCCCTCTTCTTCCTGGCGCGGCTCGAGGAGCCGCTTGATCTCGGCTCGCGATGCCGCAAGTCTTGCGAGGATGGCGGTTCGCTCTGCTTGGTCGCGGAGATTCACGGCGCCGTCCTATGCGGGGGTGCGCCGCTCATGGGGCCGCTCGCGGCTGCTCGCTCTCGGCCAGAATATTCTCGAGGACCACGACGTCCTCCTGCCATTCCCGCTTCACCGAGGCGAGGAACGGCTTTTGCGCCTTCATGATCTTGGACCGGTAAATCAGGGCGAAGACGGCCACCGTCAAGAACGCCCCGCCGGTCCACGCCACCGCGGCGACCCGATAGGGCGTATCCCACGTGAGCGCGACGATGACCACGCAGCCCATGAGCACCGCGAAGAAAACGCACACGCCGGCCACCATCGAGACGAGGACGTTGGCGGCCAAGTCACGACGCGATTGCTCCAAATCGAACGCCATAAGCTCGACGTAGGCACCGAAGTGCCGCAGCAGCGCGGGTGCCGCCTTGGGCAGTAACCACAGCACCCGCATGGTGTTGTCCTAGGAGCGCCGCGCGACCAGGATGCCGGCGACCGCGCCCACTACCGCAGCGAGTCCGATCGCGACCCAGGGGCTCTCGCGCACATAGTCGTCGGCGCTGCTGAAGGCGCGCTGCGCGCCCCGCTTGACGGTGTCGGCGCCCCCCGCCAGCGTTTCCTTCGCGATCCCGACGGTGGACATGACCTTGTTGCGCAAGTTGGCAATGTCGGCGTCGTTGAGATCGGCGAGCCGCGCGACGAGATCCTCGACGTCGGCAATCAGGTTCTTGATCTCATCGCCTGCGATGTTCGTGATGCGGCTCGCGGCGTTGCCGGAGTCCTCGCGCAAGCGCCGCCCCGCGGCGCCCAGCTCCTCTCCGCCATACGGGTCGAATGTCGTTGCCATATCGGTCTCCTGGAACAAATGTCTCGTTCGTCGATTGGAAACTCGGCCGGGATGCCGGCCGAGGTATTCTTGCATGAAACGCGTGCGCTCGTAACCGCGGCTGCCCCCCCCCCGCTAGCTGCGCGGTGTAATCGGGGTATTGGCGTTTCCGATGACGACCTCCACGCGCCGGTTCAGCTGGCGCCCACCCGAGTCGCTGTTGCTGGCCACCGGGAAGGCCTTGCCGTAGCCCTCGGTGCTGATCCGCGAAGAATCGATACCCCGCATCGTGAGAGCCGCCTTGACGGCCTCGGCGCGTCTCTCCGACAGGTCCTGGTTGTAGGCATCGCCGCCCACACTGTCGGTGAAACCCTCGATCTGCACGCGTCGGTCCGGGTGCTCGTTCAGGAATGCAGCGAGACGGTCCAGCTTCATCGCGGACCCGGGATTCAGGCTCGCCCGGCCGGTATCGAAGAGCACATCGCCCAGGGTGAGCACCAGTCCCCGATCCGTCTGCTTCGCCTTGAGCTGCTCAACTTCGGCTTGCAGCTGAGCCGCCTGCTGGGCGGATTGCGCCGCCTGCATCGTGGCCTCATTGCGCTGCTCCACGGCCTCATTGCGCTGCGCGAGCGCCGTGTTGGCCTCGCGAGCCCGGGCCTGCGCCTGGATGCGGTCACGCTCGGCCGTGCCTTGCGCCACTCGCGCATCGTACGCCTTGGCCGCGGCGCGGGCTTGCGCCAGGCGCGCGGTCTGCGCCGCGATATACGCCATCTGGTCGGTCTGCGGCTCGTCGCGGTGGGCATTTGCCGCATTGGCGGCGGCGAGATCCTGGCGTGCGGCCTGCAGGTCGAGAGCGTCGTACTGCGCGACGTTGGGATCGGCCTCGGCGGCGGCCACCTGCGCCCGGGCCGTCTCGAGCGCCGCGTTCGGCTGGGGTGCCGAGGCGCAGGCGCCGAGCGCGAGAGCAACCGCGGCAACCATCAAATATTTCTGGCTCATGATGTCACCTTTTGATTACTGAGTCGGGGGTTGCGGATGGACGGGCACCGGCACGACCGCGGGCGGCGGCGGCGGCACCTGCTCGTGCGAAGCCTCTTGCCGCAGGGCCTGGAGGCTCGCCTCGAGCTCCATATCGGCTTGCCGCGACTTATGCTCTCTGGCGGTCGCTTCGGCGAGCTGGGCATCCACGTTGGCTTGATCCGCCAGCATGGTTGCGGTCTGCCCCTGATGATTCGCCCCTGCCTGCTCCGCGCGCTGCAACTTATCACGCGCCGTCGACAGCTCGACCGGTGCAAGCTCGGTTGCTCCCGCCTGCTCTGCGCGCTGCACCGATTCCTTTGCCACTGCGAGCTGCTCGAGCGGGACCGGACCCGAGGCGCACGCCGCGAGCGCGGTGACGACCGCGCCGCAGACGCTGCTCCAAATCATTCGTTGAGTCGTCATTGTGAAATCCTCCAGAAGATGCCGTCCTTGGCGCCCGCGGCTCGCAACCGCAGCCCGCACGCAGCCGGCCGATACGAAATATAAGAGCAAGGCGCGTGCCAACGTTGAAACGCAGGGATTAAACCCGGGAAACAGCGGAAATCTACGAGTTGGCGCTGGCGCATATGTAGAAATTTCCGGGCGCGAGAGTAGACATTACGAGGGCTTTCGCGCGAGCCTCGCGCCGGTGTCGGCGCGCGCTGACGCGCGGGTCAACGTTCAGTCTTTCGCCGCGTTCAATCTTTCGCGGCGTTCAATGCTTCGCGACGTGCGCTTCGCAGATCTCGTGCAGCACTTCGGGGAGTCGCCCGTAGTCGCGCGCTTTGTCGAGAAAGTGCGTGGCGCCGAGCGCGATCGCGGCGTTCTTGTATTCGGGCAGGTCGTAGTTGGTGAGGACGATGATGCGCGGCTTCGGCTGCGTGCTTGCGAGCGCGCGCATCACACCGAAGCCCGTGCCTTGCTTCAAGTGCAGATCGAGGATGATCACGTCGACCGCGTCGCGCTTGACGGCCGCGAGCGCGGCGGCCTCCGTGTCGGCGGTGCCGATGAGCTCGACCTCGGGAATCTGGCGGATCGCCTCGGTCAAGCGCTCTGTCAGGACCTTCGAGTCCTCCACGAGCAAGACTCTCAGCCCCTTCACACTCGTTGTCCTTTCCGCGTGATTTAAAGACATGACCGAGTGATGCTAACGCTCTCGGGCGCGCCAAAGTAGGCCCGTCGGCCGATCGTGATGTAGGGTTATTCCCACGACGCAGGCGTTACTGGATGAGCCCGTTTCGCAGCGCGTACGAGGTGATGTCCGCGTTCGCGTTGAAACTCATTTTCTCCAGTATTCTGCTGCGGTACGTGCTCACGGTCTTGACGCTCAAGCTCAGCTCGTTGGCGATGTCGGAGACACCGCGCCCCGCGGCGAGTTTGCAGAAGATCTGAAATTCACGCGTGGAGAGGCGCGCGTGCAGCGGCTTGTCGGGATCTCCGTCGAGATCGGCCACGAGGATCTCCGCCAGCGCGGCGCTTACATAACGCCGCCCCGAGAGCACGGTGCGCACCGCCTTCATGAGCTCCTCCGGCGGGCTGTCCTTCGACAGATATCCGCTCGCCCCGGCACGCAGCACGTTGACTGCATACTGCTGCTCGGGCAAGCCGCTCATGACGAGCACACGCACGCTCGGGTGCCCGGTCTGGATGTGCCGCAGAATGTCGAGACCACTGCGGTCCGGCATGTGTATGTCGAGCAGCACCAGATCCCAATCCTGCTTTCGCAGCAAATCGAGCGTCTCGTTGCCGCTGGCGGCCTCGCCGACGGCGTTGATGGTGGGATCAGCCTCCAGGAATTGCTTGAAGCCCGCTCGAACGACCGCATGATCGTCGGCGATCAGTACTCGTGACACGTCTCTACCCTCTCCCTCTTACCGGGTTTAACTGCTTGCGCATTCTTGGCTCTGCGGATATCCGTTGACGCGGCTCTGCGCAAAGCCGCTTGCGCGCCGTTGCGCGTATCCGTTCAACTTGTTGTACAAGGTCTTCAGACTGCACCCCAAAGCGTCGGCGGCGCGCCGCTTGTTGCCCTGGAAATATTCGAGGGTGGCCTCGATCAGCGACCGTTCCATGTCGTAGATCCGCGAGCCTACTCTAATATCGAGGCGCTCGCGATCATCGGGCGGCGCATTGTCGTGCGCGGTGGGCTTCTGAATGAGGGGTGCGAGCTCGATCCACTGATCGCCGAGGATGAAGGCGCGCTCGATGCAGTTCTTGAGCTCGCGCACGTTGCCGGGCCAGCTGTGCTGCCGCAAGGTCATGCGGGAAAGGGCCGTGAAGCGCTTCTGCGCCGCCGCCTGGACGTTCAGGTCGTCGAGGAATCGCTCGGCCAGCAAGTCGATGTCGTTCCCGCGGTCGCGCAACGGCGGCATGTGGATGGGGAATACGGCCAGCCGGTACAAGAGATCCTCCCGCAGCTGACCGCTCTGGACGGCCTGCAAGGGGCAGCGGTTGGTGGCCGCGATGACGCGCACGTCGGTCAACAGCTCGACGTTGGCCCCCACCCGGTAGAACTTCTTGGTCTCGAGCACCCGCAACAGCCGGGTCTGCATGTCGAGCGGCATCTCGGTGATCTCGTCGAGGAGCAGCGTGCCGCCGTCGGCCCGCTCGAACACCCCCGCGTGGCCGCGCACCGCGCCCGTGAAGCTGCCCTTCTCGAACCCGAACAGCTCCGCCTCGATGAGCCCGGCCGGAATGGCTCCGCAGTTGATGGCAATGAAGGCCCCGTCGCGGCGCGAGCTTCGTTCGTGAATGGCTTTGGCAGCCAGCTCTTTGCCCGACCCGCTCTCGCCGGTGAGCAGTACGCTCGCCTCGGTCGGGCCCACCCGCGCGATCAGCCGGAAGACCTCCCGCATGGCAGGTGAATCGCCCGCAAGGGGGCGGGAACTTGCCAGGGGGGTGGGCTGCCCTAAAGTGACACCGGTGATGGCTGCATTCATGACCTGAAATCCTCCACTTGCGCCACCGTGTAATCGTTACACGCGGCATGGAGTAATTTGTAACCGCTGCAGGGTGCGGTCGCCATGGTGCACCGCTGAACCTCGTCTCAGACTTCGCGTTAACTCCTGTAGGTATTTGTCCGACAGACAGTGCTAACTGACTGATCGCCAAGGTCGTATACATGCGACAAGGGGGCTGCAAGGGCTCGTTCGCGAGGTCGCCGGCGGCATGGCACAGGCGATGCACCGCGGCCGGCCGCGCCTCGCTCCGGCGGCCCGGCGCGCGCCGGTCAGGGGGGCCGCTCCCGTCCACAGCGCCAGCAGCAGGTGAACTGGGGCTCGAGCTGCTCGCCACACCCCTCGCAGGTCCAGGGGGCCCCAGGTTGCGCCGCGGCAGCGCTCGCCAGTGCGCCGAGTGCGTAGCGCTCATCGGCGTCGTTTACGTAGAGCTGCGGCCAAGTCTCCATCATGGGCAAGTCCCCCAGGGCGCCCGCCAGATGCACGTTGCGCAGCTCGCATTCGATACCGGCGCTGATGAGGACATTGCGGGCGTGCGCCACCTGCAGAAGCGATGCGGCCCTGTAGACCCGCTTCATGCGCCTCTCCCTAGCGCAGCGACCTTAAGAAGGCACCCACGTCCTCGCCGCGCTCGAGCGCTTCCACCAGCGCCGAGCCAACGACCACGCCGTCGACGTGAGACGCGAAGCGCTCCACCTGCGCGCGGGATCGTATCCCGAATCCGGCGCACACGGGCACCGGGGAGCAGCGCTTCACGCGGTCCATGTACTCGAGCACCGAGTCGGGAACCTCCGCGGACTTGCCTGTGGTGCCGGTCATGGTCACCGCATACACGAAGCCTTGCGCCGCGGCGCAGAGCATTTCCAGTCGCGGCGGCGGAGTCACGGGCGTCACCATTTGCACCAGCGCGAGGCCTTCACGATCCAGAGCCGACTTGAGGTCGGCACTTTCCTCGAACGGCAGGTCGGGCACGATGAAGCCCGACACTCCCGCGGCGGCGGCCGCTCCCGGCAGCCGGCCGAGTCCGAACGCAAGCAACGGATTCAGATAGCTCATCAGCAGAATGGGAGCGGTGCGCGTCGGGCACGCGGCGAGCTCGTCGAGGATCCACTGCAAGGTCACGCCGTTGCTGAGCGCGGCGAAGCTCGCGCGCTGAATGGTCGAGCCGTCGGCCATGGGGTCGGAGAAGGGAACGCCGATCTCCACGACGTCGCAGGCGGATGCGACCTCGGCCAGGTTTCGCTTGAAGTTCTCACGACTCGGAAATCCCGCCGTCAGGAAGCCGACGAGCGCCGGCCGGCCGTGCGAAACGGCGGTGCCGATTGCGGCCGAGATCCCGTCACGTGCGGCCATGAGGTGAGCAGTCGAGCAGCGTTCGCTGCAGGATGCTCATGTCCTTGTCGCCTCTGCCCGAGCAGCCGATGAGTATGCGTGCGCCGGGATGAGCGCGAGCGTACTTGCGCGCGCCGAAGATCGCGTGCGCGGTCTCGATCGCGGGCAAGATGCCCTCGTGCCGCGCGCACTCGGCAAGCGCATCGAGGGCCTCCTCATCGGTTGCGCTCTCGTAGCTCACGCGGCCGCATTCCTTGAGATACGCATGTTCCGGGCCCACGCCCGAGTAATCGAGTCCGGCGGACACGGAATGCGTTTCGCGCACCTGGCCGAACGCATCCTGCAGGATCAAGGTATAGCTGCCTTGCAGTACGCCCGGGGTGCCGAAGGTGAGCGAGGCCGCATTATCGCCGAGTCCCGGACCGCGCCCCCCCGCCTCGACGCCCACGAGCTCGACCTCGGCATCGTCGAGGAAGGGATGGAACAATCCGATGGCGTTCGAGCCGCCGCCCACGCAGGCGATGGCGACGTCCGGCAATTCTCCGGCGAGCTCGAGCATCTGCGCGCGCGCCTCGCGTCCGATGACCGATTGCAGCTCGCGCACCAAATAGGGGTAGGGATGCGGCCCGACCGCGGAGCCCAGGCAATAGAATGTGCCGTCCGGATCGGATACCCAGTCGCGCAGCGCCTCGTCGATGGCGGCGCGCAGCGTCCGATCGCCCGTCGTGACCGGCACGACCGTCGCGCCGAGGAGCTGCATGCGGCCGACATTGGGTGCCTGCCGCTCGACATCCACCGCGCCCATGTAGACGACGCACGGCAAGCCCAGGCGCGCCGCCGCCGCGGCGCTCGCCACGCCGTGCTGACCCGCGCCCGTCTCGGCGATGACGCGACGCGCGCCGAGGCGTTTCGCGAGCAAGGTCTGACCGAGCGCATTGTTGATCTTGTGCGCGCCCGTGTGTGCGAGATCTTCGCGCTTCAGCCAGACGTCCGCGCCCCAGCGCGCGCTCAGCGCCGATGCGTGGGTGAGCGCCGTAGGCCGGCCGGCCCAAGTCTTGAGCTCGTGGTGGAGCTCGGTCTGGAAATCCTCACGGTGCAGATAGCGGTCGACGCCCGCCTGCAGCCGGTCGAGCGCCGGCACCAAAGTCTCCGGCACATACCGGCCGCCGTAGGGGCCATATCGGCCCTTGGCGTCCGGTCCCGAGACGCGCTCCGCCGGTCGGCTCCGCGCGCTCACGGCTCGCGCTCCAGCCCCGCCGCAGCCGCGCGCGCGGCGCGCACGAACTCGTAGATCTTGGCCGGATCCTTCACCCCATGATCCAGCTCGACGCCGCTGCTCACGTCGACTCCGAAAGGCCGCACGACCTGCACCGCCTCCGCCACATTCTCCGCGGTGAGTCCGCCCGCCAGGATCAGCTCGGTCTGGCGCGCGAGCTCGGCCGCCCGCCCCCAGTCAGCCAGCTCGCCGATGCCGCTGGTCGGACCCTCGAACACGATCCGCCGAGGTAAGGGGCTGGGTGTCTTGCGGCCGAAGCGCAGCACGGGGAGCACCTTGATGTGCGCCGGTATGCGCAGCTCGCGCAAGTCCTCGACGTCGGTCTGAAAGTAATCGGGTTTCAGCACGCGGCAGATCTCATCGACCTTCATCTGCAGCGGGTGCTGTGCGACGGCGATGCGCAGAATGCCGGGCGGCGCGAGCGCCGCCAGCTGCGCGGCCTGCCCCGGCGTCACTTGCCTCGGGCTCGGCGCAAATACGAAGCCGATGGCGTCCACTTGGGCCGTCGCCGCCGCACTCACGGCATCGGCAGTCGTGATGCCGCAGATCTTGATGAACATGCCGGTGAGTTTAGCCATTTAGCGCGACACTGTCCGTGCTGCGCGGAGCATTTCCGCGAGGAGGCCGCCGGCATCCTCGCGCCCCATAAGGGCCGTGCCGATCAAAGCCAGACGGTAGCCGAGCCCGCGCACCCTTTGCGCATCGGCCGGCGTCGCGACGCCGCTTTCCGCCACCGCGGGAACGCCCGGCGGCAACCGGGACGCGAGCTCGGCGAAGCGCTCCGGCACGACTTGCAAGCTCGTGAGGTCGCGGCAATTGACGCCGAGCAGAACGCCCTCGCGGGGCCCGCCGCCGCCGAGCAGCTCGCTCGCGAGGTCGAGATCGCGGACATCGAACGCCTCCAGCAACACGAACAAGCCATGCTCGCTCGCGATCTCAAGCATCTCGGCCAGTCGTTCACGGCGCAGCATGCGCAGAATCAGAAGCACGCCGCCCGCACCGGCTGCGCGCGCCTCGAGCACCTGATAGGGATCGACGAGAAAATCCTTGCGCATCACCGGCACGCCCAAGGGGGCGAGTGCCGCCGCCGACGCCCGCAAATGCTCGAGCGCGCCGTCGAATCGCGACGGCTCGGTGAGCACCGACACGGCCGCAGCGCCGCCCCGGGCATACGCTTCGATGCGACCGAGACGGTCGCGGGCCGGATCCTGGAGCGCCCCCACGGCCGGCGAGCGCAGCTTGATCTCGGCCACGATGTCGAACCCCGACGGCGACAGGCGCAGCGGCGGAGCGGGCGGCGTCCCGCGGGCGCGGCGCTCGAGGGCTGCGCTGGGTTCGTGACGTGCTGCCTCGGCGGCGCGCACGGCGCTCGAGCGCGCCATATCGGAGAGGAAATCGCTCATGACGCGCTCCCCGCAGGCGGCGGCGCATTGTCGGGCGGCGGCACGGAGCTGACGCCCTGCGCGGAGAATTGCTCGAGCCGCCCGAGCCAGTCCCGGGCGCGGCCGCTGTCGAGCGCATCCCCGCCGGCACGAATACCCGCGGCCACCGACGCACTGCGCCCGGCGATGTGCAGCGCCAGCCCGCACTGGAGCACGAGCGCATCGCGATGCGGCCCGGTATCGTGCCCGGCGAACACCGCGCGCATCGCCGCGCAGTTCGCGGCCGCGTCGCCGCCCTTGAGATCCTCCGACCTGCAGGATCGCAACCCGAACTCAGCCGGATCGAGGATCCGTCGCGACACCGCACCCGGCGTCACTTCGAAGGCGACGAACGGGCCGACCGGGGTGGCCTCGTCCCAGCCATTGGCGCCGTGCACGACCCAGGCGCGCGCAATGGGCATACCAGCCAGGGCATCGGCGATCAGGCGCGCGCTCGGCTCGTCGTAGGCGCCGATCAGCCGGTAGCGCGGCGCCGCCGGATTGGTGAGCGGCCCGAGCAAATTCAGCACCGTGCGCACGCCGAGAGCCGCCCGCACCGGCGCGAGCGCCTTCATCGCCGGATGAAAATAGGGCGCGAACAGGAACGTGAATCCGGTGCCCGCCAAGTACTGCGCGCAGCGGCGCTCATCCAGCGGCAGCGCGAGGCCGAGCCGCTCGATGAGGTCGGCGCTGCCGCTCTGGCTGGTGACCGAGCGGTTGCCGTGCTTGACGACCGGCAAGCCGCACGATGCGGCGAGCAGGGCCGCGCCGGTGGACAAATTCAAGCTGCCGGAGAAATCCCCGCCCGTGCCCACGATGTCGATGGCGTCGAGATCGTCCGCAAGCGCGGGCTTGCGCGCCAGCGCGCGCATTGCGCCGGCGAAACCGCGGAGCTCCTCGGCGACGACGCCCTTCGCGCGTACGGCCGCGAGCAGCGCGCCGGCGAGTGCGGGTGCCAGATCGGCGGCGGTAAGCCTCTCCAGCAACCTGCCTGCCTCGGCCTCGCTCAAGGCATGGCCGTTCAGGAGCCGCTCGAGAGTTTGTTGAAGAGTGTGCATGCGGCGCTCAGAGCCTCAGGAAGTTGGCCATGAGACTCGGGCCGTCGGGCGTGAGCACGCTTTCGGGGTGAAATTGCACGCCCTCTACGGCTAAGGAGCGGTGGCGCACGCCCATGATCTCGCCTTCAGGCGTACTTGCGGTAACCTCGAGCACCGCGGGAATGCTCTCCGGCTCCGCGATGAGCGAGTGATAGCGGCCCGCGCTGAATTCCTGCGGCAAGCCGCTGAACAGCCCCTTGCCATCGTGGCGCACCGGCGAGACCTTGCCGTGCATGAGGCGCGCGGCGCGCACCACGTTGCCGCCGAAGACCTCCACCAGCGACTGATGACCGAGGCACACGCCGAACACCGGGATGCGCCCCGCGAAAGCCCGAATCATGGCCATCGAGACGCCGGCATCGCGCGGCTTCCCGGGCCCGGGCGAGACCACGAGGTGCGAGTGCGTCCCGGCGAGCGCGGCCTCCACCGTTATGGCGTCGTTGCGGTACACGTCGACCTCCGCGCCAAGGACCAGAAATGCCTGCACCAGGTTGTAAGTGAAGGAGTCGTAGTTGTCGATCAGCAAGATGCGGGGCCGAGGGCTCATAGACCCTCCGCCGCGATGTCCAGAGCTCGGCGCAGCACCGCACTCTTCGCCAGCACTTCCTCATACTCGGCGCGCGGCGAGCTGTCGGCGACGATGCCTCCGCCTGCCTGATAGCTGTACTCATCACCGCTGAATACGAGAGTGCGGATGGTGATGGCCTGATCCATGTCCCCCTGCCGGCCGAAATAGCCCACCGTGCCGCCGTACAGCTGTCGCCCCACGGGCTCGAGCTCGTCGATGATCTGCATGGCGCGCACTTTCGGCGCGCCGACCAGAGTGCCCGCGGGGAAGGTGGCCGCGAACAGATCGAAGACATCGTGCTGCCGCGCCAGCTCGCCGTGCACTCCGCTCACGATATGCATGATGTGGCTATAGCGTTCGATCACGCGGTACGGATCGACGCGCACTGAGCCCGCCGTCGCCACGCGGCCGAGATCGTTGCGTGCCAGGTCCACCAGCATGACGTGCTCGGAGTTTTCCTTGGGATCGGCGAGCAAGTCATGCTCGAGCTCGAGATCCCGGTCGGGATCACTGCCGCGAGGCCGCGAGCCTGCGATGGGGCGAAGCTGGGCGTGGCCGCCGTGCGACTTCACCAGTGCTTCGGGCGAGGAACCGACGACCGTGATGTCGCCGAGCTCGCAGAAAAACATATAAGGAGAGGGGTTGAGCAGGCGCAGCGCGCGATAGACCTCGAAGGGTGCGAGCGAATGCCGTCCTTCGAAGCGCGAGGCGAGCACCAGCTGGTACACATCGCCGGAGGCGATGTACGCCTGCGCGCGCTTCACGAGTGCGGCATGGTCGCTTTCCGAGAGCGAGGGCGTCGCTCGCGAGAACGTCCCTGGCGCGAGCGGCGCCGGGACCGCGCCGCGCAGCGCGCGCATGATCTCCCGCCGGAGAGATTGCCGCTCGGCCTCGGAGCCATCGTGCAGCAGCGCCGCGCTGCGCGTCAGATGGTCGAACACCAGGAGCGAGCACGGGGCGACGTAATGCGCGTGCGGCGTGACCGTCGCCTCCAGACTTCGCCCGGGCAGATGCTCGAAATAGCGCACCGCATCGTAGGCGGTGTAGCCGACCAGGCCGCCCGACAGGGGCACGCCGGGGATCTGCGGCTGCGGCCGTGGAGCCCGCGCGAGCGCCGTGCGCAACGCGTCCAACAGCTCGAGCCGCGTCCTCGGCCGCGGCATGCGCTCGCTGCCGATGGAAAGGCCCCGCGGCTCGAGCTTAACCTCCAGGCACTCGCCGAAACCGATGAACGAATATCGGGCCAGGCGCTCGCCGCCCTCGACGCTTTCCAGCAAGAAGCGCGGGCGAAACGGCGCGAGCTTCAGATACGCCGAGACCGGCGTGTCCAGATCCGCGGCAATGTCGAAAGGCGCTTTCATCACGGGCCCACTCTCCAAGCAAAAAAAAACCCATCGCCGTCTTTGGGAGCGGGATGGGTTCTCTGGTATATCGACTAGAAAGACTTACGCGGCCAGTGCCCTCTCCCGTGAGGAAGCGCGCCACCAACCGGCATGCACAGTGCTTGCGTACAACATTCGCGGGCAGTATCGCTGCGGCGAGCGGGCACCGTCAAGCCTTAAGCGCGCATCGCGGGATGCGGTGAGCGGGTAGCGGCGGGTTCGGTGCGGCGCCTAGGAGCCCGATTGCAGGCTCTTCTTGAGCTTTCGGGTGAGGTCCGCGAAACGAGGCGTGAGGCCCACGTCCTCGTACACCGGGTCGCCCTGGTCATCGCGCGAGATGATCGTCGGGCCGGGCTCGTAAGGCATGGCGGCGACGATTTCCTCGAGCGCGGTGTGCAACAGATCGGTGACCAGCTCTTCCACGGTGCGGCCGGGGAACAGCTCGCAGAGCGCGTGCAGGCGCGCCGCGTCCTCGAGGGGCAGGCGCATGGCGTATTCTCGGGCCGTGCGTACAGGCGGCGGGTCCTTTTTCCAGTGCTCGAGCAAGGCCTTGAATTTCACGATTACTCCGCCATACGGGACTTGAGTGACGCGATAATTATAAGCCGGAGACCCGATCTGCCTGTGTCTTTAGAAGCCGTGCCGGTGAGGAGCGCTTGACCCCTCATCCGGTAGCCCCCTCCGACGCCGAGCGAACCGCGAGCAGCGCGACCTTGAGGCGTGGGCTCGCGGGCCTGTTCGAGTACGGCCGGCGCGCGCTCACCCTCGTCTGGACCACAAATCGAGGGCTCTGCATCGCGCTCGCGCTGCTCACCGTGGTCGCCGGCATCTTGCCCGCGGGCGTCGCCTGGATCGGGGCGCAAATCGTCGACGCCGTGATCCATGCCGCGGATCTGCACCGGCGCACCGGTGCCGTGGCGCTGCGTCCGGTCATGATCCTGGTGGCGTGCGAGGCCGTGCTGGTCGCGGCGACCGCGTTCGCGCAACGCGGACTGTCGCTCGTGCAATCGCTGTTGCGCGCGCAGCTTGGCCAGCGCGTCAATGTCATGATCCTCGAGAAGGCCTTGACGCTCGACATCGTGCAGTTCGAGGACTCCGAGTTCTACGACAAGCTCACGCGCGCGCGCCGCGAGGCCTCCAGCCGCCCCTTGAGCCTCGTCATGCGCACGTTCGGACTGCTGCAGAACGCGGTTTCACTGGTGTCCTTCGGCGGGTTGCTGGTGCGGTTTTCCCCGTGGGCGGTGGTGCTGCTGGTGCTCGCGGGACTGCCCGCCTTTCTCGCCGAAGCAAAATTCTCGGGCGAGGCGTTCCGTTTGTTCCGCTGGCGCGCACCCGAGTCGCGCATGCAGATCTATCTCGAGTCGGTTCTGGCGCGCGACGAGAACGCCAAGGAAGTGAAGCTGTTCCAGCTCGGCCCTCGATTCCTGGACCGCTACCGCGACATCTTTACGCGGCTCTACAAGGAGGATCGCGATCTCACCGTGCGCCGCGACAGCTGGGGCGCCGGCCTCGGCCTGTTGGGCACGGGCGCGCTGTATGGCGGTTATGCCTGGATTGCCGGAGAGACGGTGCTCGGCGCCATGACCGTGGGACAGATGACCATGTACCTCATGCTGCTGCGGCAGGGGCAAGCCGCCGTGAGCGCCGCCCTCACGGCCATCAGCGGGCTGTACGAGGACAATCTCTACCTGTCGAACCTGTTCGAGTATCTGGAGCAGCCGGTGGGCAGCACGACGGGGTCGCGCACCGCGGGACCTAAGCCCGGCGACGGCATCCGGTTCGAGGCCGTCGACTTCGTGTATCCCGGAGCGACACAGCCCGCGCTCGCGCACATCGACCTGCACGTGCGGCCCGGCGAGAGCCTTGCGCTGGTGGGCGAGAACGGCTCGGGCAAGACCACGCTGATCAAGCTGCTCACCCGGCTGTATCAGCCCACGCGCGGCCGCATCCTGCTCGATGGGCTGGACCTGCGCGAGTGGGACGAGACCGTCCTGCGCCAGCGCATCGGCGTGATTTTCCAGGATTTCGCCCGATACCAGATGCTGGTGGGCGAGAACATCGGCGCCGGCGACGTGCGCGCCTTCGACGACGAGGGGCGCTGGCGCAGCGCCGCGACCCAGGGTCTCGCCGCCGAATTCGTCGAGGCGCTGCCTTCCGGCTACCGCACTCAGCTCGGCAAGTGGTTCAAGGACGGCCGCGAGCTCTCCGGCGGCCAGTGGCAGAAGATCGCGCTTGCGCGCGCCTTCATGCGCAGCGAGGCGGACATCCTGGTGCTCGACGAGCCGACGGCGGCGATCGACGCGGCGGCGGAGGCCGAGGTGTTCGAGCACTTCCGCGAGCTCACCCGCAACCGCATCGCGATCGTGATCTCGCATCGTTTCTCGACGGTGCGCATGGCGGATCAGATTCTGGTGCTGGAAGAGGGGCGCATCGTCGAGCGCGGCAGCCACGATTCGCTGATCGCCGAAGACGGCCGCTACGCGAAGCTTTTCACCCTGCAAGCGCGCGGGTATCGTTGACGGCCTATGCCATCGTTCGACGTCGTCTCGGAAATAGACACCCATGAGCTGACCAATGCCGTCGACCAGGCGAGCCGCGAGCTCGCGCAGCGCTTCGATTTCAAGGAGACCGGAGCCTGCTTCGAGCTCCAGGAGCTCACCGTCACGATGAGCGCGCCGGCCGACTTCCAATTGAAGCAGATGCTCGAGATCCTGAAGCTCAAGGTCGCCAAGCGCGGCATCGATGTCGCGTGCCTGGAAGTGAAAGATCCCATGGTGAATCTCGCGAGGGCCAAACAGGACGTCATCCTGAGGCATGGAATCGATCAGGAAACGGGCAAGAAGGTGACGCGGTCGCTGAAGGACTCGAAGCTCAAGGTGCAGGCGCAGATTCAGGGCGAGAAGGTGCGCGTCACCGGCAAAAAGCGCGACGATCTGCAGGAGGCAATCGCTCTGTTGCGCAAGGGATCATACGAAGTGCCGCTGCAATTCAACAATTTCCGGGATTAGCGCGGGCGGGCGGCGGTGCGGTGCGGTGCGGTGCGCGATTACCGCACGATTGCGCCAGATTCAAAGCTTGACGCGTCCCGCGCGGGGGCGCTAGATACAGCTGAAAGAAAACTGCTCCGGCAGGGCGGAGGATACCCGACAACAGGGGGAAACCCGGAGGGCGCGGGCGAAGAGCCGTTCACCCCCTTCGCACTTTCGTCGATTCGCGGAGTCCGCCCACGTCCACCTGTGGGGCTGTAGCAGTTTTTTCCTCACATCACCCCACCGCCACCCCCGGGCGATCGGCGTGGCTGCAGCAACGGCCAACGGGATCAATGCGCAGCAGCAGCCGGCACTTCGCCGTGCGCTGGCGCACGGCTCATGCCGCTGGAGTGCACGACGGTTCCGTCGAGCTTCACGATGATGGCGTCGATGTCGTCGAGTCTGTTGTAGATCTCGAGCGCCTTGTCGGGCCCGAGCACGAACGCTGTCTTCGACAGCCCGTCGGTGCGGGTCGCGTACGGTCCGATGACGGTCGCGCTGCGCACCTTGCTGGCCGAGTGGCCGGTGTGGGGGTCGATGATGTGATGGTAGCGCACGCCGCCCTCATCGAAGAACCGCTCGTAGTCGCCGGAAGTGGAGATGGCCGCATCGACCAGGGGAATGCGCGCAATGACGTTGCCCTCGCCCTTCATGGGGTCGCGGATGCCGACGATCCAGGGCTTGCCGAACCGGTCGCCGATGATGCGGCTGTCGCCGCCCGCGCCCACGAAGGCGCGAGTGAAGCCGAGGCCCTTGAGCACGTCGATGCCGCGGTCCACCGAGTAGCCCTTGGCGATGCCCCCGAGATCGATGCGTACGCCTTTTTGCGTGAAGCGCACCGTCTGGTTCGCGGGATCGAGGATTACGTGGCGGTAATTGACGGCGGGCAGCGCCTTGTCGATCTGCGCCTGGTCCGGCCGCACGTGCTTGCGGAAGTCGTACATGTAGCCGACGCTCGCATAAGTGATGTCGAACGCGCCATCGGTGATCTCCGAGTATTGGAGCGCCGTGGTGAGGAGATCGAACAGCTCCTTGCTGATGTGCATGGGCCCGTCGGCCGCTTTGTCGTTGACCTGCGAAACCTCGCTGGTCGGCTTGTAAGTGCTCATGGTCTCGTCGATGTGCCGCATCTCATCGAGCACCGCGTCGATGCCGTGCTCTCCCTGTGCGCGATCCTCGGCCCAGACCTCCACCGTGATGCGCGTGCCCATGATGCCGTCGGTGACGCGGCGCACCCACTCGGCGTGCGCAGGCAATGCGGCACAACACAGCGCGGCGGCGCAAGCGCCGAATTTCAGAATGGTTTTCATGGCGCGTAGCCTAGCGGTTTCGCGCGCCGATGGGTACGCCGCCGGACGGGCACGGCGCCGTGCCGGACAGCCGCGCGCTGGATGGCGCCGCGGACCGTGCTCAGCGCGCTACGCGCGCGCGGCGCCGCCACTGCATCACCACCAGGGCGCTGCCGATCATGCCGCCCAAGTGCGCGAAGTGCGCGATGCCGGACAGGGTGCCGGTGACGCCGAACAGGAGCTCTGCCCCCGCGTACAGCGTGGCGAACAGCCACGCCGGCATGGGAATCGGCGGGATCAGAGGAATGACCTTGCGATGGGGGAACATCATCGCGTAGGCGAGCAACAGGCCGAACACGCCCCCCGAGGCTCCAAGCGCCGGCACCGGGGGCGCGCCGAGCAGCGGCGGCACGAGGAGCTGCGCGAGGCCGGCGGTGATCACCGAGGCGAAATAGCATGCGAGCAACCGCCAGGGTCCCGCGTAACGCTCGATCTCCGCGCCGAACATGTACAAGCCGAGCATGTTGAAGCCGATGTGCGCGACGTTGCGGGAATCGTGCAGAAACGCATAGGTAACGATCTGCCAGAAATGAAAGTAAGATTGGCCGTCGGCATCATGAAGCGGCTGCAGCGCAAAGAGCGTGGTGACGAGTCCGTCAGGCGGCCCCTCGACGAGATACACCGCGACGTTCGCGGCGATGAGGACCATGACGGCGGAGATTTTCATGACGGGACGAGCATTGTAGCGCCATGCGTACCTTATTCCTCGATTACGAGACCGTTTCCAACGGCGATCTCGACACCTCGCGCCTCGAGCAAGCGGCGCCGGGCATCCGCTTTTATCCGTTGACCGCCGATAAAGAGATCATCGAGCGCATCTCGGATGCGCGCATCGCGCTCATCAACAAGGTCAAGCTCACGCGCGAGCGTCTCGAGGCCGCACGCGAGCTCGAGCTGATCGCGGTCGCCGGCACGGGTACGGACGGCGTCGATCTTACCGCCGCAAAGGAGCGCGGAATCGCCGTGTGCAACGTGCGCGGCTATTGCACGGCTTCAGTGGTGCAGCATGCGTGGGCGATGATCCTGAGTCTCACCCAGCACCTCTCGCAGTACAGGCAGCTCGCGACCGACGGCTCCTGGGTCGAGAATGAGAAGTACGCCGTGCTCGCACATCCCATCCGGGAGCTCTCGGGCCGCGTGCTCGGCATCGTGGGATGGGGCACGCTCGGCCGCGGCGTGGCAGCGGTCGGCGAGGCGTTCGGCATGCGCACCCTCGTCTGCAACCGACCCGGCGCTCCGCCCGAGGCCGGACGGGTGAGCTTGGATGAGCTGCTCGCAACTGCCGACATCGTGTCCTTGCACTGCCCGTCGACGCCGGCGACCCGCGGGCTCATCGGCGAGCGCGAGCTCGGGCTCATGAAGCCGGATGCCTTGCTCATCAACACCGCGCGCGGTGCGCTGGTGGACGGCGCGGCGCTGGCGCGGGCGCTACGCGAGGGCCGGCTGGCCGGCGCCGGAATCGACGTGTTGCCTCAGGAGCCGCCGACCGACGGCGATCCCTTGCTCGATCCCCGCATTCCCAATCTGATCCTCACGCCCCACATCGCCTGGGCGGCGCGCGAGGCGCGCCAACGCTGCATCGACGAGATGGCTGCGAACATAACCGATTTTCTGCGGGGTGGCCGGCGCGGGCGGGTGATCTGACCACCCGCCCGCGCGCTATCAGCCGCGCGCTTCGCGCTTGGCCTTTTTCGCGGCGCGCTTCTCTTCCAGCGTCTTGGCGGGTTTCTTCTTGCCTTCTTTCTTTCGTTCCATGCCCTTGCTCATCGCGTGCTCCTCCCATTACTTTCGACGTCACCCGGAGATTTCAAGGCCGCGCGCGCCTCCGGAATTTGCGGTTCCCGGTGCCGCGCGCGTCAGCGGGAACCGGCTTCACTGCATGCACTGGTTTCATTTCTCGTACCGGCTTCATTTCTCGTACCGGCTTCATATCTCGTCCCGGCGTCGCCCCTCGTACCGACCCTTCATCCGCACGAAAAGTTTCCGCTCTCTTGAGTAGGAGCGGCGATTCCCCCTGTCCGAGGCTGGCGAGCGCGGCGGCGATATCGATGAGCGGCATCCCGGTCTCCGTTTCCAGCTCCCGCAGGATGGGACGAAATTCCGCCGCCCTCCCCTTGGCGACGGTGTCGGAGACGCGAACTTTGAACTTCGCGATGCGCGAGGCATTGACGGCATCGACGGTGGGCAGATCCATCTCCTCTATCTTCTGGCGGGTCGCCCGCTCGATCGCCCGCAGGAGCGAGCGCTCGCGCGGCGCGATGAACAGAATCGCCTCGCCGCTGCGGCCGGCCCGGCCTGTGCGGCCGACGCGGTGTACGTACGATTCGCCATCGTACGGCGCGTCGTAGTTCACCACGTGGCTGATGCGCTCGACGTCGAGACCGCGCGCCGCCACGTCGGTGGCGACCACGATGTCGATCTCGCCGGCGCGCAGGCGCGCGACGGTGCGCTCGCGCTGCGCTTGCGGAATATCGCCGTTGAGCGGCGCCGCGGAGAAGCCGCGGGCTTCCAGCTTCTCGGCGAGCTCCACGGTGGACTGCTTCGTGCGCGTGAAGACGAGCATGCCGTCGAAGGTCTCGGTCTCGAGAATTCGCGTGAGCGCGTCGAGCTTGTGCAGGCCGCTCACGATCCAGCAGCGCTGCCGAATGCGGGACGAGGTGCCGGACTTGGCGCTGATGGTCACCTCGACGGGGGCGCGCAGATGCCGTTGAGCAATGCGGCGGATGGGCGCCGCGAGCGTTGCGGAGAAGAGCGCCACCTGCCTGCCCCGCGGCGTCTGCTCGAGGATCGACTCCACCGCCTCGATGAAGCCCATCTGCAGCATCTCGTCGGCCTCGTCGAGCACCAGCATCGTCAGCTTAGCGAGATTCAGGGTACCCCGGTTCATGTGGTCGATGATCCGGCCGGGCGTGCCGACCACGACGTGCACACCGCGCCGCAGGGCATTGAGCTGCGGTTGATAGCTCTGTCCGCCGTAGATGGGCAACACGTGGAAACCCGGAAGGTGCGCGGCGTAGCGCTGAAACGCCTCCGCCACCTGCAGCGCGAGCTCGCGGGTCGGCACGAGCACCAGCACCTGGGGATCGCGTCCGGCGAGGTCCAGACGCGACAGCGCCGGCAGCGCGAAAGCCGCCGTCTTGCCGGTGCCGGTCTGGGCCTGGCCCAGCATGTCGGCGCCCGAGAGCAGCACCGGAATCGTGGCGGCCTGAATCGGTGAGGGCGATTCGTAGCCGACCGCCTCGAGCGCGCTCAGCACGGCCTCGGCAAGTCCCAAATCGCGAAAGCTCGGGAAGCTCGCGGTATCGTCCGCGTGCACTTGAGTCATGAGACACCTCCGAGTGGCGCGCCGTCGGCGGACCGCCGCGCCTGTCGGCCACGCGCAAGTCTAGCGGTTTGGCGGCGTATTGCTACCATGCGCGTCCGGACAATGAGGCCCGACGCCTAGGAAAGTCACCATGGGACGCATATTCGAAGTCAGAAAGCACGCGATGTTCGCGCGCTGGAACCGGATGGCCAAGCAATTCACGCGCGTGGCCAAGGACATCACCATCGCCGTGCATTCGGGCGGCCCGGATCCCGCTTCGAACTCCACCCTGCGACGTGTGCTGCAGAACGCGCGCGCGGTCAACATGCCCAAGGACAAGACGGAAGCGGCGATTCGCCGCGCCATGGGCAAGGAGGCGGCCAACTATCAGGAGATCCTCTACGAAGGCTACGCGCCGCACGGGGTCGCGCTCCTGGTCGAGTGCGCCACCGACAATCCGACGCGCACCGTCGGCAACGTGCGCAATCTCTTCACCCGCAACGCGGGCAACCTCGGGACCACGGGGAGCGTCAGCTTTCTGTTCAAGAAAATGGGCGTATTCCGCCTCGATCCCTCGACCGTCAAGGACCAGGACGAGCTGGAGCTCGATCTCATCGACTATGGGCTCGAGGAGATGGGCGAGAGCACGGGCGAGAAGGGCGAGCCGCAGCTCGTGATCCGCTGCGCGTTCGGCGATTTCGGCAAGCTGCAGGAAGCACTCGAGACCCGTCGCATCACGCCCCTCTCCGCGGAGCACGAGTACATTTGCTCCATGCCGACGGAGCTGCCCGAGGACCAGGCCGCCGAGGTGCTGGCCCTCATCGACAAGCTCGAGCAGGACGAGGACGTGCAGAAGGTGTTCCACACGCTCGCCTGAGCCGTCACGCGCCTGAAGGCTCGGCCCGGGCGCCTGAGCTGTCACGCAGCTGAAAGCCCGCCCCGGGCGACCAAGTCTCACCTTACGGCTCCTTCATGCTGTCATCCCCGCGGCAGTTGCGACGTTCTTCTCCCTGGGAGCAATTTTAGGAGAGAGGTCCATGAAACGGTTATTTACCATATTGATTCCATTGAGTTTTCTGGCCATGGCGGGATGCGTGGTGGCGCCCTATGGGCGGCCCTATTACTACGGCCCGCGCGTCGCGGTGGTCGCCCCGGCCCCCGTGGTCGTCGTGCGGCCCTGAGGCCTCGATGAGCGGGGTGGGTGCGGCCGGGTGGACCGGCCGCACTATACTTCCACCCTATGCCTAGCGAGTCAGCCAAGCGCAGCCGCGCGTTCCGTCTGGTCAATGTGTTCACCCGCGAAGGGGGACCGCTCACAGGCAATCCCCTGTGCGTCTTCGAGGACGGCTCGGGTCTCGACTCGCCGACCATGCAGGCCCTGGCGCGCCAGTTCAACTTGTCCGAGACCACGTTCATTTTGCCCTCCTCGCGCGGCGACGCGGCCGTGCGCATCTTCACGCCGAGCTATGAGATGCCTTTCGCAGGCCATCCGACGCTCGGGACCGCTCACGTCTGTCGCGCGCTCGGACTCGGTGGCACGCAGCTGCGTTTGGACATGCAGGCGGGGCTCATCGAGGTCACGGCGGAGAACGATCGCTGGACCCTCACGGCGCCGAGCTCCACGTTTCGCGAAGTGGACATCCCGCGCGCGCAGCTCGCCGCAGCGCTCGGGCTCGCCGAATCCGACATGGGCGAACGGCCGCTCTGGGTCAAAGCGGGGAAGGAGCAGCTCATCGTGCCGTTGCGCTCGCTCGAGGCCGTGCGCCGCGCCGCGCCCCGGCCCGATGGCTTCGCCGCCATACGGAGCGAGGATGACATCGGCATGGCTTACCTGTTCGCCGAGCGGGGGCCCGGTGCGACGCTCGCGCGCTTTTTCTTTCCGAGCGGCGCGGCGCTGCTCGAGGATCCGGCGACCGGCTCCGCGACCGCCAATTTCGGCGGCTGGTGGCTTGCGATGAATCGACCGCTGCCCGCGCGGATCGAGATCGCGCAGGGCGAGCAGGTCGCACGCCCCTCGTCGCTCTATCTCGAGGTCACCGCGCAGCACCGCATCCGCGTCAGCGGCGACGTGATCGAGATTGCCAGGGGCACCCTCTCGATCTAGCCGAGCGGGTTGGCGGCGGGGGCGTCCGCCGACGGAACGAGCCCATGGTTGATGATGCGGTAAGCCCAGTGCAGCACGGGCGTCAGACGCGGCGATACCATCGCGAGGGCTCGCGGATAGTCGGCCCATCGCGCCTCGTGGTGCTCGGGAACTCCGAGCTCCGGGTTCACCGGAAGGATGATGTGCGTTTCCTTGCTGCGAGCGATGTAGTACCGGGAAATCTTGCCCTTGTTGTAGGGGCCGGTCTCCATGAACACCAGACCCCAATCGAACGAGATGTCATCGAGGTTGGTCTCCTCGCGCACCTCGCGAATCGCCGCATCGATCGGCTCTTCGCCCCGCTCGACCAATCCCTTGGGGAAGTCCCAGTTCCGATAGGCGCGCAGCAGCAAGAATTTCAGCTTGCGCTGGACCACGCTCACGATCACTACGCCGGCGGACAATCTCTTGTTCAATGCGACTGGCTGCATACTCCGTGCGCTCGGAAAGCCGATGCCGTCATTGTACTCCTCGGGCGGCGCCCGATAAGGGGCGGAACCCAGCCGATGGCGTCAGGCTGCGGCCGACAAAGGCGAGCGGATCAGGTAGTCGAATGCGCTCAACGAGGCTTTCGCTCCCTCCCCCATGGCGATCACGATCTGCTTGTAGGGGACGACGGTGCAATCGCCGGCGGCGAACACCCCGGGCACGGAGGTTTCGCCGCGGGCATTGACCTCGATCTCGCCGCGAGGCGAAAGCTTGACCACGCCCTTCAGCCAATCCGTGTTCGGCACGAGGCCGATCTGCACGAACACCCCGGCGAGCTCGATCGAATGCATCGTCCCGTCGCGGCGCTCCTTGTAGGACAGGCCGGTGACGCGCTGGCCGTCGCCCGTGATCCCGGAGGTCTGCGCGCCGGTGATCACCGCAACGTTCGGCAGGCTCGCGAGCCTGCGCTTGAGCACGGCATCGGCGCGCAGCTCTTGCTCGAACTCGATCAAGGTCACATGGCTCGTGAGGCCTGCCAGATCGATGGCCGCTTCGACGCCGGAGTTGCCGCCGCCGATCACCGCGACGCGCTTGCCCTTGTACAGGGGTCCGTCGCAATGCGGACAATAGGCCACCCCGCGATTGCGATATTCGCGCTCGCCGGGGACGTTGACCTCGCGCCAGCGTGCGCCTGTGGCGATCACCACCGACTTGGCCTGGAGCAGGGCGCCGCTCGCGAGCTTCACACCGATCAGCTCTCCCGGAACGAGCGCCGCCGCGCGCTGCAGGTTCATCACGTCGACCTCGTAAGCGCCGACGTGCTGATCGAGGCCTGCGGCAAGCTTGTGGCCCTCGGTTTCCTTCACCGAAATGAAGTTCTCGATGCCGACCGTGTCGTGGAGCTGTCCGCCCAGACGCTCTGCCGCAATACCGGTGCGGATGCCTTTGCGCGCGGCGTACACCGCCGCGGCGGCACCGGCGGGACCTCCGCCCACCACCAGGACATCGTAGGGTGCGCGGCCTTCCAGACTCTCGGCCTCCCGGCGCGGGGCATCGGCATCGAGCTTCGCAATGATCTCCGCAAGCAGCATGCGTCCCTGGCCGAATGGCTCGCCGTTGAGAAATATGCAGGGAACCGCCATCACGCCGCGCCGCTCGACCTCCGCCTGAAACAGCGCGCCGTCCATCATGGTGTGACGCACCCGCGGATTCACCACGGACATGAGATTGAGCGCCTGCACCACGTCCGGGCAGCTCTGGCAGCTGAGCGACACGAAGGTCTCGAAGGACAGTTCCCCGTCGAGCGAGCGAACCTGATCGAGTGTCTTGGCATCCGCCTTCGGCGGGTGGCCGCCCACCTGCAGGAGCGCGAGCACGAGCGAGGTGAACTCGTGACCCATGGGTACGCCGGCGAAACGGACGCGAGGCTCCTCGCCTGCCCGGCGCAGCGCGAAGGAGGGCTTGATCTCGTGAGTGTCGCGCCGAACCTCGAGCGCCACCTGCGGCGAGAGAGCCGCGATGTCGTTCAATAGCTGGAGCATATCCCGCGACCCGTCGCTCTCATCGAGCGAGGCCAGGATCTCCACCGGCTGCTGCAGCCGCTCCAGATATCCTTTCAACTGCGCCTTGAGTGCGTCATCGAGCATGATCTTTTCCTGTGAATCCGAATCCGTTGCACTGAGCTCATCGCACGAGCATTTCGTCGCGCGAAAAAGAGCGTCCGCGGTCATGACCGCGGACGCGCATCGTCAGATCTTGCCGACGAGGTCGAGGGAGGGCGACAGCGTCTTGCCGCCGGGAGTCCACTTCGCAGGACACACCTCACCCGGGTGAGAAGCGACGTACTGAGCCGCCTGGACCTTGCGCAGCAGCTCCTTGGCGTCGCGGCCGATGCCGTTATCGTTGATCTCGACGATCTTGATCTTGCCCGACGGGTCGATGACGAAGGTACCGCGGTATGCGAGCCCCTCCTCCTCGATGAGCACGCCGAAATTGCGCGCGAGCGTCCGTGTCGGGTCGCCGATCAGCGGGTACTGCACCGTGCCGATGGTGTCCGAGGTGTCGTGCCACGCCTTGTGGGTAAAATGGGTGTCGGTAGAGATGCCGTAGATCTCCACGCCGAGCTTCTTGAACGCCGCATAGTGCTCCGCGAGGTCGCCGAGCTCGGTCGGACATACGAACGTGAAGTCCGCGGGGTAGAACACGAACACGGACCACTTGCCCTTCAGGTCCTCGTTCGTTATCTGCACGAACTCGCCCTGGTGGTAGGCGGTCGCCTTGAACGGCTTGATTTCAGTATTGATCAGAGACATGCGAATTTCCTTTGGTTGATCGTCAGTAGGAGCATATTGCCTCCCCGCGTCCGATTAGTGAAATTGATTAAACGGATGGGTTTGATAGACTACGTCTATGGCAAGGTAGGTGTGAACGGATGAATCTCAAGGATCTCAAGTACCTGGTGGCGCTGGCCGATACCGGTCATTTCGGCCGCGCGGCACAGCGCACGTTCGTGAGCCAGCCGACGCTGTCCGCGCAGCTCAAGAAGCTCGAGGAGTATCTCGGCGTGAAGCTGGTGGAGCGCCACCCGAAAAATGTCCAGCTCACGGAGGTGGGCAAGCAGATCGTGGCACGTGCGCGGCACATGCTGAGCGAGGGCGACGAAATCCTCGCGCTCGCGCGCAACAACACCGACCCCCTATCCGGCAAGCTGAAGGTCGCTCTCATTCCCACCATAGGCCCCTACTTGCTGCCGCGCGTCATGCTGAAGCTTCGCAAGGCGCTGCCGCAGTTGGGTCTCATGCTCTACGAGTACCAAACCGAGGACCTGTTGAAGCGGCTCAAGGAGGGCGAGATCGACGTGGGGGTCCTCGCCCTGCCCATCGAGCAGGACGGACTCGAGTGCCGGCGGCTGTATCGCGAGGAATTCACGGTCGCGCTGCCCAGCGACAATCCGCTCGCCCAGAAGCCCTCGATCAAGGTCGGCGATCTGAAGGGTCAGACGCTGCTGCTGCTGGAGGACGGACATTGCTTGCGCGATCAGGCGCTCGAGGTGTGCAGCCGCATCGACGTGCGCGAGGCCGAGGATTTTCGCGCCACGAGCCTCGAGACCCTGCGGCACATGGTGGTGGCGGGCCTCGGCGTCACCCTGATGCCCGAGCTCGCCGTGGAATCGCCGTTCGGCTCGCAGCGCGGGCTCGTCATCCGTCAGTTCACCAAGCCCGCACCGGCGCGCACCGTCGGGGCGGCGTGGCGCAAGTCGACCACGCGCGGCGCCGCCATCGACGCGGTGTGCGGCATTCTGGCTGGCGCGATGGTCGCCAAGAGCTGACCGGCCTCGACGAATGGCACGATCCACGAAGACAACGCGGCTGCGCCGTTCGCGCGGAGAGTCCGGCGACGGGGCTGACTGGGCATTTCACGCCACCAACTCCGCAGTCCTTGACGCACTCGCGCGGCGGCGGCACTGCGAGAGCTTGCGCGAATTTTTCGGCACCGCCTTTTACGAGGAGCTCTCCGTTCTCGCCCGCGCCGCCCGCAAGGTCAAGACCTCGCGCGGACCCCGCGTGCTGTTGATTCCAGGCATGATGGGCTCGCGCCTGTGCGAGATCTCCGCGTCGAGGAGCCGGCGCGGGCGGCTCCTCTGGATCGATCCGGTCTCGATCGCCGGCGGGCGGCTCACGGATCTGGTGCTGCCGTCGCGTCGAACGATCCGGCCGCGCGGCGTGCTCCTCACCTCCTACGCGCGGCTGAAGCTGCGGCTCGCCATCGAGGGATTCGATGCGCGATTCTTCGCCTACGACTGGCGGCTCGGGATCGACGAAATCGGTGCCGCGCTTGCGGCGACCATCGCCGCCGGCAAGCCCGCCGTGCTCGTCGCCCACAGCATGGGCGCCTTGGCCGCGCGCGTCGCGATCAAGCGCTTGCCCAAGCGCCTGGTGCGCCGTCTCGTCATGCTGGGCGCGCCGAACCGCGGCTCCTTCGCGCCGGTGCTCGCGCTGCGCGGCACCTACCCGTTCGTGCAGAAGCTCTCGCGGCTCGACCTCGAGCATTCGCCGGACTATCTGGCCTCGCAGGTGTTCTCGAGCTTCCCCGGGCTGTATCACATGCTGCCGCCGCACCGTGACCCGAGCATGGGCCTGGACCTGCTCGATCCCGCCTCCTGGCCGAGCGATGGAACCACGCCGCGGCCGGCGCTGCTCGCGCGCGTCGCCGAAGTGCGGGCGGGCATGGCCGAGCCCGACGCGCGGATGGTGCAGATCGTGGGCGTCAACCGCCAGACGGTGGTGAGCGTGCGCCGCACGGCCGCGGGTTTCGAATACGGCTCGAATCCGCACGGCGATGGGACGGTGCCGCTCGCCATGACGCAAGTGCCCGGACTCAAGACATTTTACGCAGAAGAATCCCACGGCAATCTCGCGAGCAGCCCGCGCATCATCGATGCGATCGTGGACCTCATCCGCGCCGGCACCACCCGCGTGCTCGCGGCCCGTTGCGCTCTGAAGCCCGTGCCTGAGCGGCGCATGGACGATGTACAGCTACGGGCGGTCGAAGCCGCGAAGATCGACTGGCGCCTGCTCGACTCGGCGCAGCGCGAGGCGGTGATGGCGGACCTCGATGGGCCGGAAGAGGCCACCCCCGGCTCTGCTGCCTCGCTCGCATGAGGTTGCGAGGCCGGCGGCCGCAGCGCCTGGAACCTGGCCAGTTGCCCGCATTTCGCGGCAAATGCGATATGCTTCGCGTCAGGGACGCGCTTTTTGCCGAATATTTCACATATCGCCGCGGCGACCCGGGGCAATATCGCATCCAAAGGATTGCGCCATGAACGCCCGAACTGTTCCCGCAGATCAAGCGAAAGCCGTGGCCGCCGCGCCGCGCTTCGATGCCAAATTCATCGAGGAGCACAAGCTGATCGAGCGGTACCTCGAGAACAAGCTGCCGCGCAGAGGCGCTGTCGATCTCGAGAACTGGTGCCGCGCGCACCCCGAGTATCTGGACGAACTCAAGCTATCGGAGCGCGCGCACGCGAGTCTGAAGCTCCTGGAGGCGAGCGGGCGCCCGCTCGATCTGCGCGAGCCGCAACAGCCCTGGTGGAAATCGCCCTACCTCTTGATCGGTTTGGCTGCCGCGGCGGTCGTGAGCCTCGCCGCAACCTGGCTTCTCGTCGGCAAATACACCCTGATGCGGGGCGAGCTCGAGGATGCAAGGCTGCGTGCAAAGCAAGGTCCTTTGGTGCAGCCGGCGGTGAGAACCGAGCAGCGCATATCGCCGGATCACGCACCGGGGGTCAACGCAGCCCGCATCGTCGTCAGCACCGCCGCGCCGCAGCTCATCGACCTGTATCTCGACATGACCTACACGCAGAAGCTGAATCTGTTTCGCATCACCGTGGACAAGCAGGATCAGGGCCGCGCTCTGATCTTGAACAATCTGCTCAAGGACTCGAACAACGACTTGCGCATGACCTTCAACACCACGGGGCTCTCGGCGGGCATCTACACGGTGCGCATCGAGGCGCTTCCGCCGCGCGGCGATCCGATTCCGGACGGCTGGCTGCTGCTCGAGGTGCGCTAGGTCCGCTAGCTAGCCGGAGTGGACGTTCGCCACGCGGTGGCTAGCCGTCAGCCTGGTCGCGCAGTGTGACGATGGGAGGCGTATTGACCACGCGCCGCGTCGCGAGCGTTCCGCTCACCCCGACCAGCACCGTGCCGCATACGAGCCCGAGCACCCACACCCACGGGTCGAAGGTGAACTCCAGCGAGAAGAGGCGGCGCGCCAGCACCCAGCCTACGGCGCTCGCGCCGCACGCCGCGAGTGTGCCCGACAGAAATCCGAGTGCGGAGAACTCCGCGGCGACGCCGCGCAGCACGGTGCCCCGGCTCGCTCCCAGCGTACGCAGCATCGCGCTCTCGTAGCGGCGCTCGTCGCGCGTCGACTGCACGGCGGCGAGCAGCACCACCACGCCCGCCGCCAGGGTGAACAGGAACACGTACTGCACGGCGAGCGAGGCTCGATCCATGATCTCGCGGATCTGCTTGAGGATGGCATCCACGTCGAACACAGAGATCGTGGGGAACTTGCGCACCAGATCGATGAGTGCGGGCCGCTGCTGCGCCGTCAAGTAGATGCTGGTCATGTAGGTGCCGGCCGCACCGTCGAGGAGCTTGGGCGGGAATACCAGAAAGAAGTTGGGCCGAAAGCTGTCCCAGCGCACCTTGCGGATGCTCGCGACGCGCACGGTGAGGCTCTCGCCGGCCACGTCGAAGCTCAACGTGTCGCCGAGCTTCAGGCCGAGCGCTTCCTGATACTCCGAGGAAATCGAGACCAGCGGCTCGGCAGCCTCGGCAGCGGTCCACCAGCGCCCAGCGATGAGCTGGTTGTCCTCGGGAAGCGCGGCGGACCAGGTGAGATTCTGCTCCCGCTCGACGAAACCCCGCGCACGGTCACCGTCGAGCTTGCGCGACTCGGCGGGAGCCCCGTCGATGGCGGTCATGCGCGCGCGCACCATCGGATAGAGCTCCGGCTCGCCGAAGCCGTGCGACTTCAAGAATTCCTCGAGCGGCGCACGCTCGTCCGGGCGGATGTTGACGAGAAAATTATTGGGCACATCGCTCGGCAGGCTCCGCCGCCAATCGGTGAGCAGATCGCCGCGCACCACCGCGAGCAGGAGCAGCATCATGATCCCGAGGCCGAAGGCGACGATCTGCAGCACGCTTGCGCTGCCCCGCCTCGATACGTTCGCAAGACCGTAGCGCCAGGCGATGCCGACGCCGCCGCGCAGCCGCCCGGTGAGGCGCACCAGCCCGTAGCCGGCGGCGGCCAGCACCACGCCCACGCCGAGCACGCCGGCGAGAACGCCCACCACGAGCTCCGTGTCGCGCACCAGGCTCCACAGAATCGCGAAGAGCGCCCCGACGGCAAGCACGTACACCACGCCGAAACGCAGCGGCGGCGCGGTCATGGTCCGCCGCAGCACGCGTGCGGGCGGCGTGTTCTTCAGGTGCAGCAGCGCCGGCAAGGCGAATCCGATCAGCATGGCATTCACCGTGACCAGCGCGACCGCAACCGGCGCGAGCGAGGCGGGCGGCAGCGTCATGCGGATCAGATCGCGCAGCAGCCACGCGAGCCCCCATTGCGCGCCATAGCCCAGGAGCGCGCCGGCGGCAACGGCGACGAGCGCGAGGATGGTGAGCTCGATGACGGAGATCGCGAGCACGAAGCGCTGCGAGGCTCCCATGCATTTCATGAGCGCCACCGCATCGATGTGCCGGGCCGCATAGCGGCGCGCGCCCATCGCCACCGCGACCGCGGCGAGCAGCACCGAGGCGAGGCTCGCGAGATTGAGGAAGCGGCTCGCCCGATCGATGGCCGAGTTCAGCTGCCGGCTGGACTCATCCACCTCCCGCAGCCGCTCGCCGGCGCCCTTGTTCGCCTGCAGATAATCGTGAAACTCCGCGACCGCCGCCGGCGCGCCCGCGAACAACGCCGCATAGGTCACGCGGCTGCCGGGCTGAATCAACTGGGTCGCGGCGACATCGTCGTAGTTCAACAGCACGGCGGGGGCGAGGTTCACGAAACCCGTTCCCTGGTCGGGGCGGTAGTCGAGAACTTGCTTCACCTCGAACGACGCTGCGCCGACGCGGATCGAGCCGCCGATGTGGAGGTCGAGCTGCGCCATGATGCGCGCGTCGACCCAGGCCTCGCCATGGCCCGGTATCGAGTCGGTGATGCGCGCCGCGCCAAATGGGGTATCCGCAATGCGCACGTGCCCGCGCAGGGGATAGCGAGCCGTCACCGCGTTGAGTGCCGCCAGCTGGCTCACGTCGCCGTTGAATATCGCCGTCGGGAACGTGAGGATTTGCGCGCTGGCGAGACCGAGATCTCGAGCCTTCGCGAAATAGCCTGCGGGAAAGGGCGTGGGCGCTTCCAGCCGCAGATCGGCGGCGAGCACTTCGGCGGCCTGCGCCCGCACGCCTTGCGAGATGCGGTTGGTGAAGAATCCCACCGCCGTGAGCGACAGCACGGCGACACACAGGGCGAGCAGCAGCACCGAGAGCTCGCCGGACTTGAGATCCCGCCAGAGGTTGCGCAGCGCGAAGCGCAGCACTTGCATCAGCTCACCGCCGGCGGGTTGATCGCGCCGCTGGTCACCGCGCGCCCGGCATCGAGCTCGAGCATGCGCGCGCAGCGCTGCGCGAGCGTGCGATCGTGCGTCACCAGCACGAGGGTGCTGCCGATACTGCGATTGAGCTCGAACAGGAGATCCGTGATCCGCTGGCCGGTATGGGTGTCGAGATTGCCGGTCGGCTCATCGGCGAACAGCACGGCGGGCTGCGTCACGAAGGCGCGGGCGATCGCGACCCGTTGCTGCTCGCCGCCGGACAGCTGCTTGGGATAATGAGCGGCGCGCGCCGTCAGGCCCACCTGCTCCAGCGCGACGGCGGCCGCGGCGCGAGCATCGCGGCGAGCACGCAGCTCCAGCGGCAGCATGACGTTCTCCAGCGCCGTGAGCGCGGGAATCAGGTGAAAGGACTGAAAGACGAAGCCGACGTGCTGCCCGCGCAGACGGGCGCGGCCGTCCTCGTCGAGCCGCGTCAGCTCGACCCCCGCGATCAGCACCTCGCCCGAGGTGGGCGAGTCGAGCCCCGCCAGCAAGGCGAGGAGGGTCGATTTGCCGGCGCCCGAGGCGCCCACCACCGCGAGGGTCTCCCCCGATCGCACAGTGAGGCTCACATCGGAGAGAATGGTGAGGGGCCCCTCGGGGCTCGAAACGGTCTTGGTGAGGTGCCTGGCCTCGAGTGCGGTTTGAATTTGCATCATGGAGCAGTCCGTGAACCGGATATTCGTCCTTCTGATCCTGTGGGTGGCGGCGGTCCCGGCATACGCAGAGACGCCGACGATCCTCGTATTCGGCGACAGCATCAGCGCCGGCTACGGGCTACCGCACGTCGAACGGGGCTGGGTGGCGCTGCTGCAGACGAAGCTGAAGAGCGAAGGTTACGGTGCCGAGGTCGTCAATGCCAGCGTCAGCGGCGAGACCACGGCCGGCGGTCTCGCGCGCCTGCCGCGCGCGCTCGACGTGCACCATCCGGCGGTCGTCGTTCTCGAGCTCGGCGGCAACGACGGCCTGCGCGCGCTGCCGGTCGAGCAGATGCGCGCGAACCTCTCGCGCATGATCGATCTGGCGAAGGGCGCGGGCGCCAAGGTGCTGCTCCTCGGCATGCGCATACCGCCCAACTACGGTCCCCAGTACACGCAGCAGTTCGGCGCGGTTTACACCGATCTCGCCCGCGATAAGCACGTGCCGCTCGTGCCGTTCCTGTTGGTCGATGTCGCCCTACACCCCGACCTCATGCAGGCCGACGGCGTGCATCCGGTGGAGGCGGCGCAGCCGCTCCTGCTCGCGACTGTTTGGCCGACGCTCGAGCCCCTGCTCAAACGTTAGGGCTCCTGGGAGGTGCGATGGCCCGCGTTGTCCGGCAGCAACGTGATCACGTTCATGAGAAAGCTGGTGTGGTCGTGCGAGGACACGCCGGCAAAAAGCCTTCCCTGCACCGACACGTGGGAATCCTCCACCACGCTTTCCGGAAACTCGGAAATGCCGACGAGCTGCAGCTGATCGGCGGATTGACACATGAAGCTCTGCGCCGGGGAATAAATGTAGACCTCGTGATCGAGCGTGAGCACCGGCACATTGTCGACGCCGTCGGGGGTGGGGTAGGAGCGAAAATGCACCCGGCCCGACAGGGTGTGTTTGACCGGCTGGGTCCACAGGCACCCGCCGTAACCATGCACGCAGCCCGCGGCCGCAAGTGAAATCCCGATCACAATTGAACGCCAGGCTGTCATTCCATCTCCGATCCGAGGGCTGCCGAAAGCGCGAACGAGGCGCAAACGCTGCAAGCTTGCAAGCATACTCCGTCGCGCAGCGACGTTGCTGCGCTCTTCATCCGGTGCTATACACGCGAAACAAAAATCAGGAGCTGCTCCCGTGGAACGCGTTTGGCTGAACCAGTACCCGCCCGGGGTGCCGACCGACATCGACCCCGACCAGTACCCCTCGCTCAACGCGATGTTCGACGAGGCGTGCGCGGCGTACGGCAATCTGCCCGCGTATCAGAACTTCGGCGCGATTCTCACCTACGCGCAGCTCGACGCCTTGAGCCGTGCGTTCGCCGCCTGGCTGCAGAAGAAATCGGGTCTGGCAGTGGGGGATCGCGTCGCCCTGATGATGCCGAACGTGCTCCAGTATCCGGTCGCGCTGTTCGGCATCCTGCGCGCGGGCATGGTGGTGGTGAACGTCAATCCGCTGTACACCGGGCGCGAGCTCGAGCATCAGCTCAAGGATTCCGGCGCCAAGGCCATCGTCATCGTCGAGAATTTCGCGCACATCCTGCAGCAGGTGCTGTCGCATACGGATCTCAAGCAGGTGCTGGTGACGCGCATCGGCGATCTGCTGGGATTTCCGCGCGGAGCCCTGGTGAATCTGGTCCTGCGGCTGCGCAAGCAGATCCCTCCCTGGCACATGCCGGGGGCGATCACGCTCAAGAGCGCGCTCGGCGGAGGGCTCGGTCTCAAGCTCGCGCCTCTCGAGGTCGGCCCCCAGGACATCGCGTTCCTGCAGTACACCGGCGGAACGACGGGCGTCGCCAAGGCGGCGGTGCTCACCCACCGCAACATGGTGGCCAACGTGCTGCAGGCGAGCGCGTGGATCCGGCCGGCGCTCCAGCCGGGACCGCAAAGAATCATCATCACGGCGCTGCCGCTGTATCACATCTTTTCACTCACGGCGAACTGCTTACTGTTCGCGCGGCTCGGTGCGAAGAACGTGCTCATCACCAACCCACGCGATTTCTCCGGCTTCGTCAAGGAGCTGCGCAAGCACAAGTTTTTTTTCATCAGCGGCGTGAACACACTGTTCAATGCGCTGCTGCACACCCCGGGGTTCGAGGCGCTCGACTTCTCCACGCTCAAGATCACGCTGGGCGGAGGCATGGCGGTACAGGCGGTGGTCGCGGCGCGCTGGAAAAAAGTCACGGGCAACGTGCTCACGCAAGCCTGGGGACTGACCGAGACCGCGCCGGCCGCCTGCATCAACCCGATGGGCGTGGACTTCAACGGTTCGATCGGGCTGCCCATCTCGTCCACCGACGTCTCCATCCGCGACGACGCCGGTGTGGAAATGGGAACCAACGAGGTGGGCGAGATCTGCGTGTTCGGACCGCAGCTGATGCGCGGCTACTGGAACCGTCCCGACGAGACCGAGAAGGTCATGTTCGGCGACTGGCTGCGCACGGGCGACATCGGGCGCATGGATGAGAAAGGATTCGTGTACATCGAGGACCGCAAGAAGGACATGATCCTCGTCTCCGGATTCAACGTTTATCCGAACGAGGTCGAGTCCGTCGTGGCCGAGCATGCCGGGGTGCTCGAGGTGGCGGCCGTGGCGCAGCTCGAGGAGAACTCCGGCGAATCGGTGGCCCTGTTCGTGGTGAAGAAGGATCCCAGCCTCACGGCCGAGACCTTGATCGAATACAGCCGCGCCAACCTCACGGGATACAAGGTGCCCAAGCACGTGTATTTCCGCACCGAGCTGCCGAAGACCAATGTCGGCAAGATCCTGCGGCGCGCGCTGCGCGATGAGTTGCGCGGGGCGCAAAAAACGTCGAGCGGTGCGGCGGGCGGCGGGTCATCGACTGCCGCGACCACCGCGGCACCTACTGCGGCTCAGCCCGGCGGGACTCAGCCCGGCGAGACCAAGACGTAGTTGCGCACCGTCTCGACGAGGACGCCCACGCGATCCGGGTCGACGCCGGGGGTGATGCCGTGGCCCAGATTGAACACGTGCCCCGGACCCTTGCCGAAGCTCTCGAGCACGGCGCGTGCCGCCGCCCGCAGCGTTTCCGGCGGCGCGAACAGCGCGGACGGATCGAGGTTGCCCTGCAGAGCGACGCGGTCCTGCACGGCGGCGCGAGCTGCGCCCAGGTCCGTGGTCCAATCGACGCCCACCGCGTCGCATCCGATCTGGGCGATCTCGGCGAGCCAGGCCCCGCCGCCCTTGGTGAACACGATGCTCGGCACGCGCCGGCCCTCGGCTTCCCGGGTGAGCGCTGCAACGATGCGCGCCATGTACGCGAGCGAGAACTCCCGGTACTGCGCGGGCGTGAGGACGCCGCCCCATGTGTCGAATAGCATCACCGCCTGCGCGCCTGCGGCGATCTGTGCGTTCAGATACAGGCTGGTTGCACGGGCGAGCACCTCGAGCAGCCGGTGCAGCGTCTCGGGACTCTCGTACATCATGCGCTTGATGAGCTGGAAATCCTTGCTGCCGCCGCCCTCCACCATATAGGTCGCGACCGTCCAGGGACTGCCCGCGAAGCCGATCAGGGGAATGCGGCCTTGGAGCTCGCGCCGGATGAGGGACACCGCGTCGATCACGTACTTGAGCTCGACGTGGGGGTCCGGCACGCCGAGCTTGGCCACGTCGGCGGCCGAGCGCACGGGACGCTCGAAGGTCGGACCTCCCGCACCGGTCTCGAAGCTCAGTCCGAGGTTCATGGCGTGCGGAATGGTGAGGATGTCGGAGAATAAAATGGCGCCGTCGAGGGGATAGCGGTCCACGGGCTGCAGCGTCACCTCGCACGCGAGCTCGGGCGTCGTGCAGAGCGCGAGAAAGCTTCCGGCGCGCGCCCGCGTCGCCAGATATTCCGGCAGATAGCGGCCCGCTTGGCGCATGAGCCAGATCGGCCGCCGCGGAGTCGGCTGGCGGAGCAAGGCGCGCAGCAGGAGATCGTTCTTGAGTGCTTGGGTCATATGAGCCTTGTCGACGGCCGGTCAGGTTCTCTCGCTCGCATCGAACAGCCGCCGGTGCTCGAGGATGGCGTAGCGATCCGTCATGCCCGCAATGTAGTCGGCCACGGCGCGCGCGCGGCCGGCATCTCCGTGCGCGGCGCCGAGGCGCGCGGCATTCGCGCCGTGCTCCTCGGGCATGAGCGTGGGATCGCCCAGGAACGCCTCGAACAGGGCGGTCATCACGCGGCCGGCCTTCGAGGTCATGCGCCGCACCTTGTAGTGCTTGTAGACGCGCTCGCGCAGGAAGCTCTTGAGCGAATGATTGAGCTCGTGGGTCTCCTCGCCGAAGCCGATGAGCGGCGCCGGCAGCGATCGCACTTCCGCGGCCGAGGAGACGCCCGATGCGCGTAGGCGGGCGGCGGAGGTCTCGATGAGATCGCTGACCAGGTGATTGATCATGCGCCGCAGAATCTCGTTTACCAGGCGGCGTCCGGCGAGCGCGGCGTATTGCCGGCGCACGAGCTCGTGGTAGCGCGCGAACAAGGGGATCTCGGCGAGCTCCTCCACCGTGATGAGGCCTGCGCGGATGCCGTCGTCCACGTCGTGATTGTTGTAGGCGATCTCGTCGGCAAAGCTCGCGAGCTGCGCCTCGAGTCCCGGCTGCGTACGCAGCAGGAACCGCTCGCCCAGATCCCCGAGCTTGCGTGCGTTCGCGGCTGAGCAGTGCTTCAAGATGCCCTCGCGGCACTCGAACGTCAGGTTCAGGCCGTCGAATTCGGCGTACTGCTCCTCGAGCTCGTCCACCACGCGCAGCGATTGCAGGTTGTGCTCGAAGCCGCCGAAATCGCGCATGCACTCGTTCAGTGCATCCTGTCCCGCATGCCCGAAGGGCGTATGGCCGAGATCGTGTGCCAGACAGATCGCCTCCGAGAGTACCTCGTTCAAGGTAAGCGCGACCGCGATGGCGCGCGCGATTTGCGCCACTTCCAGAGAGTGGGTGAGCCGGGTGCGGTACAGGTCGCCCTCGTGATTGACGAACACCTGGGTTTTGTAGACTAACCGGCGGAACGCCGTGGAATGGACGATGCGGTCGCGGTCGCGCTGGTATTCCGAGCGATAGGCCGGAGCGGTCTCCGGGTGGCGCCGGCCACGCGACTGGCTCTCGTGCGCCGCGTACGCGGCCAGGGCGCTCATGCAAAATGCTCCTTCAAGGTGGCCTCGAGCGCGCTCTTGTCGTACTTTCCGACCACCGTCGCATTCCCGAGCCGCTCGAGCAGCACCAGCCGCACAGTCCCCGCGAGCACCTTCTTGTCCATCTGCATGAGCTCGAGCGCGCGCTCCGAACCGATCCGGGGCGGCTCGATGGGCAGTCCCGCGCGCCGCACCAGCGCGTGTATCAGATTGCGCGCGGGGGTGTCGATCATGCCCAGCCGCCGCGACAGGTCCGCGGCCATGAGCATGCCGAGCCCGACCGCCTCGCCGTGCAAGTACACCTCGTAGCCCGTCGCCGCCTCGATGGCGTGCCCGAAGGTGTGGCCGAAGTTCAGGATCGCCCGCAACCCCTCCTCGCGCTCGTCCTGGGCGACCACCGCCGCCTTGATGGAGCAGGAACGGTAGATCGCGTGGGTGAGCGCATCGGGCTCGCGCGCCCGCAGCCGTGCCATGTTGGTGTCGAGCCAGCCGAGCAGTTCCAGATCCCAGATGCAGCCATACTTGATCACCTCCGCGATGCCGGCGGAGATCTCGCGATCGGGCAGGCTGTTGAGGGTGTCGGTATCGGCAATCACGGCGATGGGCTGGTGGAACGCGCCGATCAGGTTCTTGCCGCCGCTGTGATTGACGCCGGTCTTGCCGCCCACCGAGGAATCGACCTGCGCCAGCACCGTGGTGGGGATCTGCACGTAGCGCACGCCGCGCTGGTAACACGCCGCGGCGAAGCCGGCAATGTCCCCGACGACCCCGCCGCCGAACGCCAGCACCACGGCATCGCGGTTGAAGCGCTGTCCAACCAGGGCGTCGAATATCCAGCTCACCGTCTGCAGCGTCTTTTGCTGCTCGCCCTCGGCGAGGATGCACTCGTGGATGATGCGCCGATCGCCAAGAGCCGCGCGCAGCGCCGGCAGGTACAGGCGCGCCACAGTCGTGTCGGTCACGATCATCAGGTCCCTGCCCGGGACCTGCGATTCGACCAGCGCGGCGTTGCCGAGCAGTCCCGCGCCGATCGTGATGAGATACCGGGAGTGGCCGACGTCTACCTTGAGGGTTTGCACTTCAAGGATTATACGAAGCTTGCGCTGCCCGTGCCCGCTGAAGCTCGCGGTGAATCTCCTCGGCCACCACCTGGACGCGCCGGCCGTCCGTCGACACCGTGATATCGGCGATTTCTGCGTACAGCAAGGCGCGGTGCCGCATGAGCTCGACCAGCTTCTCCTTCGGGTCCGTGTCATTGAGGAGCGGGCGGTGGCGTCCGTGGCGCGTGCGCTCGAGCTGCTGCCCGATGGAGGTCTCCAGATAGACGACGGTGCCGCGCTCGGCGAGCATGCGCCGATTATCCCCATCGATCACCGCACCGCCGCCGGTGGCGATCACGACGCCATCCAGCCGCGTGAGGCGCTCGATCGACTCCCTTTCGCGCAGCCGGAAGCCCGCTTCGCCCTCTTTCTCGAATATGAAGGCGATGTCGACGCCGGTGCGGGCCTCGATGTCGGCGTCGCTATCGTGGAAGGAGAAGCGCAGCACGCGCGCGAGTTGCCGGCCCACGGCGGACTTGCCGGAGCCCATGGGGCCGATGAGGAAGACGTTGGGCTTGGAGAGCATGGGGGAGAAGGATACAGAAACGACGGCTCCGGAAAGAACACGGCCGCCCAAGGGCGGCCGTGGGGCTCGGTCGATGCAACGAATCAACTGATATGGACCTGGATCGTGCCCCCGGTGATCGCCTTGGCTTGAGGCGATGTCACCGTGATGCTGATCTGGCCGTCGCCGCCAGTCGCCGGAGACGTCAGAAGGACTGACTGCACGTTGCCTCCCGAAGTGCCCATGGATATATAGCTCGCTGGAACCGTGTACGGGCTCAAGGCGCCTGGTCCGCCGGTGTCGTTGCAACCGACCGTATAAGAGGCTCCGGAGCCGCCTATCGTGCCGATTGTGGTGCTCACGGCCACCGTGGTACCCGCGGGCATCGCATTGCCGTGCTGGTCCGCCACGAGAATATAGATTGTCGTCGTGACGGGCGCTCCAGGCGAGGCGGGGCTCACGGAAGCGTTTATCGTCGTAGAGCCGTCCGCGGCGTAAGGGAATGACGTCGTTCCCGTGGTATTAAAGAAGACATACGCGCCCGAGGTCGACATGATGAGCAGATGCTCCACCCCGATCGCCAGGGTGGATTCAGTGCACGAGGAGGCAGTGCACGTAATGCCGATGAACTTGCCGCTCGGGCCTTGGTACACGCCCTTACTGTAGTAATCCAGGAAGTAGTCGCCTGACTTATAGGCACCGCTCTCGTTGGCATCGAGGTAAGGCTCGCCCAGATCGGAGAAGGGGTCGCCGGCCTGGTAGTAGCCGGTGCTGTTCACATCGTCGAAGGACTCCTCGCCGATGGCGGTGGCTAGGATTTGCGCGCGTCCGTCTCTGAAGACCGGCGGGGTGCTGCTGGGGGTGGGCCGAGGATTAGCGCTCGTCCAAGTCACCTGGCATTCGCCGTCGCCGGCAGTCGTCAGCGGAGTCGTGCAGCTGCCGCCCACATGTCCGCCGTTGGTCGTGAACGCGACCGAGGTGCCATCGGGCGCCGGATTGTTGTACCGGTCGGCCAGCTGAACCGTCACGGGCACGGGAATCAGGTCGATGCCGTAGCCCTCGACGTTCGGGCAGGCCAGGGTGGTGTAGTTCGGCGCGCCGACCGCAATCGAGAAAGCGTTCGACGCTGGCAAGCCCGTGGTAACCGTGAGGTTGCTCGACTCGGTGCTGAATGCCGCCGGTGATGTGATCGAAGCGGTCACCCGGACCGCAGTGTGCGCGGTACCAGAGCTCACGGTCGTTTGCACGGTGCCGTCGGCTGCCGAGACGGCGCTCGCGGGCGACAGGCTGATTCCACCGGCGCTCGTATTCAGCGCGAAATTCACTGTGACGCCGGGCCGCGCTCCACCGGTCGAGTCGACGACCTTGAATACCACGGTAGAGGTCTCGTTCAGGCCGGTGCCCTTGAGGCCAATCGATGCCGGGGTGGCGGATTCGAACTGGATCGAGCCGATGGCCGCTGCCGCCACGTTGACCGTACCCGTGGCCGTCAGGGTCGCGCTGCCGACCGCGGCGCTTGCGGTGATCAAGTCCTGGCCGCTGCAGCCCTTGGCCGTGTAGGTCGCGTCGATGGTTCCGGTCGAGCTCGTGACGGTGTCCGCCGTGGTTCCAGCCGTGCTGGTCCCCGAAGGCGCGATCAGGGCAAGGCCATTGCTGATGCACGTGGAGCTGAAGTTGACGATGACCGGGGCCGCCGTGTAGAGCACCCCGTTCTGGTCGACGACCGTGATCGTGAGGCTGGTCGTACCGCCGGCGGCGACGTTGGCGCTCGACAGGCCGATCATGCCCGCCTGAAAGCCCGAGCCGCTGCCGTTACCCATCGTATAGGTACTGGTGGTGCCCGTGCCGGTACCGGTGCCCGTGCCGGTACCCGTGCCTGTGCCCGTGGAGCCGCCGCTGCCGCTGCTTTCCGTGCCGAGGTCGGCGCCGCCGCAGCCGGCGAGCAGCGTCAGTGCCGCTGCCGTGATAAGTAAACTTCGCATGTGTGTGGTCCTCGCTCGATCCGTGTCGGCGTCAGTAGAGATTTGACCCTTCGCGCAAGATCTTCGGCGTGATGAAGATCAAGAGTTCGGTCTTGTTGTTGATGTTCGTGGTGCTCTTGAAGAGGTTCCCGAGGATCGGGATGTCCCCGAGCCAGGGCACCTTGTTGGCGGCGTAGGACTTGGTCGTCTCGAGAATGCCGCCGAGCACCACGGTCTGGCCGTCGCCGACCAGAACCTGAGTTTGAATCTGGCGCGTGTCGATCGAGGGCACGCTGCCGCCGGTGGCGCTGGTCACCTGCTGGCCGACCGTATCGTCGCTCACATCGAGATCGAGGATGACGCGGTTGTCCGGCGTGATCAGCGGCGTCACCTTGAGCGAAAGCACGGCGTTCTTGAACTGGGTCGTGGTCGCGCCGCTCGAGGCCGATTCCTGATAGGGAATCTCGACACCCTGCATGATGGTCGCCTGTTTCTGGTTCGCGGTAATCACCCGGGGCGAGGAGATGGTCTCGCTCTTGCCCTCGTTCTCGGCCGCCGACAGCGCGAGATCGACCAGGTAGCTGCCGCCCAGCAAGGAGATGCCGATGCTGCCGTTGGTATTCGCTGCCGGCGTGTTCACCATGTAGCGGTTGGCGAGCGCGGGCGTCGCCACCGGCGCCACCGGCAAGCCGGAGCTCAAGTTGGTGAGGGCGGACTGGATCATGGTGTCCGCACCGGTCCCCGAGCCCGTGACGGCCAGCAAGCCGTTGCTGCCGTTTTGCTGAGCCGAGGTGATGCCGAACTGGGCGCCCAAGTCGCGCTCGAAGGTATCGCTGACCACCACGATGCGCGCCTCGATGAGCACTTGCCGTACCGGCACGTCGAGGGCTTGCACCAGCCGGCGGATCTCCGCCAGGTTCTCGGCCGTGTCCTGCACCATCAAGGTGTTGGTGCGCTCGTCGATGGAGAGGCTGCCGCGGTTGGAGAGCATGGAATTGCGGCCGCCGCCCGTCGCACCGGCGGTGGGACGGATCATCTTCGCGAGGTCAGCCACCTTGGCGTAGTTGGCCTGCATGAACTCCGAGCGGATGGGCGATAGCTCCTGCACCTCTTTGTGCGCCTCGAGCTCCGCCTTCTCGCGCGTCGCGAGCTCCTCGGTCGGCCCGATGATGATGACGTTGTCCTGGCGGCGCTTGTCGAGTCCTTTGGTGCGCAGCACGATGTCGAGCGCCTGATCCCAGGGAACGTTCTGCAGACGCAGCGTCAAGTTGCCGGTCACGGAGTCGCTCACCACGATGTTCTGGCCGCTGGTGTCCGCAAGCAGCTGCAGCACCGAGCGCACGTCGATGTCCTGGAAGTTGAGCGTCAGGCGCTCGCCGGTGTACTCCTTCTTTTCCTCGGCGGCATTGCGCTTCAGGGAGGGCTTGATCTCGACGGTGTATTGATTGTCCGACTGATAGGCCAGCTGCTCGAAGTCGCCCTGCGCGCTGATCACCAGGCGCGAGCTGCCCTCGACGCGGATCGCATCGACGGTCTGCACGGGCGTCGCGAAATCCATCACGTCGTAGCGGCGCATCAGGTTCTTGGGCATCAAGGTGCCCGCGAAGTCGACGACGACCTGATTGCCTTCCTGGCGCACGTTGACCGGGGTGCGCGGATCGGAGAGCTGCACGATCACCCGGCCGGTGCCGTCCGAGCCGCGGCGGAAATCGATGGTCTTGATCGAGCGCTCGACCGCGGCACCCTGGGCGTTGTTGCTGTGCGTCACGGCGTTCGCCAGCGCATCGCCCGGCTGACGCCCCAAGGTGACGACGATGGTGTTGCCCTCGACTTTGGTCGTGTAGGGCAGGAGCTGATCGACGTTGATCACGAGACGCGAGCGGCCGTTCGCCTCGGCGGCGACCACGGAATCGACCCCGCCCGAACGCACGTCGATGCGGCGCGAGGGAAGCGCGAGCGAAGTATTCGGCAGGTCGAACGCGATGCGCGCCGGCTTGTCGATGGTGAACGGCAGCGGCTCGGGGGCCGGGCCGCTCAGATGCAGCTTGAGCTGGACCTGGTTACTCGACAGCGTCTGCACGTCGACGGACTCGAGCTTGAGCGCGTCGGCGCCCTGGGCTTGGGTCTTTAGGGTGAATGCCGACATCACGACGAGCGCCATCGCTCCGATCATCGCCATTCGTATCTTGATTCTGGTCATGCTTTGCTCTCCCTGTGGCCCCATCAATCTTGCAATGCCAATGAGGCCGGTCGCTCGATGTAGCCGCCGAGACCATCCGGGATGATCTCGACCAGGCTTATTTTGCTGCCCGTAATCTCAGTAACCTTTCCGTCGTTCTGCCCCATGTAATTACCGGGCTGAACCTTGTGCACCAAGCCGTCCTTGGATTGCACGAGTCCGTAAAAATTGTTTCCCACCTTGAACGTTCCCACCATCTTGAGCGTGTCGAGGGAGAACCCCTCGAGGAACTCGCGATTGCGGCGCACGGTCGGACGCACGCCCGCGCCGTTCGCGAGGTTCGGGCTCGCCGGCTGGAAGGGCGAACGCAAAGTGCTGGCGCTGTAGACGAAGCTCTCGTACGGCTTGACCTCGGGCAGCGGCTGGATGCGCCCGCCCGGCTTTTTCTTGGTCTCCGCTATCCACCGCTGCAGATCGGTCTGGCCGCCCGAGCAGGCAGCCGTCACGCATCCGACGAACGCGATCGCACATACGATGCGCGCGGCGGATACCATCCGAGTTCTGGCGGCGATGCGGTCCCCGGTACTCATTCTCACGTCGCGCCTCCTGTGGTCTTTTTCTTGGCAGCGGGCTTCGGGGCTTCGTCCTCGATGTAGCGATACGTCTTCGCGGTGACGTCCATGGTCAGATTGTCGTAGTTGCCCGCGGACTTATTTTCGACCGGGGTGATCTGAATATCGTGCAGCGTGACGATGCGCGGCAGCGCCGCGATGCCGCTCACGAAAGCGCCGAACTGGTGGTAGGAGCCCACCAGCCGGATCTTGATCGGCAGCTCTGCATAGAAGCCGTTGCTCTTTTCCGGTCCGGGCTGGAAGAGCTTCTCGTTGAGGCCGGCCGCGAGACCGGTCTGCGAGATGTCGACCAACAGGTTCGGCACTTCGGTCTTGCCGGGCAGCTGCCGCAGCATCGCGCCGAAGGTGCGCTCCATTTCCGCGAGCTGCCCCTTGTAGGCGTCGAGATTCGCCGCGCGCTGCTGCTTGCTCTCGAACTGCGAGCGCAGATCGAGCTCGTCCGCCTCGGCCTTCTGCAGAACCGGCCGGTCCTGCGTCCAGACGAACATGTACGAGAACAACGCGGTGCAGATGACCAATACGAGGAGCACGAAGAATCCGCGAACCGCCAGAGGCCAGCGACCGGGATCCTTGGGATCGAGCGATTTGAGTTCGTCGAGGAAATTCATTTTGCAGCCTTCTTCACCGTGGTTTCGCCGCCCTCCTCCAGATTGACTCCGACGGTGTTCGCAAACACCGTGAAATTCGATCCCCCGGTGGGCGAGTCCTTGGCCGTCTCGACCACCTGCAGCTCCGGGTTATCCATCCACGTGGAGGTGTCGATGTTGCGCATGAAGGTCGACACACGCGTGCTCGACTGCGCCACGCCTTTGAGCTCGACCTTGTTGCCATTCTGCTTGATCGAGGTGAGATAAACTCCGTCGGGCACGGTGTGCACCAGCTCGTCGAACTGGTGCACGATCTCGGGGCGCTTGCGCTGCAGCTTCTCGATGATCTCCATGCGGGCGACCAGGCGCTGCTTGCGGTTCTCGAGATCCTGGATGTCGGCGATCTCGGCGTCGAGCTTGACGATCTCCTTCTTCAGGAGATTGTTCTTCTCGTTCTGCGCGTCGATCCAGCTGGAGTAGACGACCTTCGCGCCGCCCGCGATCACTGCGCCCGCGATGAATGCCGCGATGGTGAAGGCACCGAACTCGCGCCGGCGTCGCTTGCGCTCTTGTTCGCGGTGAGGAAGTAGGTTGATGCGTGGCATGGCGGCCCTCAGTCGAAGCTTCGCAGCGCGAGGCCGCAGGCGGTTAACAAGGCCGTCGCGTCGCGGCTCACGGCCTGCGCCTTGGCCTTCGACGACACCTTCATGTTGCCGAGGGGGTCGCCCTTGTCGGCGGGCACGCCGACTCGGCTCGAGATGACCTCGGCGGCGCCGGCGATGTTGGCGCAGCCGCCGCAGATCAGGATCTGATCGGGCTGCGAGCGGCCGCTGCCCGAAGCGAGGTAAAACTGCAATGAGCGGCTCACCTGCTGGGTCATGTCGTCGATGAACGGATCGAGCACCTCGGGCTGATAGTTGCTGGGCAGACCGCCTTCCTTTTTGGCGCGGCCGGCTTCCTCCATGGAGAGCCCGTAGGTGCGCATGATCTCCTCGGTGAGCTGCTGCCCGCCGAAGGCGAAATCACGGGTGTAGACGACCTTCAGGTCGCGCAGCACACTGAACGTCGTCGAGCTCGCGCCGAAATCGACCACTGCGATGGTGCGGTCCATGCCGCCGTCGGGCATCTGGTGGCGCATCAGGGCGCAGGCGTTCTCGAGGGCGAAGGCCTCGACATCGACGATCTGCGCGGTCAGGCCCGAGGCCTGGACGGCCGCCTGGCGCTGCTCCACGTTCTCGGTGCGCGTCGCGACGAGCAGCACGTCGAGCATGTCCGGGTCCTTTTCCGAGGGACCCACGACCTGGAAGTCGTAGCTCACTTCCTCCATCGGGAAGGGGATGTACTGGTCGGCCTGCATCTCCACCTGGCCCTCGAGCTCGTGCTCGCCCAGGCTCTTCGGCATCTGAATCACCTTGGTGATTGCGGCATCGCCAGAGATCGCGATCGCCGCCAAGCGGCTCTTCGCGCCGGAGCGCTTCACCGCGCGCCGGATGGCCTCGCCCACGGCCTCGGCGTCGACGATGGCCTTCTCGTTGATGGCGTTGTGCGGGGTGGGCTCCGCCGCGTAAGACTCGACCCGGTATTGCCCACCCGACATGGTGAGCTCGATGAGCTTGACCGATGAGGTGGTGATGTCCAACCCCAACAGTGGACGGTATCTTTTGCCAAGCGCGAACACTAGAATTTCCTTTTCGCTCAGTACGTTGGAGGGCGACGCAGGGCCTTGACCATGCTCGGCAAAGTTAGCAGGAAACTGTTAAATGAGAACGTGAACCTACTCACGGTAATCACCGCGAGAGGGGCGAATGTCGCAAAAATGAGAACTACGAGGATTTCGTAGCGCGCTCGAGAAATCTCTCAAACCGTTCATTCAGACCTCTTTCGCCTATGCTCCCTAGGCGATTGGGAAGCTTGGTCTGGCAACCCCGCTGTCTTAGGCTTCTACCGTTAGACCGGTGGCTTTGCGTCCTCATCTTTCGATGAGTATGCCCTGGTAAGCCGCGGTAATATGCCAGCCCTGTCTATGCCGGCGCAATAAGTTAGAGCGGTTTGCTGTGGCCAAACGTTACCTGGTTCTCATATCCCGAATTTGCGTGTGCCTCGTTGCTGCGATCCTGCTTATTGCGTTCGCAAACGTGTGCGCTTATGTCTATTTACGGCCGGCGCTGCCCCATGTTGACACCTTGCGCGATGTGCAGCTGCAGGTTCCCTTGAGGGTGTACACCCGGGACGGCCGCCTGATGGCGTCGATCGGCGAGCAGCGGCGCATCCCGGTGCGCTACTCGGACCTACCGCCCAAGCTGATCCAGGCGTTTCTCGCCACCGAGGACGACCGCTTCTTCCGTCATCACGGCGTCGACTGGGAGGGCATCTTGCGCGCGGCGCTCGCGAACGCACGCGCGGGCCGCATCAGCCAGGGCGCCAGCACGATCACCATGCAGGTGGCGCGCGACATGTTCCTGTCGCCGCGCCGGGACATGAAACGCAAGATGAGCGAGGTGTACATCTCGCTCCTCATGGAAACCGAGTTCACCAAGGAGGAGATCTTTTCCCTCTACGTGAACAAGATATTCCTGGGTCAGCGTTCCTATGGAGTGGCTGCCGCGGCCGAGGTGTACTTCGGCAAGACCTTGGATCAGCTGAACATTGCGGAGATGGCGACGCTCGCCGGCATACCCGCCGCGCCGTCGGCGGTCAATCCGGTCGCAAATCCCGAGGCGGCGGCGCAGCGGCGCGCTCACGTGCTCGGTCGCATGCGCGACCTCGGCTATATCACGCCCGCCGAGTACGAGGCCGCGAAGGCGACCCCCATGGAGAGCCGCATGCACGGGCCGTCCATCGAAGTGGACGCCCCCTACGTCGCGGAAATGGTGCGCAACGACCTGCAGGCGAAATACGGCGATGCCATCTATACCGCGGGCTACCAGGTCTTCACCACGGTCGACTCGCGGCTCGAGGCGGCGGCCACCGTGGCGCTGCGCACCGGATTGCTCGAGTACGATCGGCGCCACGGCTGGCGAGGTCCGACCGATAAAGTCGATCTGTCGAAGGGAGCGAGCGACGCCGACCTCGAGGCCGAGCTCGAGGATCGCCCCGCCGTCGGCGGCTTGCGGCCGGCGATCGTCGAGTCGGTGGAGGAAAAGAGCGCGAAGATTTACGTGAAGGACATGGGTTCCGTGACGCTGCCATGGGCGAAGCTGTCCTGGGCGCGGCGCGAGCTGCCGGAGGAGAAGACCGATCGGTCGCCGACCCAGGCCGCGGAGATCTTGAGCCGCGGCGATGTGATCTACACGGTCGGCAACAGGCCCGAGACGCTGCAGTTCGTGCAGGTGCCCGAGGCGCAAAGCGCTCTCGTCGCCATGGACCCGAAGGACGGCGCGGTGGCCGCACTGGTCGGCGGTTTCGACTACTTTCAGAGCAAATTCAATCGGGTGACGCAGGCGCGGCGCCAGCCCGGCTCGGGATTCAAGCCCTTCGTCTACGCGGCGGCCTTCGACAAGGGCTACACCCCGGCGAGCGTGGTCATCGATGCGCCGATCGTGATCGATACCGCGGGCAACGACGTCGGATGGCGACCGAAAGAGATGGAAGGGGAGTTTTTCGGTCCGGTGCGGCTGCGCGACGCGCTCGCCCATTCGCGCAATCTCGTCTCGGTGCGCCTGGTGCGCGACATCGGCGTCGAATACACACGCGACTACGTGACGCGCTTCGGCTTCGACAAGACGCACGTGCCCGACGATCTGACCATGGCGCTCGGCACAGCCGAGCTCAGCCCACTGCAGATGGTCACCGGCTATTCGGCGTTCGCGAACGGCGGCTTTCGGGTGACCCCCTACTACATCGACCGCATCCTGGATGCGAGCGGCAAGAGCATCTATCAGGCGGAGCCGCTCATCGCCTGCGCGCAGTGCGCCGCGTCCGCCGCCGACTCGACCAGCGTGATGAACGCCGCGCTCGCCGACGGCCGCCCCGCGCCGGGCGCGAGCCTGGTGGCGGTTGCCGATTCCACCGCCGCGCCGGATCGCGGGGTTGATCACGCGGGGGTCGACCACGCGGGTGCCGCAGGCGGTGCGCGCATCTCGCGCGTGTCGCGCACCTCGCCGGCCGGCGCGCGCGAGAGCGTCCTCGATGAGGGCGTGCACGACGGCAAGTCGCTGATCCCGCCGCGCAATCTCGCGCCGCAGATCATCCGCCCGCAGGTGGCCTACCTCCTGTCGGACATGATGGCCGACGTCATTCGGCGCGGCACGGGCATGAAAGCTCTGGTGCTCGGCCGCGACGACATCGCCGGCAAGACCGGCACCACCAACGACGCGCACGACGCCTGGTTTTCGGGCTTCAATGCGGACATCGTGGCCACCGTGTGGACCGGCTTCGACCAGGACCGCTCGCTGGGTGAGCTCGAGCAGGGCTCGCGCGCCGCCCTGCCGACCTGGATATTCTTCATGCATGAGGCCCTCGCCGGCGTTCCCCGGCACAAGGTTCCCGTGCCGGACGGCATCGTGACCGTGCGCATCTCGCCCGACAGCGGATTGCTGGCGAGCGCCGACGATCCGAACGCCATCATGGAAAAGTTCATCGATGGCAGCTTGCCCAAACCGGAAACCACCGAAGGGCAGAACAAGCAGAACCCGTTGAACGATGGCGACAAACCGCTCTTCTAGGTATATGGCCAAGAGATACTCGCAGCGCACAGAAGATCTGCGGCGCGCGCTGGCTCAGGAGGCTGCGCGCATCATGGCCGAACACGGCATCGAGGACTTCCTGCAGGCCAAGCGCAAAGCCGCCGATCGTCTCGGCGTGCACGAGGTGTCGGTGCTGCCCTCCAATGTCGAGATCGAGGCGGCCTTGCGCGCGCATCAGCGACTCTTCGGCGGCGATTCGCACGGGCATACGCTGAAGGAGCAGCGGCGCATCGCTCTCGACACCATGCGGCTCCTGGAGGAGTTCCAGCCGCGCCTCGTCGGCTCGGTACTCAACGGAACCGCCACTGAATACAGCGACATCAACCTGCATCTGTTCGCCGACCGCTCGGAGTCGGTGGCGATACGTCTCATCGAGATCGGCGTCCCGCACCAGTTCTACGAGCGACGCGTCAAGATGGACGCCGAGCGCAGCCTCAATTATCCGGCGCTGCGCTTCGAGGCGGGCGGGCGCACGGTCGATGCCACCGTGTTTCCGATCGACGGCATCCGCCAGGCGCCCTATTCGCCCGTGGACGGCCGCCCCATGAAGCGCGCCGACGCGCGCGAAGTCTCGGATCTCATCGACGTCTGACCTTTAAGGAGGTTTCCTCAATTGATCGGTAGCACCACTCTGTCTCACGGGCCTTGCGAGCGCCCCGTCCCGGCGGCGGGGTCCGCCCCGGCCGCGGCCTCGGGCGACCCGGCGCGATGGTCGATGGCCGACGCGCAAAGCCTCTACGAGGCGCCGTTCGCCGACCTCTTGTTTCGAGCGCACGGGGTGCACCGCCTGCACTTCGATCCCAATGCAGTGCAGCGCAGCCGTCTGCTGAGCATCAAGACGGGCGGGTGCCCGGAGGATTGCGGCTACTGCAGCCAATCCGCGCGGCATGATGGCGGCGTCGGCGCCACGAAGCTCATGGAAGTCGACGACGTGGTTGCGGAGGCTCGCAAGGCGCGCGACGCGGGTGCGACCCGCTATTGCATGGGCGCCGCATGGCGCGGTCCCAAGGAACGCGACATGGGCCGCCTCACCGCCATGGTCGGGGCGGTCAAGTCCCTGGGACTCGAGACCTGCATGACGCTCGGCATGCTGACGGAGGCCGATGCGCAGCGGCTCGCACAAGCGGGCCTCGACTACTACAACCACAACATCGACACCTCGGAGCGCTATTACGCCGAGGTGGCCACGACGCGCACCTGGGCCGACCGGCTCGACACCTTGAAGCACGTGCGCGAATCGGGCATGAAAGTGTGCTGCGGCGGCATCGTCGGCATGGGCGAGGACGCGGTGGATCGCGTGGCCTTTCTGGTCGCGCTCGCGAACCTGCCCGAGCCGCCGGAAAGCGTGCCGATCAACCGGCTGATCCCGATTCCGGGCACGCCTCTCGCCCATGCGGCGCCCTTGGACCCGATCGAGTTCGTGCGCACCATCGCGCTCGCGCGCATCCTCATGCCGACCTCGATGGTGCGGCTCTCCGCGGGACGCAGTGCTATGAGCGATGAGCTGCAGGCACTGTGCTTCTTTGCGGGCGCGAATTCGATTTTCGTCGGCGATACGCTGCTCACCGCGGAAAATCCGAGCGAGGATCACGATGGCGCCTTGTTCCGGCGCCTCGGCCTGAAGCCGCTGGAACCGTCACGGCCGTGACCGCCGCCGGTCTAGCCTCCTATCAGGCGGCGCTCGATGAGCTGGCCGACGCGAGCCGCCTGCGCTCGCTCGCTCCGCGCCAAGGACTCGACTTCACCTCGAACGATTACCTGGGCCTCGCGTCCTCGCCGCGTCTCGCCGGCGCGGTGACGGCCGCGATCGCGCGCGGCACGCCCGTGGGCGCGGGGGGATCGAGGCTGCTGCGCGGCAATGCGCCGGAGCACGAGGCGCTCGAAGCGCGGGCGGCGGCGTTCTTTCGTGCGGAGCGCGCGCTTTTCTTCGGCAGCGGCTACGTCGCGAACTACGCGCTGCTCGCGACGCTGCCGCAACGGGGCGATCTTCTCGTCCTCGACGCGCTGGCGCACGCGAGCGCCCATGAAGGCGCGCGCGCGGGCCGCGCGCAAGTCACCCAGGCCGCACACAACGATGCGGAGGCCTTCGAGCAGGCGATACGCGCGTGGCGAGAGGGCGGCGGACGCGGCCGCATCTGGCTCGCCGTCGAGAGTCTGTACAGCATGGACGGCGACCGTGCACCGCTCGATGAGCTCGCGGCAGTGGCCGAGCGCCACGATGCGATGCTGCTCGTCGACGAAGCGCATGCCACGGGGCTCTACGGGCCCGATGGCCGCGGCCTCGCTTCGAGCCTTGAGGGCCGCGACAACGTGATCGTGCTGCATACCTGCGGCAAAGCCCTCGGCGGCGCCGGGGCGCTCATCTCGGGACCGCGCGTGCTCTGCGATTTCCTTGTCAACCGCTGCCGGCCCTTCATCTACTCGACCGCACCGTCGCCGCTGATGGCCGTGGCGGCGCTCGAGGCGCTCGAGATCCTGAAAGAAGAGCCCGAACGGCGCCAGCGGCTCGCAGATCTGGTCTCCGCGGCCGCCCGCGCCGCGCTTTCGAGCGGTGCCGCGGCGCCGACCGGCTCGCAGATTCTCCCCGTCATCGTCGGCGATGATCGAGTCGCCCTCACGCTCGCCGCGGGTCTGCAGCGGCGCGGCTTCGACGTGCGCGCGATACGCCCTCCGACGGTGCCGGTCGGAACGGCCCGGCTGCGCATCTCGATCACGCTCAACGTCGATGAGCAGGCCGTCGCGGCCCTGTTCGCGGCGCTCGCGGCGGAGCGGAGCGTGCTCGCGGCATGAGCTCGGCCATCGTGGTCACGGGCACGGACACCGACGTCGGCAAGACGGTGTTCTGCGCGGGACTCACGCGATTGCTCGACGGGGTGTACTGGAAGCCGGTGCAGGCGGGTCTCGCGGGTGAGACCGACGCAGAGGCGGTCCGGCGCCTCGCCGAGCTGCCGGCCGACCGCGTGCTGCCGGAGGCGTGGCGATTGCACACTCCCGCCTCGCCGCACCTCGCCGCCGAGATCGACGGTGTGGAGATCGACCCGGACACGCTGGCATTGCCGGCGTCGGACCGAACTCTCGTCGTCGAGGGGGCGGGCGGCCTCCTGGTGCCCCTCACGCGGCGCACGCTCCTGATCGAGGTCATCGCCCGCTGGGGCGCGCCGGTGGTGCTCTGCGCGCGCACGCGTCTCGGCACCATCAATCACACGCTCCTGTCGATCGAGGCGCTGCGCCGCCGGGCGATTCCCTTGCTCGGCGTCGCGTTCGTGGGGGAGGCGCATCCCGAGAACGAGCGCATCATCGGGTCCCTCGGGAAAGTGCCTGTTCTCGGCCGTTTGCCCCACCTCGATCCGCTGACGCCGGCGGCACTGGCGGCCGCGTTCGCGCGAGCGTTCGAGCGCGAGTCGTTCTCAAACGCCGCCTCGCGCAGCGAATCGGCGCGGAGACTGCCTTGAGTGGGGGTGCCGGGTCGATCATCTGGCACCCGTTCACGCAGCATGCGCTGCGGTCGAGCTTTCCCAAGGCGGTGCGCACCGAGGGGGCCTATATCTTCACCGCCGACGGCCGGCGCATCGTCGATGCGATCTCGTCCTGGTGGGTGATCACCCACGGCCATCGGCACCCGCGCATCGTCGCCGCCATTCGCGCCGCCGCCGAGACCCTGGACCAGGTGATCTTTGCCGAATACACCCACGAGCCGGCCGAGAGACTCGCCGCGAAACTGCTTACCGTCGTGCCGACGGAACTCAAGCACGTGTTCTTCTCCGACAGCGGCTCGACGAGCGTCGAAGTGGCTCTCAAGATGGCCCTCGGCTACTGGCGCCACAGCGGCGAACCACGCCATCGCATCCTCGTCATGGAGCACAGCTATCACGGCGACACGGTCGGCGCGATGTCGGTGGGCGAGCGCGGGCCGTTCACCGAGGCGTACGAGCCGCTGCTGTTCGATGTCGCGCGCATTCCGTTTCCCGCGGCGGGATGCGAGGGTCTCACGTTCGATGCGCTCGAGGCTCACTGCCGCGGCGGTGAAGCCGCTGCGCTCCTCGTCGAGCCGCTGGTGCTCGGCGCCGGCGGCATGCTCATGTATCCGCCGGCCGTGCTCGCGCAGCTCCGGGAAATCTGCACGCGGCACGGCGTGCTGTTCATCGCCGACGAGGTGATGACCGGCTGGGGCCGGACCGGCAGCATGTTCGCCTGCGAGCAGGCCGGCGTCGCACCGGACATCGCGTGCTACTCGAAGGGCCTCACCGGCGGGTCATTGCCTCTCGCCGTGACGCTCTGCCGCCGCGAGATCTTCGCCGCGCACTACGCAGAGGACCGGCGGCGCACGTTTTTCCACTCGAGCTCGTTCACTGCCAACCCGATCGCTTGCGCGGCGGCACTCGCCAATTTGGAGATCTGGGAGTCGGAGCCGGTGCGCGCGCGCATCGCTGCGCTGCAGGCGATGCAGGCGAAGCGGCTGGAGCAGTTCCGGGAGGATGCGCGCTTCCAGCGGGTGCGCCAGACGGGGACGATTGCGGCCGTGGATGTGCGCGCTCCGGACCGGGGGTACCTCGCGGCGCTGGGTCCGCGGCTCGCGGCTTCGTTCCAGAAGGGGGATGTGCTGCTGCGGCCGCTTGGGAACACGGTTTACGTGATGCCGCCCTACTGCGTCACGGAGGAGGATCTCGATCGGGTGTACGGGGGGATACTTGCGGCGGTGGAGGGGCTCGGGTAGGTCCGCGCCTGCACGCGGCCATGGATTGCTTCAAGAGTTCTCGCGATAACGTTCCGATACCTTGGTCCAATTGTTTTGCCTTTCCTCGTCAGGTTTAATGGGGCGCAGATACCAATACGAAAGAACCAGAATCAGCCGATGCGCACTGTTTATCGGAATTGGAGTCGCCAATGAGCAACGTACAAATCGGGCAGAAGAGTTATGAGATGCCCCCGCGAGAGGGGATCAGCATCGCGCATTTTCTCACCGTCGCCGACATCGAGCGATCGGCTCGCTACTATGAAAAGGTCTTCGGCGCTCGCATTCTGAGCCTGGGTGACGGCAACGCGCCTGGCTACCTTCAGCTTGCGAATATTTGGATGATTCTGAACGTTGGAGGCGGGCCGACCCCGGATAAGCCGACGGTAACGCTCAGCGTCCCCGACCCGAATCACATCAACAGCTTTATGAATTTCCGCGTTGCGGATATTAAAGCGTGCTATGAATTATGGAAAAGTCGAGGAGCGGAGTTCATCACGGAGCCGATCCCCAAGTACGGCGAGACGCGCTGCTACATCCGCGATCCTGACGGATATATTATCGAGGTCGGACAGAGCACAGACCTCACATACGGTTAACGCTCGGCCTGGATAGTCCGTTTTTTTGGAAATCTCCTGGATCGCAAATGTCTCGTCCCTGCCGGGGCCGCGTGGCCCAGCAAGAAAAGGACGCCCCCGACATGCCGCGCCAGCCTTAGAGTTTGCCTGCTTATTCGCCACCCACGCTTCGCGGTGCCTGTTTTTTACTTGCCTTGCCAGATCGCGAGCATGTCGGCAGAGCCCTGAGCGCGCACGCCGTTGTCGGTCAGGATGTCGTCCGTCGAGGCGACGATCGCCGTTCGCGAGAACACAATCCCCTCGCCGCCTTTTTGCTCGAACTCGATGGTGACGAAGGGATCCTTGAGGTCGCGCAGCAGAGCCACGAGGTGTGCGAGGCTCTTGATGTGTGTGCCGTTGACCGAGCTCACCACCGAGCCGGCCGGGCTCGAGTAGCCGTTCACCAGCTTGTTGGGAAAGAACGGCGAGGACACCACGACCAGCTCCTGCTGCTCCTCGTCGGGCGGATCGAGCGCGCGCGTGATCAACGGGCTCTTCACGAACCCGAGGGCGCGCATGGTGCCGGCGTTGCTCTCCAGACCGTACACGAACTGCCAGGTGGCGGTCGAAAATACCATGGGCCCGTAGATGAAGTAGGACGGATAGTTCCCGTGCAGATCCCCGACCAACGTCGGATGCTCCACCGACACCGGAAGCTCGATCTTGACTACCTTGCCCGAGCGCACCACGGTGAGCGGCAGTTCCCCGTTCTTGGCGAGATGCTGGACCATGTAGGCGAAGTGCACGCGCAGATCCTTGTCGAGCTTGACCATTCCCTGATTGTCGACGGGCACATCGCCGATGTGCGTGATCACGTCCCACTCTTTGAGGGGATAGCTCGCCGTGCTCTTGTAGGGATGGTGCACGACCATGCCTTCGACCGATTTATCGAGCTTCAAATACTCGCGCAGCGCGGGATTCTCCAGCGTCTGCAGGTCGTCGTACATCGCCGGCTTGCCGTCGTAATGGCCGTCGGCGATGTCCTTCAGGAACAGTTCCACTTCCTCGTTGGGAATGATGTAGCCGATGTTCTGCGTGTCGCCGCCGAGCTTGGAGAAGGCGAGGCCGATCATCTTGTCGCCCGCGATCGCGGGGCCGCCGCTGTTGCCGGGATTGATCGCGGCGTCGACCTGGATGCGCAGCCCCGACACTGGAAAGTTATAAGAGACGAACTCGATGCGCGAGACGATCCCCTTGGTGATCGACAGCGACGTGCCTCCCGTCGGGAAACCGTAGGCGAGCACCGCATCCTTGATGCGCGGCAGCTCGCTCGCGCGCGGCAGCGCCGGATGCGTGTCGAAAAAGCCGGCATCGTCGAGCTGCAGAACCGCCAGATCAATGCCCGGCGCGACGGCCACCACGGTCGCCGGCAGCTTGTCGCCCGTGGCGTTGGCCTGCACCTGCACCTGCGTGGCGTAGAGGACCACGTGAGCGTTGGTCAATATGCGCTTGCCCTCGATGACCACACCGGAGGCGCTCACTTCCGTGGGCGCCTGCTTGGTCCAGGGCTTGAACGGATCCGGATAGCGCATGGTCGCGAAAATCTTGACCACGGAGTTCTCGATGGCCGGCGGCTCGCTCGAGGCATGCTGAGCGGCGCGCACCGGCAGGGCCGCGCCGAGCGCGAGCATGCAGAGCCCGAGATAGGCCATCCGCGAGAAAAGACGCATGGGTTTCATCGAAGTTTCCTATTGGCCATTCACCGAGAAAGCGAGCAGCACGTTACCCGGCTGCCCCTGAGCACCGCCGGAATTCACGTAAACAACGCCGTTCACGATGGTTGCCCCGCCCGCTTGCAGCGAGCCGCCGGCGCCCTGCACCTGATTCACGGTCCGGTAGTCCTTGGCCGTGTCGTAGTCCCAGAGAATCTTGCCGTCGATGGTCGAATAGGCCCGCAGATGTCCGTCCATCGAGCCCGAGAAGGCAGCGCCCGGAATCACCGTGGCGGGCTGCACTTGCGCGTGCCAGCAGGCCGTCGACTCTGCCCAGCTGCAGGCGGGCGTCGGCGAGGCCACTTGCCAGCGTCGGGTTCCGGTCTTGATGTCGATGGCGCTGAGGCTCCCCGCGGCGTTGGGCGGCTCCGCGTCGAGTCCCGAGAGCGGCACGTAGAGAATGCGGTGATCCGCAGCAGCGCCCCGCGCGATGCCGGCGGGCGCATCCGGCACGGCTGCCTGGGATTGCCACAGCACCTCGCCCGTGTGCTCCGGATCGAGGGCGTAGACCATGCCGGAGCGCTGGCTCACGAGCAGCGTCTCGCGGCCGGTCGCAGGAGTGCGCAGCACGGGCGGGCTATCGATACGCGCGAGTCCCGGTTGCGGCGCAGAGAGCTGCTTGGCCCAGCGGACTTTGCCATCCGCGAGCTCGAGCGCGACCACCGCATCGGCAAGCGGCTGCGGCGGCGTCGGGTCGGACGCATCTCCCGTCGCCACGTACAGTAGGCTCCGTGCCGCATCCACGGTGGGTGCCGCCACGACCGGGACACCGGCGGGCGCGAAGCGCGGAGCGCCGCTGCCCGCGATACTCATCGCCCGCGGCTCCTCGCTCACGAGATAGCTCTTCCATTCGATATGGCCGCTCGCAACTTCGAGCGCTGCGACGCTGCCGCGAAACGTGCAGCAGCCGTAGCCGGAATCGCGCGCCGATTCCGGCTCGCTCGAGCCGACCGCCACGTAGAGACGCCCGAGATGGAGCGTCGATCCTTCGATGCGGGCGAGCGGGTGCGACTCGACCTGCGTCTTCCACAGCAACGCCCCGCTCTGGGCATCGAGTGCATACACTGTTCCCTTGTCATCGCCGAACAAGGCCGCGCACGGAGCCTTGATGATCTCGAGATGCGCATTGGTCAGCTTATGCTGTCCCTTTCGCGATTTTCCGGGCGCCGCGGCGTGGCGGGGCGTGGAGAGCTCAGCGATGGATATGCTGGTATGCACGCCGGCGCCGGCGTCATAGATCCAATACGTGCATCCGCTTCTCGCATCGAGCGAGTAGATACGGCCGGACGTGCTCGCAACGAACAGGCGCCCGTCGACCAGGGTCGGCTGCCCGGCGCCCGGCGCGCCGGCATAGCCGAACGCCCATTTGAGCGCGAGCTTGGGTACATCGGTTGCGCGGATCGCGGGTTCAGGTTGGTAGCGTGTGTTGTCGGGACTCTTGCCCCAGCCATTCCATTGCGCGCTGCCGAGGGCTAGCGCGCCGTCTCGCTCGGCGCAATAGGTGTGACCGGGCGCGGGGTTGGGAGCCGCCCCTGAGGCCGGTGCCTCATCGGGCGCGCGCGCCGCGGCAGGGGCCGGCCCGGGAGCGGTCGCCGCGATGATCCCCGTCAGAATTCCCGCCGCGACCGCGGCCGCGCGGGCAACCGCAGCCACGCGGGTCGGGCACGCCGGCCGTGGCGCAAGATCGTGCGGCGGCATCAGCGCTTGTCGATCGAGCGGTAGTCCCGTCGTGTGGGGCCGGTGTAGAGCTGACGCGGCCGGCCGATGCGCATGTGGGGATCGGAGACCATTTCCTGCCAATGCGCCACCCAGCCTGCGGTGCGTGCAATGGCGAACAGCACCGTGAACATGGATCTCGGTATGCCGAGCGCGCTGTAGATGATGCCCGAGTAGAAATCGACGTTCGGATAGAGCTTGCGCGACACGAAATACTCGTCCTTGAGCGCGATCTCCTCGAGCTTCAATGCCAGATCGAACATCGGGTTGTCACCCTTGCCAAGCTTCTCGAGCACGCGGTAGCACATCTCGCGAATGATCTTCGCGCGGGGATCGAAGTTCTTGTATACGCGGTGGCCGAATCCCATCAGCCGCACGCTGTCGGACTTGTCCTTGACGCGTGCCAGGAACTTGTCGATGTTGGCTGCCGAGCCGATGTCGTCCAGCATGTTGAGCACGGCTTCGTTCGCCCCGCCGTGCGCCGGTCCCCACAGCGCGGACACTCCGGCCGAGATGGCGGCGTACGGGTTTGCCCCCGTGCTTCCTGCGAGGCGCACCGTCGACGTGCTTGCGTTCTGCTCGTGATCGGCGTGCAGGATGAACAGGAGGTCGATGGCCTCGGCCGCTACCGGATCGATCGCGTACGGCTCGCACGGCACCGCGAAAAACATGTTGAGCATGTTCGCGCAGTAGCGCAGATCGTTGCGCGGATAGATGAACGGCTGCCCGAGCGTGTGCTTGTATGCGGCTGCGGCGATGGTCGGGAGCTTTGCGATGATGCGATGGGCGAAGATTTCCCGGTGCCGCGGATCATTGATGTCGGTGCTGTCCTGATAGAACGCCGCCATCGACGCGACCACCGCCGAGACCATCGCCATCGGATGCGCGTCGTGATGAAAGCCCTCGAAGAAGCTGAGCAGTTGCTCGTTCACCATGGTGTGGCGCGTGATCGAAGTGTTGAACGCCTGCAGCTCAGTCTTGTCGGGCAAACTGCCGTTGATCAACAGATATGCGACTTCGAGGAAACAGGATTTTTCGGCGAGCTGCTCCACCGGGTAGCCCCGGTAAAGCAGCACACCCTCGTCGCCGTCGATGTAGGTGATCTTGCTTTCCGTGCTCGCGGTGGCCATGAACCCCGGGTCGAACGTGAACACGCCGAGGTCCCGAGTGAGGTGCGAGATATCGAGGCATTCCGGGCCGATGGTGCCCGCGAGCGCATTCAGCTCGGCCGTCTTGCCGGAGGAGAGATTCTTCAGCTCGTATTTCGTGCCCATGCGTCTACCGGCTTACCATATTGATGAGGCCGGAAGCCTTGCACGGCCGATCGAATGAATCAAGCACGCGCGTCGCAGCGCGCGCGAAACGGCGCCACGCCGAAGCGCTGCGTCGTTAGCTCGGGGAGAGATGGCGAGCTCGGGCGAGAAATCGCGCCCCGATTGCGGGTGCGGGCGCGATCGATCGGTCAGGCAAAATTGATCGGCCCGGCGCGATCGATCGGCTTGGCGAGTCTCAGGCCTTGGGGGCCGGTGCCTTGGGAGCGGGCGCCTTGGCAGCCTGCGCGGCGTACTTCTTGCGGAACTTGTCGACGCGACCGCCGGTGTCGACGATCTTCTGCTTGCCTGTATAAAAAGGATGGCAGTTGGAGCAGACCTCGACCTGCAGGTCGTGCCCGATGGTCGACCGGGTCTTGAACGTGTTCCCGCAGGTGCACGTCACGTTGATTTCTTGATACTCGGGATGAATGGCGGCTTTCATGGAGACCTCGACTCTCGTGTTAGGCAGAATCGATGGGTCCTCGAAAGTGGTTTTCAAGGAAGTGCACCGCCACGCCGGGTGTCCTCGCAAAATCGAGGGCCGCGTACCTTAGCTCAAAGCCTTCGCAGCAACAAGCATTTCTCGCGGTGTCGGGAAACTCCCGACAGCGCCCCGTCGCAGCACACCGCTTTTCCACAAAATCTGTGGATAAGTCTGTGGATGGGTCTCGTCATGCGCCGTTCACATGCATGAAATACGACTAAATGTTAACTTGGTCAAAAAATATACAAGCCATTTTACATAGATTTTTCAAAGACTTACAGGCGGCATCTGACCTAATGCAGACGCAATGTGCTGTAGGTGCCACTCAGCGCGAGGCACCCCGGGCGATGTGTATAAGCTCATGGCAGGAAACCGGCCTGCAAATCGTTTAAGAAGCGCCGGCCGAACGCGCTCGGGCGCCAGCGGGGAGGGGCGAACTCGACCAATCCGCGTTTGAGCGCCGCGCGCAGGCCAGGCTCGACGGCGCTTGCACCGAGTCCGGTGCGCGACTCGAAATCCGCCAAGGCGAATCCCTCGTTGAGCCGTAACGCGTTCAGCATGAACTCGAAAGGAAGATCGCTCGCGGGCACCGGCTTTCGCTCGCCGATTCGCCCGCCGTGCGGCGCCGCGCCGCCGGCCCGTTCGGTGCTGCCGCTCCGCTCGATGGCGCCGTTACGCTCGGTGCCGCCGCCCTGCGCAATGCGCGCGACTTGTTCGAGGTAAGCGCGGGGCTGGCGCGCCTTCTCCGTGCGCTCTATGCCGTGAGGCAGGCTCGCAGTGATTTTTCCGTGGGCCCCGGCGCCGATGCCGACGTAGTCCCCGAAGCGCCAGTAGTTGAGATTATGCCGGCAATGCGCACCTTCGCGCGCGTACGCGGATACCTCGTACTGCTCGAAGCCGTTGTCGGCGAGCAGCGCCTGGCAGTCGCTTTGCATGTGAAAGGCTACCTCCTCGTCCGGCAACGGCGGAGGCCGGCTGTGAAATACCGTGCCCGGCTCGAGCGTGAGCTGATAGTGCGAGATGTGGCGAGGCTCGAGTGCGCAGGCGCGGCGCACGTCCTCGAGCGCCTCTTTGAGCTTCTGCTCCGGGAGCGCATACATAAGATCCAGGTTGAAGTTGCGCAAGCCCGCTGCGTGCAGCTCCTCGACGGCGCGAAACGTGTCCGCGGGGCTGTGGATGCGGCCGAGCCGGGCGAGCGCGTGCGGCGCGAAGGTCTGCGCACCGAGCGACACGCGGTTGATGCCGGCATCGCGGTAGCCGGCGAAGCGTCCGCGCTCGATCGTGCCGGGATTGGCCTCGAGCGTCACCTCGACATCGGCCGCCAAAGGTGCGCGTGCGGCGAATGCATCGAGCAACCGGGCGAAGGCCTCGGGCGGGAACAGGCTCGGCGTGCCGCCGCCAAAAAAGACGGCCTCGATCGGACGGCCGCCGAGATCGGCAAGCTCGGACTCGAAGTCCCGGATCAGGGCGTCGATGTAGTCTGCCGAGGGCGCGGCCGATGGGAGCTGGTGCGAATTGAAGTCGCAGTACGGACATTTGCGCACGCACCAGGGCATGTGCACGTACAGCGTGAGCGGCAACGCGGTGGCGCTGGGCAGTGCGGCGGCGCTCATCGCAAGCGCTCGGCGAGCGCAGCGCGCAGCGCCTGAAGCGCCGCGCCGCGGTGGCTCAGGCGGTTTTTCTGCTCGGGCTCGAGCTCCGCGGCGGTGGCGGCGAGCTCGGGGAGCCAGAAGTAAGGGTCGTAGCCGAATCCCCCGGCACCGCGCGGCGCCTCGAGCAGGTATCCCTCCCACACGCCCTGCGCGAACAGCGGCGCCGGATCCTTGGGGCCTTCGAGGTAGACGAGGGCACAGCGGTAGCGGGCGCGGCGCGCCTCGAAGGGCACTCCCGCCAGAGCGGCGATGAGCTTCGCATTGTTCGCCGCATCCACGGCGGCCGCATCCCCCGCCCCCTTGCCCGCGTAGCGGGCCGAGTAGATACCGGGCGCACCGCCGAGCGCATCGACCTCGAGTCCGGAGTCATCGGCGATTGCCGCCGTGCCGCTCGCGGCGGCGGCGTGACGGGCTTTGATCAGGGCGTTCTCGGCGAACGTGGCGCCGGTCTCCTGGGGAGCGGCGATACCGAGCGCGCCTTGCGCGATGGGCGCGAACGGCAGCCCTGCGAGCAGCGCCTGAAATTCGCGCAGCTTGCCGGGGTTGGCCGTGGCAATCACCAGATCCTTAAGGGGTGCGGGCGCTCTGCTGTGCTTCATGCAACCGCGCAATCCCCTGCGAGGCGAGGTCCAGCAACCGATCCAGCTCGTGGCGGCGAAAAGCGTGTCCCTCGGCCGTGCCCTGCACCTCGACGAAGGCGCCGCCCGAGTTCATCACGACATTCATGTCCGTCTCGGCGTTCGAGTCCTCGGCGTAGTCGAGATCGAGGACCGGTATGCCGCGGTAAATGCCGACCGAGACCGCCGCGACCTGTCCGTGGATCGGATTCGCGCTCAACGCGCGGCGCTCGATCAACGTGTCCATCGCATCGGCCAGCGCGACAAATCCGCCGGTGATTGCCGCCGTGCGCGTCCCGCCGTCCGCTTGCAGCACGTCGCAGTCGAGCGTGACGGTGCGCTCGCCGAGGGCCTTCAAATCGACCACCGCTCGCAGCGCACGGCCGATCAAGCGCTGAATCTCCTGTGTGCGTCCGCTTTGCTTGCCGCGCGCCGCCTCGCGAGCGCTGCGCGTGTGGGTCGCGCGCGGCAGCATCCCGTACTCCGCGGTCACCCAGCCCTGGCCCGTACCGCGCAGGAAGGACGGCACCCCGTCCTCGACGCTCGCAGTGCACAGCACCCGGGTTCCGCCGAAGCCCACGAGCACCGATCCTTCGGCATGGGCCGTGTATCCGCGCACGAAGCTCAAGGGCCGCAACTCGTCGGGTGCGCGGCCGCTCGGTCGCAGGCTCATGCGGCCTTGAAGCGCAGCGCGGCCGCGCTGGTGTTGTCGCTGTAGGGCGCGGACGCGGCAACGGCCTGCGTGCCGAGGTCCATGAGGCAGTCGCGCAGGGACTTGCCGGGGGTTTGAGCGAAGCGCACGAAATCTTGATCTCCCAGATTGGCCCACATGCCGTCGGTGCACAGCAAGAGCACATCGCCGGGCTTCAGCCGGCGACGCGTCGATATGCTCATTTCGGGAAGCGCCGCATCGCCGCCCAGGCAGCATTCGACGTAGTTGCGCATGGGATGTCCTTGAACCTCGGCCTCGGTGATGAGTCCCTCGCGCAAGAGCACCTCGACATGGCTGTGATCGCGGGTGCGCTCGAGCACCTGGGACTGACGCAGCTGATATACCCGGCTGTCGCCGACGTGGGCCCAGTAGGCCGCCGCGTCCTGCACCAGACACACGGCGCAGGTGGCCCGAGGGCGCGCCTCGACGGCGAGACCGACACCGAGCTTGACGACTTCCTCGTGCGCTCGGCCCAGCGACAGATGCAAGAACCCGAGCGGATCGAATATCGGGTGAGGCGTTTGCCAGAATGCCTCGATCAGGGTCGACAGCGCGGTCTCCGCGGCGCGCGCACCCTCGGCATGACCGCCCATGCCGTCGATAACCGCCAGCAGAACAGCATGGTCTCCGGCCGCCACCGCGACTCGATCTTGATTCTCCTCGCGATGGCCGATCAGGCTCACATCCGCGGTCTCGATCTGCAATGACAGCTCCTACGGGCTCCGATAGACTCGCCGCGAATTATGGCCGATTTCGGCTCGAGACCCCTATGATTCGTAGCATGACCGGCTTTGCGCGGCGCGAACGCCAGTACCCGTGGGGACTGCTCGCGTGGGAATTGAAGACGGTCAATCACCGCTATCTCGAGATCAGCTGCCGGCTGCCGGAGGAGTTTCGCGCTGCCGAGGCGGATTTCCGCCAGGCTGTCTCGGCCGCGGTGCGGCGAGGCAAGGTGGAGTGCTCGCTGCATTTTCGCCCGGCCGCGGCCGCGGGCGCCCTCGAGCTCGATGCCGAGGTCCTCGCCGCGCTGACGCAGCGCGCCCGCGAGCTCGCGGCTCAGGCGGGCCCCGCGGCGCGCATCGAGGTCCTCGACCTGTTGCGCTGGCCAGGCGTGGTGCGCGACCAAACCCGCGACTCCGCCGCGCTGATCGCGGCCGCGCAAGCGCTGCTCGGCGAAGCGATCATCGATCTCGCGCGTTTCCGCGACAGCGAGGGCGGCAGGCTCCGCGAGGCGCTCGACCAGCGCTGCGCGGGGCTCACGGAGTTCGCGGCCCGGGTCTCGGATCGCCTGCCGGAGGTGCGCGCGAAGATGCGCGCGAAGCTGCTCGACCGCATTGCACAGCTCACCGCCGACGTCGATCACGACCGGCTGGAGCAAGAGCTCGCCATTCTCGCGCAGCGCCTCGACGTCGACGAGGAGCTCGACCGGCTGCGCGGTCACGTCACGGAGGTGCGCAAGGCGTTCACGGGCGATGAGCCCGCGGGCCGTCGCCTGGACTTCCTCATGCAGGAGCTCAATCGCGAGGCGAACACACTCTCGTCCAAGTCGCAGGACATCGAGACCACGCGCGCGGCGCTCGACATGAAGGTGTTGATCGAGCAGATGCGCGAGCAAGTGCAGAACGTCGAGTAGCGGCGATGCAGGCGGCTCCGCCCAAGCCTCCACAGCCGACCGCGAAAGCAGGCCGTCTGTACGTGGTGTCGGCCCCTTCGGGCGCCGGCAAGACGAGCCTGGTGAAGGCGCTGATGGAACGCGAGCCGGGGCTGCGCTTTTCCGTCTCCTATACCACGCGCCCGCCGCGCGCCAACGAGGTCGAGGGCCGCGACTACCATTTCATCACGCCCGAGGAGTTCGGGGGGATGGTCGAGCACGGCGAGTTCCTCGAGCACGCCCAGGTATTCGACAACTTCTACGGCACGGGACGCGCGGCCGTGCGCACGGCGCTCACGGCGGGGCAGCGTCTGCTGCTCGAGATCGACTGGCAGGGCGCGCGCCAGGTGCGCGCGAGCATGCCGGCGGCGCACAGCATCTTCATCCTGCCGCCGACGCGCCGCGCTCTGGAGGAGCGCCTCACGGCGCGCAGCACCGACTCCCCGGAGGTGATCCAACGCCGCCTCAAGGACGCGCAACGCGACATCGCGCACTGGATAGAGTTCGACTACGTGGTGATCAACGACCGCTTCGAGCAGGCGGTGGTCGATTTCCAGGCCATCGTCCGCGAGAAGGGCGACGCGCTTCGGGGCAGCCGCCCGGAAGTGGCGCGGCTCGCCGTGGAATTGCTGGCCTAAATCACAACTGGCCGCGCACGGCGGCCGCATTGCGCTGGCCGGAAGGGCCCGTTTCCTGCTATGCTTTCAATCCCTTTAACGAACCCCGAAGAGCCATGGCGCGGATTACCGTCGAGGATTGTCTGCAGAACGAGCCGAATCTGTTCAATCTGGTGCTGCTCGCTGCAAAGCGCGCGCGGCGCCTGGCGAACGGCGCGGAAGCGACCGTCGAATTGGAGAACGACAAGGCGACCGTCGTTGCATTGCGCGAGATCGCCGCGGGCAACATCACGCTCGAGATGCTCGAGGAACCCGAAGAGCCGGCGCAGCAGCCGACGAACGATATGGAGATTCCGTCGGACTTTCGCGCGCCGCAACTTGGCCTAGGGGACTGATACTCGCCGTCAAGTATCGATGGACTATGCGTCTTCCATACTCGGTTTCCTACCCGGTGGAAGACGTACCACGGGAATCAGTGAGCTTTTAGAAAAGCTCGAAGGCTATTTACCCCCCGCTCAAGTCGAGCGCGTGCGCGAGGCGTACGACTTCGGAGCCGAGCGCCATCAGGGGCAAAAGCGCGTCTCGGGTGAGCCGTACATCACTCATCCCGTCGCGGTCGCCGACATCCTCGCCGATCTCAAGCTCGACGCCGACACCCTCGTCGCCGCGATCCTGCACGACGTGATCGAGGACACGCCGACCGCCAAGGCGGAGATCGTCTCGATATTCGGGCAGGTCGTCGCCGATCTCGTCGACGGCGTCAGCAAGCTGGATCAAATTCAGTTCAAGAACCGCCAGGAGGCGCAGGCGGAGAGCTTTCGCAAGATGCTCTTCGCCATGGTGCGGGACATCCGCGTCATCATGGTGAAGCTCGCGGACCGCATGCACAACATGCGCACGCTCGGCGTGATGCCGCCCGTGAAGCGGCGGCGCATCGCCCGCGAAACGCTCGAGATCTACGCGCCCATCGCCGAGCGCCTCGGCCTCTACGCCGTGAAGCTCGAGCTCGAGGACCTGGGCTTTCGCGCCCTGTACCCGTACCGCTACCGGGTGCTCGAGCGCGAGTTGAAGCGCGCGCGCGGCAATCAGAAGCAGTTCGTCAGCAAGATCGCGGAAACCTTCAAGGCCACACTCGCGAAAGCCGAGATCAACGCGCACGTCGAGGGCCGCGAGAAGCACCTCTACAGCATCTACAAGAAGATGCAGAACAAGCACATCTCGCTCAACGAGATGGTGGACGTGTACGGCTTTCGCATCATCGTCGACAACGTCGACATCTGCTACCGCGTGCTCGGGGTCGTGCACGGGGTCTACCGGCCCATGCCGGGGCGCTTCAAGGATTACATCGCAATCCCGCGCATCAACGGCTATCAATCCCTGCACACGACGCTGTTCGGGCCGAACGGAGTGCCGATCGAGGTGCAGATCCGTTCCGAGCAGATGCACCGCGTCGCCGAATCGGGCATCGCCGCCCACTGGAAATACAAATCCGGCGGCGATTCGTTCGGCGGCATCGAGCACGACCGCGCGCGCGAATGGCTCGCAGGCCTCGTGCAGATCCAGGAGGGCGGCAGCTCCGAGGAGTTCCTCGAGAGCGTCAAGGTCGACCTGTTCCCGGACAAAGTGTATGTATTCACGCCGAAGGGGAAGATCCTGCGGCTTCCGACCGGCGCGACGGCGGTCGATTTCGCGTACGCCATCCATACCGACGTGGGCAACCGCTGCGTCGCCGCCAAGGTGGACCGGCGGCTCGTTCCGCTGCGCACGCCGCTGCGCAACGGTCAGACCGTCGAGATCATCACCGCCAAGGGAGCGACGCCCAATCCTTCCTGGTCGAGCTTCCTGGTCACGGCCAAGGCGCGCGCCGCCATCCGCCAGTACCTCAAGAACTTGAAGCGCGGCGAGGCGGTCGAGCTCGGGCGACGGCTGTTGAGCCTCGCGCTCGAGGAGCTGTCGCTCAACTTGAAGAAGATACCCGCGGCCGACATCGACGCCGTGGTGAAGGAGCTCAATCTCAGGGATGCCGACGAGCTGTTCGAGAAAATTGGACTGGGCGAGCGGCTCGCGGCGTTGGTCGCGCGCCATCTGCAGCCCGCTCGCGAGGGCACCTCGAGCGCGAGCAGCGGTCCTTTGATGATCGCGGGGACCGAGGGACTGCTGGTCACCTACGCGCGCTGCTGCTTTCCGATCCCGAACGATCCCATCATGGCGTATCTCTCCGCCGGCCGCGGCGTGATGATCCATCGCCAGAATTGCGGTAACCTCGCCGAATACCGCAAGCAGCCGGAAAAATGGCTGTCGGTGGCGTGGGAGGCGACGGAGGGACGATTGTTCGCCTCCGAGATCCAGCTCGAGATCAACAATCGCGTTGGCGTTCTGGCGGCGGTGGCATCGGCCATTGCGGGCACGGAGACGAACATCGATCAAGTGTCGCTGGAAGAGCGCGACGGCAACAGCTCCTCGCTCCGCTTCCAGCTGCAGGTCCGCGACCGCAAGCATCTGGCGCGCGTGATGCGCACCATTCGGCGCATGCCGGACGTGCAGCGCGTTTTCCGCACGCTCGCTTGAGCGGCCGCATATGAGCCGCGCCGGGCGCGCCGGCGACTGATTTGAAGAGGAGCACCCGTTCATGGCGAAGCAAATCATCTCCACCCCCGACGCACCCGCCGCCATCGGCGTCTATTCGCAGGCGGTGCGGGCCGGCAACACCGTGTGGGTGTCGGGGCAAATCCCGCTGGACCCGAAGACCAAGGAGCTGGTCGGCGGCGGGATCGAGGAGCAGATTCACCAAGTGTTCCGCAATATCGAGGCCATCGTGAAGGCTGCGGGGGCCGGACTCGACGATGTGGTCAAGGCCACCGTGTTTCTCACCGACCTGTCGCATTTCGCGCTGGTGAACAAGATCATGGCCGAGTACTTCCGCGAGCCCTATCCGGCGCGCGCCGCCGTCGGCGTCGTCTCGCTGCCGCGCGGCGCACAGGTAGAAGTGGAGTGCATCGTCGCCCTGTGATCCACGCAAAGCCCGTGACGGTGCTGCGCGGCGTCGGCGAGCGGCTGGCGGAGCGGCTGCGCGCGCTCGGCGTCGAGACGACGCAGGACCTTCTGTTCCTCTTGCCGCTGCGCTATGAGGACAGAACGCGCGTGGTTGCGCTGGGAGAAGTCTCTGCCGGCCGGCGCGCCGTGGTCGAGGGCGAGGTGCTGCTCACCGAGGTCGCTTTTCGCGGGCGGCGCCAGATGCTGTCGAGAATCGCCGACGGATCGGGCTTTCTCACGCTGCGATTCTTTCATTTCACGGCGGGGCAGCGCGAAGCCCTGGCGCGCGGCGTGCGCATCCGCTGCTTCGGCGAGGTGCGGCGGGGACCCGCCGGTCTCGAGATGGTGCACCCCGAGTATCGCCGTGCCGACGCGGCGGCCGCGGCAGGTGCCGATGAGCATCTGACGCCCATTTATCCAGGGACCGAGGGCCTCACTCAGGGAAGACTCCGGCAGCTCGTGGGAGCGGCGCTCGACCAGACGGCCGCCCGGGATCTCACGGACTGGCTGCCGGCGGCGCTGCTCGAGGGTTCGCATCTGCCCGGCTTGCTGGAGGCCTTGGAATACGTGCACCGTCCCCCCGCCGACGCGCCGGTCGATGTGCTCATCGATCGGCGCCATCCGGCGCAGCGGCGGCTCGCGTTCGAGGAGCTCCTCGCGCACCAGCTGTCCTTGAAGCTTTTGCGCCGGCGCATTCAGCAGGATCCGGGCTGGCCGCTCGCCGGCGACGGCACACTCAAGGCGCGGCTTCTTCAGTCGCTGCCGTTTCGGACGACGCACGCTCAGGGGCGGGTGCTCGAGGAAATCGAAGCGGATCTTGCACTCGCGAAGCCGATGCTGCGCCTCGTGCAAGGCGATGTCGGCTGCGGCAAGACGCTGGTCGCGGCGATCGCCGCGACGCGCGCGATCGAGACCGGGCATCAGGTCGCGCTCATGGCGCCGACGGAGCTGCTCGCCGACCAGCATGCCCGCAACTTTCGCCGCTGGTTCGAGCCGCTCGGGATCGAGGTCGCGCTCGCCACGGGGCGGCAGACGGGCAAGTCGCGCGAGGGGGTGCGCCTCGCGCTGCGCGAGGGTCGTGCGCCGCTCGTGATCGGCACTCACGCGCTCTTTCAGGAAGGGGTGGAGTTCGCCTCGCTCGCGCTCGCGATCGTCGACGAGCAGCACCGCTTCGGCGTGCATCAGCGCCTCTCGTTGCGCGAGAAAGGCGCCCGCGACGGCCGCCAGCCGCATCAGCTGATCATGACCGCGACGCCGATACCGCGCACCCTTGCGATGACTGCCTACGCCGACCTCGACATATCCATCATCGACGAACTGCCGCCGGGGCGCACCCCGGTGGCCACCGCAGCGCTGGCCGAGGCACGGCGCGACGAGGTCGTGGCGCGCATCCGCGCGGCATGCCTCGCGGGCCGGCAAGCGTACTGGGTGTGTCCGCTCATCGACGAATCCGAGGAAATGCCATTCCAGGCCGCGGAGGAGACGGCGGCCGCGCTCGCGGCGGCGCTGCCCGACCTCACCGTCGCCGTGATACACGGACGCATGCCGGGAGCTGCCAAGGAGCTCACCATGCGGCGCTTCAAGGACGGCGAGATTCAGCTGCTCGTGGCCACCACGGTCATCGAGGTGGGCGTCGATGTGCCGAACGCGACGCTCATGGTCATCGAGAACGCCGAGCGCATGGGCCTCGCGCAGCTGCATCAGCTGCGCGGACGGGTCGGGCGGGGCCATCATGCGAGCTCGTGCCTGCTCTTGTATCGAGGGCCTCTGTCGCCGATGGCACGCGAGCGGCTCGCCGTCATGCGCAACACCAACGACGGCTTCGAGGTGGCACGGCGCGACCTCGAGCTGCGCGGACCGGGCGAGGTGCTCGGCACGCGCCAGACCGGGCTCGCCCAGATGCGGGTCGCCGATCTTGCGCGTGACGCCGACTTGCTGCCCCGAGTGCACATCGCCGCGGAGAGGTTGCTCAGGGAATGGCCCGCGCACGCCGCGCCGCTCATCCGTCGCTGGGTCGGACATGCAGAGCAATACGGGCGGGTCGGTTAGAATCCCCGCCCATGAATCAAAACGCGAAGCCTCGTCCGAGCGATACTCGAAAACCCGATAGCGTCCAATGGCTGCCCGCGGAGCGCCTGGGGCAGCTCCATGTGGAGCCGCGCGTGCGCCCCTGGCTCATCGGCAAGGGCCTCATCAGCCTGCGCATGCAGGACGCCTGCGGCGAGCGCTATGCGGCGCGTCTGGTCGAGCAGTGGACCGGCCTCTTATCGGGGGAGCTCAAGGCATGCCTCAAGATCGGCGACTCGGCCGCATTGTTTCGCGAGGTGGAGCTAAGCTGCGACGATCAGGTCTGGGTATTCGCTCAATCCGTGATCCCGGACGACACGCTGTGCGTTCATCCCTGGCTCGCCGAGCTCGGCGACTGCTCGCTGGGCGAGCTTCTGTCGACGCTATCCGGCGTCGAGCGCAGCTCCTATGAGTACGCCTGGCTCCCCGCGGACGACGCGCTGAGCGGGCGCGCCTTGCGCGATACCGACCTCGCGCCCCCGGGACTGTGGGCCCGGCGCTCGCGCATCCTGTTGCGCGGGGCGCCCCTCCTCGCACAGGAAACCTTCTTGCCGGCAGCGGGCCGCACTTAAGGGCCTGCGGCGTGCGCTTGCCCCGCTCAGGGCCGGAGTTGCTGGAGCGCATCGGCCAGCGCTGGCGGTGGTTCGCCTACCGAGTCCAGTTCCATCCCTGGACCACGAACGAGCTGCCGCGAATTCTCGGCACCCTCCACGACTACATTCAGCTCACGCGCCTCGACCGTCCCATCGGCATCTATCTGCTGCTGTGGCCGACGCTCTGGGGGGTATGGATCGCGGGGCGCGGCAAGCCCGATGCGCACGTGTTCCTGATCTTCGTGTTGGGCACGGTGCTGATGCGCTCCGCCGGCTGCGCGATCAACGACTATGCCGACCGCAGCTTCGATCCGCACGTCGAGCGTACCAAGACGCGCCCGCTCGCGGCGGGCCGCATCACCACCCTCGAGGCGCTCATCCTGTTCGCCGCTCTGTCGCTGCTCGCGCTCATGCTGGTGCTGCAGCTGAACCGCATGACGCTGCTGTGGGCGTTGCCTGGCGCTTTTCTCGCGGTGACCTATCCCTTCGTCAAGCGTTTCCTGTCCGTGCCGCAGATGTATCTCGGCGTTGCGTTCGGTTGGGGGATTCCGCTCGCGTTCGAAGCCCAGGTCGAGTACGTCCCACGCGTCGCCTGGCTGTTCGTGATCGCGAACGTGATGTGGGTGACGGTCTACGACACTCTCTATGCCATGGTCGACCGCGACGACGACTTGAGAATCGGGGTGCGCTCCACGGCCATTCTGTTCGGCGACTCGGACCGGCACATCATCGCCGTGCTGCAAGTGATGACGCTTGCGACGCTGTACTTGGCGGGGCGCATCCTGCACATGACCGGCTGGTATTACGCCGGGCTGATCGCCGGCGCGTGCTTCTTCGTGTATCAGCTCTGGCTCATCCGGGCGCGCGACCGCGATGCCTGCTTCCGGGCGTTTCTCAACAACAATTACTTCGGCATTGCGGTGTTCATCGGCATCCTGCTCACCTACCAATTCCGCCCTTGAGCGCGGACCCGAACTCTCATCGGCCCGATGCTCGCTGGGTGCGACGCTCCTTCGACCGGGCCGCGGCGACCTACGACGCGGCAGCGGTGCTGCAAGCGCAAGTGCGGGATGTACTCCTGGAGCGCCTCAACTTGACGCGTCTCGAGCCGCGCGTGGTGCTCGATGTCGGCGCCGCGACCGGGCAGGGTGCGCGCGCGCTCAAGCAGCGCTATCCGCGCGCCCGGGTCATCGCGGTCGACTCATCGACCCGCATGCTGCGGCTCGCGCGCCGTCGGCGCTCCTGGTTTCGGCCCTTCGCGCTGGTGCGCGCCGATGCGGCACGGCTGCCGTTTGCCGACGCGAGTGTCGATGTGGCCTTCAGCAATCTGCTCCTGCCGTGGTGCGACCCCGACGCGCTGTTCGCGGAGCTGCGCCGCGTGCTCGCGCCGCGCGGTCTGCTCACACTCACCGGGCTCGGTCCCGATACCTTCAAAGAGCTACGTGCCGCCTGGGCGGCGGCGGACACGCACATCCGGGTCGGTGAATTCATCGACATGCACGATCTGGGCGATGCCCTGGTGCGTGCCGGGTTCGCTGCTCCAGTACTCGATGTGGAGCGGTACACCCTGCGCTACGTCGACGTGCACGGTCTCACGGCCGATCTCAGGGCGATGGGCGCGCACAACGCCGCCGCCGGGCGGCTGAAGGGTCTCACCTCGCCGCGCAAACTCGCGGCCATGCAGACCGCCTATGAAGCCTATCGCGAGGGCGGGCGCCTACCGGCCACTTGCGAAGTCGTCTTCGCGCAGGCCTGGGCGCCTCTGGAGAGCAGGCGCGCGACCTCGGCGCAGTCCGTCTCGCTCGAGGCGCTGCGAGAACAGCTCGCGGTGAGACGCCGGGGTTGATCGCGCCGCCGCGCGGGCCTTAAGGCGGGCGCTGGCTTGAGTTATCCTTGAGCGCATGGAAGAGCGCATTGAGCTCGCACCGAATTGCTCGCTCACGCCCACGGCCGCCCGGCTGTTCTTTGTTTGTACGTGCTTGTTTTCCCTGGCTTTTGCGATGGTCTTCGTGGTCCACGGATTCTGGCCGGTGCTGCCCTTCTGGGCGCTCGAGATGGGCGCCCTCGGCCTCGCGCTCCACGGCAGCATGCGCCGCCGGTTCTACACCCAGACGCTGCTGATCACCGACTCGATGGTAAGCCTCGTGACCCGCTCACGGCGCGGCGAAGCAAAACAGGAGTTTGCGCGGCATTGGACGAAGGTTAGACTGCGCAGTCCGCGAACGCGCCTCTACCCGAGCCGATTGACCATCGAGAGCCGGGGCCGAGCGTGCGAGGTCGGCAGCTTCCTCACCGAAGAGGAAAGATGCCGGCTTGCCCGGCGTTTGCGCGGCTTGGTGGGCGGAATGAATGAGTCGCCGCCGCTTGGTTGATAGTTAAAATGAGGATCCGACGAGATGAGTGCATCCGCCAGCGAGAATAGCGCCCACCGGCCCCGCGGCCTCTTTCCCGACCGCATGCTGAAGGCCGCCGCCGCCCTCGCTGCTTGCGCCGCATCCGCCACCGCGGGTGCCAACACCTCGAACGGGTACAACTTACCCCCGGGCGTCACCCAGATGAGCCGGGATATCTACGACCTGCACATGGAGGCGTTCTGGATCTGCGTCGGCATCGCCGTGGTCGTGTTCGGCGCGATGATCTATTCGCTGGTCAAGTTCCGGGCCTCGCAGGGCGCGGTGCCGGACACCACCATGCTGCATAGCACGAAGGTGGAGATCGCCTGGACCATCGTGCCCGTGATCATCCTCGTGGTGATGGCGATACCGGCCGCGGAGCTCATCTTGAAGATGGAGGACATGCGTAACTCCGATCTATCCATCCGCGTGACGGGCTATCAGTGGAAGTGGGAATACCAGTACATGGACGCCGGCGCCGGCATCGATTTCTTCTCGACCTTGAAGCAAGACTCCAACTTCGCGCGCGAGCTGCGTTCGGGCATCGACCCGAATTCGGTGCCGAACTACCTGCTCGACGTGGACCATCCCTTGGTGGTACCCAGCGGCACCAAGGTGCGCGTCATCCTCACTTCGGGCGATGTGATCCACGCCTGGTACGTACCCGATTTCGGCTTGAAGCGCTCGGCCGTCCCGGGCTTCATCAACGAGCTGTGGTTCAAGGTCGATCCGGGCAAGGAAGGCATCTACCGCGGCCAGTGCGCGGCGCTCTGCGGCCGCGACCATGGATTCATGCCCGTGGTGGTCGACGTCAGAACTCCCGACGATTTCAAGAAGTGGGTCGACGAACAGAAGGCGCAGCTGAAGCAAGCGGCCGCCCCGACGCCCGACGCGCCGGGCGCCGATGCGCCCCGCTCGGCCCAAGCCCTGAACTGAAGACCCTCTAGAGACCTTTTAAAGAGACATTGCACATGGCCCAAGATCTCGCGCACGACTCCGCCCACGACACCCATGACGACCACGATCACGCGCCCACCGGCATCAAGCGCTGGTTGTTCTCGACCAACCACAAGGACATCGGGACGATGTACCTGGTGTTCAGCCTGATCATGTTCTTCATCGGCGGAGCGATGGCCATGATCATCCGGGCCGAGCTGTTCAAGCCGGGCCTGCAGATCGTTGACCCGGAGCGCTTCAATCAGCTGACCACCGTGCACGCGCTGGTCATGATCTTCGGTGCGGTCATGCCCTCCTTCGTGGGCCTCGCCAACTGGATGGTGCCGCTGCAGATCGGCGCGCCCGACATGGCGCTGCCGCGCATGAACAACCTGAGCTTCTGGATATTGCCGTTCGCGTTCACGATATTGCTGAGCTCGTTCTTCATGCCGGGCGGTGCTCCCGCGGCCGGCTGGACCATGTATCCGCCGCTGGTTCTGCAGAGCGGCGACTCCATGCCCATGCTGATCTTCGCGATCCACTTGATGGGGGCCTCCTCGATCATGGGCGCGATCAATATCGTCGTGACCATCATGAATATGCGCGCTCCGGGCATGAACCTCCTCAAGATGCCGCTGTTCTGCTGGTCCTGGCTGATCACCGCCTACCTGCTGATCGCCGTGATGCCGGTGCTCGCGGGGGCGGTGACCATGCTGCTCACCGATCACTTCTTCGGCACGAGCTTTTTCAATCCCGCGGGCGGCGGCGATCCGCTCATGTTCGAGCACGTGTTCTGGTTCTTCGGGCACCCCGAGGTCTACATCATGATCCTGCCGGCGTTCGGCATCATCTCGGAGATCCTGCCGACCTTCTCGCGCAAGCCCCTGTTCGGCGCCACCTCGATGATTTACGCCATCGCCTCCATCGCGTTCCTGTCCTTCATCGTGTGGGGCCATCACATGTTCGTGGACGGGATGCCCATGGCGGCGCAGCTCTTCTTCATGATGTCGACCATGCTGATCGCGGTTCCCACCGGCGTGAAGGTGTTCAACTGGACGGCGACGATGTGGCGTGGGTCGCTCTCGTTCGAGCCGCCCATGCTGTTCGCCATCGCTTTCCTGTTCCTGTTCTCGATCGGCGGCTTCTCCGGCCTGATGCTGGCGTTGACCCCGGTCGATTTCCAGTACAACAACACATACTTCGTGGTCGCGCACTTTCACTACGTGCTGGTGCCGGGCGCCATCTTCGCCGTTATCGGGGCTGTCTATTACTGGCTGCCGAAATGGACGGGGCACATGTACAACATGACGCTCGCCAAGACGCACTTCTGGCTGTCGGCGATCTTCGTGAACGTGCTGTTCTTCCCGCAACACTTTCTCGGACTCGCGGGCATGCCACGCCGCATCCCGGATTACGCGGTGCAATTCACCGACTGGAACATGGTGTCCTCGATCGGCGGCTTCGTCTTCGGCGCCTCGCAGATCCTGTTCGTGATTCTGATCGTGCAGTGCGTGCGCGGCGGCAGAAAGGCCTCCGCCCTGGTGTGGGACGATGCGTTGCCTACCGGTCTCGAGTGGACCTTGCCGTCGCCGCCGCCGTTCCATACCTTCACCGTCGCTCCGGAGATCAAATGAGCTCGATGGAGCTGCCGAACCGGCGACGCCTGATCCGCAGCCGAGCTTTGATCCTGATGGCGGTGGCGCTCGCCTTCTATTTCGGGTTCATCGCCATCGCGATTTTCCGTAGTCACTGAGGACTGCGTGCAGCCGGATTCCGCAAAACCCGATCTCGGCGCGCGCAAGCGCGCCAACCGGCGCTTGACCCGCAGCCTGTTGATCATGACGGCGGGGAGCTTCGCGTTCGGCTGGGCGCTCGTGCCGCTGTACGACGTGTTCTGCAAGGTGGCGGGCATCGGCAACGCGCAGGCGAAGGCCGGCGCCGCGGATGTGCGCGAAGCCGTGGACGCGAATCGCGAGGTCACGGTCGAGTTCATCGCCGACCCCGCGACGGTGGGAAGCTTCGAGTTCCGGCCGGAGGTACCGGCCATGCGCGTGCACCCGGGGAAGCTTTACGACACGCAGTTCTATGCGAAGAATCTGACGGGCGGCAGGTCGGTCGCGCAGGCCGTGCCGAGCATCTCGCCGAGCGTCGCCGCACAGTACTTTCACAAGACGCAATGCTTTTGCTTCAGTCCGCAGCGCTTCGGGGTGGGCGAGGGGCGCGACATGCCCGTGCGTTTCATCGTCGATCCGAATCTGCCGGACAACGTCGACAAGATCACGCTCGCTTATACCTTCTACGACAGGACCGAAGCGGCGGCACCCTAGACCGGCTAGAATCGATTTCCACATCGCTTAGAGAGTTGAACATGGCGCAAGCGCACGCGACCGACGCGGACAAGTACTACATACCCCACGGCAGCCCCTGGCCGATTTTCGCGGCCATATCGCTTTTCACCGTCATGGCTGGCGCCATCGCGCTGCTCAACAACTGGTTGCCCGCCTGGTCGCTGGTCCCCGGCTTCGCGATGCTCGCGATCATGTTCGTCTGCTGGTTCGGCACGGTCATCGGGGAGAATCAGCACGGCGTTTACAACATGGCCGTGGACCGCTCGTTCCGCATGGGCATGATGTGGTTCATTTTCTCCGAGGTGATGTTCTTCGCCGCCTTCTTCGGCGCGCTGTTCTATGCCAGGCATCTCGCGGCACCCTGGCTCGCCGGTCACGGCACCAAGCCCTTGAACGGCGTCCTGTTGTGGAAGGGCTACGACGGGGTGTGGCCGACGAACGGTCCGGCGGCGATCGGTCCCCGCGCCAACGGCACGTTCGAGACCATTCCGGCTTTCAGTCTGCCCGCGATCAACACGTTGATCCTGCTGTCGAGCAGCGTGACCGTGACCATCGCGCACCATGCATTGATCGCCGGCAACCGCACGCGCCTGAAGATCTTCCTGGCCCTGACCTTCCTGCTGGGATTCAGCTTCGTCGGCCTGCAGGCGTCTGAGTACCACGAGGCGTACACCGAGTTGGGCTTGACGCTCGGCACGGGTGTGTACGGCTCGACATTCTTCATGCTGACCGGATTTCACGGCCTGCACGTCACCATCGGCGCCATCATGCTCACGGTGATCTGGTTCCGCGTGCTGAATGGCCACTTTACGCCCCAGCGGCACTTCGCATTCGAGGCGGTCGCGTGGTACTGGCACTTCGTGGACGTGGTCTGGCTCGGCTTGTTCTGCTTCGTTTACTGGCTGTGAAGCGCGGCGCCGTGCACCCGCGATAGGGCGGGTTTCTCAGCGCCCCGCTGTCGGCGTGATCCAGCCCTCGTAGTAGGCGACCATCAGCAAGACGAACAGCCCGACGGACAGGCTGATTCTCCAGGTCAGCGCCTTGACCATCTTGCGGCTGTCGGCGGGCGTGTGCGCCGACAGGTGGTACAGCGCTTTGCCGAGACTTCCGACGATCAGCACCAGCATCAGAATGATCAGGTATTTGAAGCTCACTGCCCACGGCTCCTGTAGCGGAGCGCTCAGTATATCGTGACGGTAAAGTTAGGTTCCCGGGTGTTCGAGCCGCGCGCCTTCACGACGCTGCTCGCTCTCGTGCTGGTCGCCGCGCTCGTATCGCTCGGCCGCTGGCAGCTGCAACGCGCCGACGAGAAGCGGGCGCTTTATGCGCTGTTCGACTCGGGGAGGGACGCCACACGGGCCATCGATGCCGCAACGCCGCGATTGCCGCGTTACCAGCATGCGGAGGCCGTGGGCTCTTACGACTCGGAGCATCAGATCCTGATCGACAACATGAGCAATGCCGAGGGACGCGCGGGGTACTACGTGATCACACCATTCGCGCTGCGCGGCGGCGGCTGGATCTTAGTGAATCGCGGCTGGGTGCCGGTCGGCGCGAGCCGCGCGGTGAAGCCAGCGGTCGCCGTATCGGCGCAGGAGCGGGAGATCAAGGGCCGCGCCGACGAGCTGCCGCGCGCCGGCATGCAGATGGGCGAGCGGCTGCCTCTCGCGCCGCCCTATCCGGTGGTCGCGAATTTCCCGACGCACACGGAGATCGCGGCGCTCGTGCGCGAGAGTGCCTGGATCCCGGCCGCGAATCTCCTGCTGCTCGATCCGGGCGAGCCCGACGGTTATCTGCGGGAGTGGCAGCCGCCGGGCTTTCCACCGGTGCGCCACGTTGCCTACGCCGTGCAGTGGTTCGCGCTCGCCGCCGCACTGACCGTGATCTATTTCGTCACCAATTTGCGGCGGGCGGGGAGTGCGCGCACATGAACGCGATCGATCCTGGGAAACGCCAGCGGCGCTCGCTGATCGCGCTGGTGCTCTTGTTCTTCGCCCCCTTGGCGCTCGCCTTCATTCTTTACTATGGCGTCGGCTGGCGACCGGGTGCGCAGTTGAATCATGGCGATCTGGTGGAACCGCCCGTACCTTTGCCCGATCTTGTGCTACCGACGGCGGACGAGGCGCGCCCGGAAGCTGCGGGTGCCGCGGCGCCGGCGGCCGTAGCCGCGATTTCCCCGACGATCCTCAAGGGCAAGTGGACGCTTCTGTATCTGGGAGCAGGCAGCTGCTCGGCCAGCTGCCGCACGGACCTGTACAACACCCGGCAGGTGCGCGCCGCTTTGGGCCCTGACCGCGAGCGTGTGCAGCGCGTGTTTCTCGCCGAGGGCGCGTGCTGCGACTTCGACTGGCTGCGTGTGCAGCAGCCGGACCTCATCACGGTGCGCGCGGGCGCGGACGCCGCGCCGCTCACTGCGATCGTCGAACGTGCCGGCCGGAACGCTGCGGCGGCAGCCGGTCCCGTGCCGGGGGGCTCCGCAGCCGGCGGCTCCGGCGCGGCCAATCGCGCGGCGGCCGACCGCGTGTACCTCGTCGATCCCCTCGGGAACCTGATGATGTCCTATGCCGCCGACGCGCGGCCCAAGGGGATGCTCGAGGACCTCAAGAAACTCTTGCGCCTGTCGCACGTGGGATGAGGGGCGAGCGGCGATGAGGGACGAGCGGCGCTTACTCTGGTTCAGGCGGCTGGCGCGCACCGGAGCGCTGCTCGCGGCGTGCGTGGTGGTGCTCGGGGCGTGGGTGCGTCTCACCGATGCAGGGCTCGGCTGCCCCGACTGGCCCGGGTGCTACGGGCATCTGTTTCCGCAAACCACGCATCACTTCGCCGAGGCCGTGCACGAGATGGTGCACCGTTACTTCGCGAGCACTCTGGGCGCGATCATCGTCGCACTGCTGGTCTTTGCGTGGGTGAACCGCAGAGGGCGGGGACAGCCGCTTCTGGCCGTGGCGCTGTTGTTCCTGCTGGTCTGCGTGCAGGGAATGCTCGGCATGAAGACCGTCACCTTGCTGCTGCAGCCCTTGATCGTCACGTCGCACTTGCTCGGCGGACTCACCACCCTCGGGCTGCTGTGGTGGCTGTCGCTCGAGCCCGCAGGCCGCCGGCTCACTCATGCGGAGGTGGGCTTGCGCAAGTTTGCACTCGTGGCCTTGGGGGCGCTGGTGCTGCAGATCGCGCTCGGCGGCTGGATCAGCAGCAACTACGCGGCGATCGCCTGCCCGGATCTGCCGACGTGCCAGCGCTCATGGTGGCCGGCCATGGATTTTCGCAACGCGTTCGTTTTGTGGCGCGGTTTGGGCGTCGATTACGAAGGCGGCGTGCTCGCGAGCCCAGCGCGGGTCGCCATCCATTTCACGCACCGGCTGGGCGCGGTCGTCGCGGGCAGCGTATTGATCGCCACCGGGCTGCTGGTCGTCGCGCGCTCCGCGTGGCCGGCGCTGCGTGTCCTCGGCGGATTGCTGGTGTTCGCGGTGCTCCTGCAGGTCGCCATCGGCGTCGCGATGGTGCATTTTCATTTTCCGCTGGTGCTCGCGACCATGCACAACGGCGGCGCCGCATTGCTGGCCATCGTCATGGTGACCTTGCTGCGCGCGCTCTGGCCACGCGGCATCGAGGCCGCCGCCGGCATGGTAACCTTACGCCGTGTCGACGCTCCCCGATAATCCCCCGCTCGCGACTCCCGCCATCCCACGCTGGCGCTGGCGCGAGTACCTCGAGCTCACCAAGCCCAAGGTGAGTCTGCTGATCGTGTTCACGGCCATCGTGGGCATGGTGCTCGCCTCGCCCGGCATGGTGCCGCTGCCCGCGTTGATCTTCGGCACGCTCGGCATCGCGCTCGCCTCCGGCTCGGCGGCTGCCTTCAATCACGTGCTGGACCGCCGCATCGATGAGCGCATGGCGCGCACCCGCAGCCGGCCGCTGCCGACCGGACACCTTGCGACCAACCAGGCGGTGCTGTTCGCGAGCCTGCTCGGGGTTGCATCCATGCTGGTGCTTTGGCCGACGGTCGGCCGGCTCACGGCGCTGCTGACGTTTTTCTCGCTGATCGGCTATGCCATCGTCTACACGCTGTGGCTGAAGCGCGCGACCCCCCAGAACATCGTGATCGGCGGCGCCGCGGGTGCGGCGCCGCCGGTACTCGGCTGGGCGGCCGTCACCAACACCATCGATCCGCACGCGCTGCTCCTGTTCCTCATCGTGTTCACCTGGACGCCGCCGCACTTCTGGGCGCTCGCGATCGCCCGGCGCGACGACTACGCCAAGGTCGGCATTCCCATGCTGCCGGTCACCCACGGAATCCCGTTCACGCGCTTGCACATCGTGCTCTACACCATCCTGTTGGGCGTCGCCACGATGCTGCCGGTGCTGTCGCGCATGAGCGGTCTCATCTATCTGGTCGCGGCGATCGCGCTCAACGCGCGCTTTCTTTACTTCGTGCTCAAGCTCAACCGCGAGCAGCAGCCGCGGCCGCAGCTGCCGATGCGCACCTTCCGGTTCTCAATTACTTATCTGATGCTGCTGTTCGCGGCGCTGATCGTCGATCATTATTTGCTGTTCGCCGTGTGACCGGCGGCGGCCTATGAGGGGCAGTCCGCCGCAATTAAGCCCGCAAGCGCTCCACATCATCGAGTTTCGACAACTGGCGGTCGAAGGTTCCTAGCGGCAAGTGCCCAGCTTTTCTCGCGATCTCGAGCACGAGACAATCCGAGAAGTCCACCATCGAGCCGCTCCGGTAGCAATCGAGGGCTGATGCGACCACCTCGGCATCTTGGAGGGTCAAGTCGCGGTGATTGAGCAGCATCTCGACAGCAGCCGCAATCTCGTCGCGCGTCAGATCGTAGACGGAATCGAGTACCCAGATCATCTCCGCCAACACCAGATGTGACACCCAGGCGCCCTTGCCGACGAAATCCTCCGCGGCCTGCACCTGCCCAACGTCGTCTCGTGCGACCAGCCTGACGAGGACATTGGTGTCAATCGCGCGCATGCCGCCGGCGGATATATTTTCGAATACCGGTCTTTACGTCAGGCGCGCGTTTCTGTTTGGCAATGCCCTTGGGAAACAGCGCCTCATGCATATCGGCGGAGCTGAATCGTCCGGCGCGCCGGACAATCACCTTGCCATCCTGCTCATCCCACTCGAGCACCGATCCTGGCCCGACGCCAAGCTTTTTCCTCACTTCGGCCGGGACGGAGATCTGCCCCTGTGCAGTAACCTTGGATTGCGCGATTGTCATGCATCCACATTACCCTGGTAATGGTGAAAGTCAAGTGCGCCGACGACCCATCCTTGCTCACTCCGTCACGGTGGGAGCGAGTTCTCTTCCGCGCGCGAGTCTCTGTCCACCACCACGCGAAATTGAGCGCTGTGCCCTTTCAAGATTCGGGACAGGGTCGTAAACATGGCACCATATCGGGCTAATGGAGCGACCAATGAAATCGTTAATTCTCGGGTTCTTGGCGTGTCTGCCGCTCGCCGCCTGCGGCCTCGGTGAGACTGCGGTCTCGGCCGCCGCCGGCGGTGCCTCGGAGGCCCAACAGGCCAAGGAGGCGTTGAAAACGGAGGCGCGCGTCAAGCAGCAGCTCGATGCGGCGGCGGCGCTCGACGCACAGCGTCGGCAAGACGCCGAGACCAGTTCGCAGTAGCGCCAACGGCTGGCATTTCGGCGGCCCCTCGGCACGCGGCGACGAAGCAGGAGTCGTCGCGCTCGGCGCGCGATCACACGGAGGCGTAGCCGGGCCTCGGCTTCAGCGCCGCGCGCTCGTGGCGAGCCCGTGCACGCTCAACGGTAACGACCTCACGCGCGTTCCCGTGGCCGTGTAGAGGGCATTGCAGATGGCGGGCGCCACCGGTCCCACCGCGAGCTCGCCGATGCCGCCGGGCGCGACATCGCTCATCACCAGCAGCACGTCAATCTCGGGCATCTCGTTCGCGCGCAGGAGACGATAGGTGTTGAAGTTGGTCTCCCGCACCCGGCCCGCACCGACCGTGATGCCGCCCCACAGCGCGGCGGACAGGCCGAACACGATGCCGCTCTCCATCTGCGATTCGACGATGCGCGGATTCACCATCTGTCCGCAGTCGGCCACGCACGTGATGCGGTGAACTGTGGGCGCACCGTCCTGCACGGAGATCTCCGCCACTTGCGCGATCACCGAGGTGTAACCCTCCATGAACGCAAGCCCCAGATGACGTCCCGGCCGTGGACGGCCCCATCCGCTGCGCTCGGCTGCGAGCTTGAGCACATTCGTGTGGCGCGGCTTCGAGGCGAGCAGCTCGAGCCGGAAGTCGAGCGGATTCTTGTGGGCCGCCGCTGCGAGCTCATCGAGGGAGCTTTCCACCGCGAAGCAGTTGGGCGCGTGGCTCACGGAGCGCAGATATCCCACGTTGATGCCGATTTCCCGACGCGTGTAGCTCAAGCCGAAGTTCGGCACGGCGTAGGGATAGTTCTGCACGTACTCGATCACCGAGTCGAACGGGTCCTTGTTGGTGGGGTCGAAGCGCGCGGTGATCGATGGGCTGGTGATGTGCAGCTGCCACGCCACGAGCTTGCCATGGGCATCGAGCGCGGCGCGGACCTCCTCGCGTGCCGGGGGCCGGTAATAGTCTTGGGTCATGTCGTCTTCGCGAGTCCAGACGAGCTTCACCGGCACACCGAGCGCCTTGGAGGCGAGCACGGCGGCGGGAATGAAGTCGACTTCGAGCCGGCGCCCGAAACCGCCGCCGAGCAAGGTGGTATAGACGTTGACGCGAGCCGGCGGCAGGCCCGCCGCCTCGGCCGCAACTGCTTGGGCGATCTGCTGCACCTGCGTGCCGACGTAGACATCGCAGCGGTCGGCGCGGACGTCCGCGGTGCAATTCATGGGCTCCATCGTGGCATGCGCGAGCATCGGCAGCTGGTACACGGCCGTGAAGCTCTTCGCCGCCGATTTGATCGCGGCGGCTGGATCGCCGACCTGCTTCGCGACGAGCCCGGCATCGGCGGCGGCCGCGCGGTCCAGAAGGACGCGGATCGCCGCGTTGTCGAGACTCGCGTTCGCGCCCTCGTCCCAGACGACCTCGAGGGCATCGCGCGCCTTCAGCGCCTGCCAGAAATGCTCCGCCACGACCACGATGCCGCTCGGCGTCGTCAGCACGCGTCGGACGCCGGGCATCGCTTCGGCGGCGCTCGAGCCGACGCTGCGCGCACGCCCGCCGAGCACCGGACACTGCGCGATCGCGGCGTACAGCATGCCCGGGAGCCTCACGTCCAAGCCGAACTCGGCGCTGCCGTCGACCTTGTCCGGCGTATCGAGCCGGCGCTGCGAGGTCCCGATCAGGGAGTAATTCTCGCGGGACTTGAGCTTGACGTCCTTCGGCACCTTGAGTTTCGCGGCCGCCTGCGCGAGCTGCCCGTAGGAGAAGCTCTGGCCGTGGTCGTTCTCGATGCGTCCGCGGTTCGCGCGGCAGCGCTCGGGCGCGATGCGCCACTTGTCGGCGGCCGCGGCAATCAGCAAGGTGCGAGCCTGAGCGCCCGCGGTACGCAGTCTTTCCCAGGCATCGGTCACACTGTTGCTGGTGCCGGTGATCTGCCCGCCGTTACCGGCATTGACATAGGCGTCCCCGGCCGGGGCGGCGACGATGCGGATGGCCGTGAGGCCGACCTCGAGCTCCTCGGCGAGCAGCATGGGCAGCGCCGTGTACACGCCCTGTCCCATCTCGGAGCGATCGACGAGCACGGTGATCGAGTCATCGGCAGCGATCTTGAGCCAGGCGTTGAGCTCCGACGGCGCCGCGGCGCCCGGCGCTCCAGCCCCCGACGCTCCGGTGCCTGCGCCGCCGGCCGCCCGCACTCCCGGGCGCCCGCCGAAGGCGGGTACGGTCATCGCCAGCCACAGACCGCCTCCGAGCCGCGCCGTGCGGCGGCAGAAATCGCGGCGGCCCGTGTCGGCGGGTGCCTCGCTTCTCGCGGTCGTGCGCTTGGCACGCGGCCGATCGCGCGTCGCCACCTTCAAGTATCTCGGCCCGGCGCGAGCAGCTCTGCGGCGCGATGAATGGCCTTGCGGATGCGCGGATAGGTGCCGCAGCGGCAGAGGTTGCCCGCCATGGCGGCATCGATGTCCGCGTCGCTCGGCGCAGGCTTGACCGCGAGCAGCGCCGCCGCGGACATGATCTGCCCCGATTGACAGTAGCCGCATTGCGGAACGTCGAGCTCGATCCAGGCGCGCTGCACGGCGTGGCTGCGATCGGCAGAGAGTCCTTCGATGGTCGTGACTCGCCTGCCGGCGAGCGCGCGCAGCGGCAGCACGCAGGAGCGCATAGCGGTCCCGTCGACGTGCACCGTGCACGCCCCGCACAGCGCCATGCCGCAGCCGTACTTCGTTCCGGTCATCGCGAGGTGATCGCGCAGCACCCAGAGGAGCGGGGTGTCGAGCGCGGCGTCCACCTCGATCGCGCGGTCGTTGACGGATATCAGGGTCATCGTAGAGTCTCCTTCGAGCGCTCCGATGCTACACGAACCGGCAAGATTGTAGCCGAGGATGGCGCCGCGGCCGGATGATAGGATGCTTGGATGGCCACCTGGTCGACCTTCTATTCGCGGGTTTTCGCGCTGGCCGTGGCGGCTCTGTTGGGCTACGCCTTGTTCAAGATCTTCGCGCCCTTCTTCAACTCCTTGAGCTGGGCGATGTTTCTCGCATTCCTTCTGTATCCGGTGAATCTGCGTCTGCGGCGCCGTCTGCACGGCGGCGCGCGCGCCGCGGGACTCCTGACCGTGCTCACCCCGATCGTCATCCTGTTGCCGTTGTCGGCGGTCTCGATAGAGTTCGTCGCGCAGGTGTCGGCTCTGGTGCGCCTTTTGCAAAAGCGGGCGCAGGAACTCGACATCAAGACCTTCTCGGACCTGCAGCAGTTTCCCGGGATCGCGCGCGCCAACGACTGGCTGCAAGCGCGCACCGGCATCACCGCGGACCACATCCAGGCCTGGATCGTTTCGGGGAGCCAGGAGATGCTGCAGAGGGCGGCGGGCGTATCGGGCTCGTTCGTGCTCGGGGCCGTGGGATCGGTGCTGGCGTTTTCCATCATGCTGTGCTTGCTGTTTTTCTTTCTGCGCGACGGCGATGCGATGATCGCTCGTGCCCGCGGCCTCATCCCGCTCGATGAGGCGCGCAAGCAGCGGCTGTTCCGCCGGGTCTCCGACGTCACTCGCGCCATCGTGCTCGGCACGACCCTCACCGCGCTGGTGCAGGGCGCGCTCGTGGGCATCGGCTTCGCAATCGCCTCGCTGGCCTCGCCCCTGGTCTTCGGCGTATTGGCGGCGCTCTTGTCGATGCTGCCGGTGGGCGGTGCCGCCATCGTCTGGGTACCGGCCATCGCGGTGCTCCTCTACCAGGGTCGGTGGGGATGGGCCATTTTCATGTTGCTGTGGGGGCTCATGCTCACCGGCGTCGAGAGTGTGCTGCGGCCGTTTCTCATTTCCGGCCGGGGACGCATCTCGGCGCTCGCCATCTTCGTCGGCGTGCTGGGAGGCATTCCGGCTTTCGGCGCGATCGGCATCGTCGTCGGCCCGGTGGTGCTTTCGCTGGTGCTGGAGCTCATCGAATTCGCGGAGGAGCCCGCCGATGCGCAGCACGGCGGATAGGGGCTTACCGAACGAGCGCACTGAAGTAGAATCCCCGCCCCCATGGACGTATCACACTTACTCGACGGACTGAACGACGCGCAGCGCCAGGCGGTGGCCGCGCCCCTCGGGTCCGCCCTGGTGCTGGCCGGCGCGGGCAGCGGCAAGACGCGGGTGCTGGTGCACCGCGTTGCCTGGCTCATCCAGGTGGAGGGCGCCTCGCCGCACAGCATTCTCGCCGTCACCTTCACCAACAAGGCGGCTGCGGAAATGCGCCGCCGCATCGAGGGGCTGCTCGGGCACCCCGGCGGGTCGCTGTGGATCGGCACCTTTCACGGTCTCGCGCACCGGCTGCTGCGCCTGCATTGGCGCGAGGCGGGCCTGCCGCAGAGCTTTCAGATTCTCGACGCCGAGGATCAGGCGCGCCTGCTGCGCAAAGTCCTGAAGGCGCTCGAGCTCGACGAAACCCGCTGGGTGCCGCGCGAGATTCTGTGGTTCATCAATGCGCAGAAGGACGAGGGCTTGCGGTCCAAGGACCTGAAGGACACCGGCGATCCGACGCGCCGCCAGCTGATCCAGATCTATCATGCCTACGAGGAGGCGTGCCGGCGCGGCGGCGTGGTGGACTTCGCCGAGCTCTTGCTGCGCGCGTACGAGATCTGGAAGGAGAATCCCTCGCTCCTCGAGCATTATCGCACGCGCTTTCGCCACGTACTGGTGGACGAGTTCCAGGACACCAACGCCATCCAGTACAAGTGGCTCACCCTGCTGGCCGGTCAGACGGGTCTTCCCTTCGTGGTCGGCGACGACGATCAATGCCTTGCGGCCGGAACCCAGGTGACGATGGGCAACGGCGCGAAGCGCGGCATCGAATCGATCGTCCCCGGCGATTTCGTGCTGTCGAATTACGGCGGCGGCGACCTGCGTCCGGCGCGTGTCACCGAGTGCTTTGCGAAGCGAGGCCAGGGACCGCTCGTCTGCCTTCACCTACGATCGGGCGCCGTAATCAAGAGTACGCCCGAGCACGTGCACTTTGCCGGCTACGTGTTGGGCGAGACACCCCAGACCTTCTTCCTGTATCTCATACACAAAGAAGGGGTCGGCTACCGGCTAGGCACGTCGCAGGCGTACACCTCAGGGCGGGCGAAGCCCATGGTGGGATTCAAGCAACGCGCCCTGCAGGAGCGTGCCGACGCGCTCTGGATCATCAGCACCCACACCAGCGAGAACGATGCGCGCATCCACGAGGTGCTGACGTCCCTGCGCTTCGGCCTGCCGACCTGTCCGTTCGTCCCGCGCAAGGGTAAAGGTATCAACGGCTTCGTACACGATGCGACTCACCTGGAGCGGACATTCAGCTCGCTCGATACGCTGGTCGGCGCCGAACGTCTGCTGGAAGAGACGGGTCTGGACATTGACCGGCCGCACCACCTTCCGCAGGGCCGCCATTCCAACCGGCGCAACATCGTCATCACGCTGTGCGGCGATAAGCGCGGCGCCACGCCGATGCATCGGATCTCCGTCGCGGGCGTCAGCGCCAAGGACCGCGCGATGCTGGAAGCAATGGGTCTTGAGTGTAGCGCCGCCACCTCGCACGGCAGCAGCCGGCGCTATGAGATCGTTCGCGCGGACTTTGGCGAGCTGATGTCGATGGCACGCTCCATACGCGAGCGCCTCGACGGCCGCTTCGTCCTGCAGGGCCACATGCTGGATAGGTCATTGCCCTTCGTCACCGCTGCCAGCATCCGGCCCGGCATGGTCATGGCGATCGACTCGGGTCAGTTCGACGTCGTCGAGCGCATCGAGCGCGAGACGCATGATGCCGAAGTCTACGACCTCAATGTCGAGCGCACCCACAATTTCATCGCGGGCGGCGTTGTTACCCACAACTCCATCTATCGCTGGCGCGGCGCCCGAGTCGAGAACCTGCACCAGTTCCGCCGCGACTATCCGCAGGCGCAGCTCGTCAAGCTCGAGCAGAACTACCGCTCGACCGGCACCATCTTGAAGGCCGCCAACGCGCTCATCGCGAACAACTCCGGACGCCTCGGCAAGAATCTGTGGACCAGCGGCGCCGACGGCGAGCGGGTCAAGCTGTACGCCGCGTTCAACGAGCGCGACGAGGCGGATTTCGTCGTGAACCGCATTCGCGAATGGGTGGAGCGCGGCGGCGCGCGCAGCGAAGTGGCGGTGCTGTACCGCTCGAACGCGCAATCGCGCGTGTTCGAAGAGGCATTCCTGAACGCGCGCATGCCCTATCGGGTGTACGGGGGGCTCAGGTTCTTCGAGCGCGCGGAAATCAAGGATGCGCTCGCCTATCTGCGGCTGATCGCGAGCCGGGCGGACGACACTTCGTTCGAGCGCGTCGTCAATCTGCCCACTCGCGGCATCGGGGCGAAGACGCTCGATCTTTTGCGCGAGACGGCGCGCGCCAAGGGCACCTCGCTCTGGATGGCGGCCTCGGTGTGCATCAGCGACGGGTTGACGCAGCGCGCGGCGCAGGCGCTTGCGGGATTCCTGCAAACCATCGAAAAACTGGCCGCGGAGGTGCGCGGGCTCGAGCTGCACGACCAGGTCGATCACATCGTGCAGTCGAGCGGCCTCATCGAGCACTACAAGAAGGAGAAGGGCGAGCGCGGCGAGGCGCGCGTCGAGAACCTCCTCGAGCTCGTGAGTGCCGCACGCGGCTTCTCGCCGGAAGGAGAGACGGACATGCAGCCGCTCGAGTCCTTCCTCGCGCATGCCGTGCTCGAATCGGGCGAGGGCCAGGCGGACCCGTATGCGGATTGCGTGCAGATGATGACGCTGCACTCCGCCAAGGGCCTGGAATTTCCCGTCGTGTTTCTCGCGGGCGTCGAGGAAGGCTTGTTCCCGCACCAGCGCTCCGCGGCGGACGTCACGGCCCTCGAGGAAGAGCGGCGCCTTTGCTACGTCGGCGCGACACGCGCCATGCGGCATCTGTATATCACCTACGCCGAGCAGCGCCGGCTTTACGGTGTCGATCAATACGGCCAGCCTTCGCGCTTCATCAGCGAGCTGCCCGCGGAGCTGGTCGAGGAGATCCGGCCCCGGCTGCAGGTCTCCCGCCCGGCTTTTGCGCGGCGCGCGGCTCTCCAGGAGGCACCCACGAGCGCCATGCGTCTCGGCAGCCGCGTCCGGCACGCGAAGTTCGGCGACGGCGTGGTGCTCAATTTCGAGGGCAACGGGCCGCAGGCGCGCATCCAGGTGAACTTCGAAAGGCAGGGCACGAAGTGGCTGATGATTTCCTATGCCAATCTCGAGGTCGTGTAGACTAAAGCCGCTGTGAGAATCATCATCCTGGGCGCCGGGCAGGTAGGCCGCACGGCGGCGTATCACCTCTCGCGGGAAGAGGCCAACGATGTCACGGTCGTCGATACGAACGAGGACATCCTGCGCGATCTGCAAGATCGGCTCGACATCCGCACCGTCAACGGCAACGCGGCCAGCCCGCGCATTCTCGAGGCCGCCGGCATCGCCGGCACGGACATTCTGGTCGCACTCACCAACAGTGACGAGGTCAACATGCTGGCCTGTCACATTGCCTGGACGCTCTACCGGACCCCGAAGAAAATCGCACGCGTCCGCTCGGCCGCGTTCACCGAGCGCGAGGCGCTGTTCGGCGAGAACGCCGTGGCGGTCGACGTGTGGATCAGTCCCGAGCAGCTGGTCACCGAGTACGTTGCCCGGCTGATCCGCTATCCCGGCGCGCTGCAAGTGCTCGACTTCGCGGACGGGCGCGTGCGGCTGGTCGGCGTCCGCGCGCTGCAGGGAGGCCCGCTCGTGGGTCAAGCTCTGCGCACGCTGCGCGAGCACATCCCCGGCGCCGATGCGCGCGTCGCCGCGATCTATCGCTCCGGCAAGAGCATTCAGCCCGAGGGCGACACCGTCATCGAGGACGGCGACGAGGTTTTCTTCCTGGCGGCGCGCAAGGACATCCGGCTGGTCATGAGCGAGATGCGCAAGGAAGAGGCGCCCGCGCGGCGCGTGGTGATAGCCGGCGGCGGCAACATCGGCTTCAGGCTCGCGAGCGAGCTCGAGGACAAGAACCAGGTCAAGCTCATCGAGCGCGACAGCAAGCGCGCGCGGCGCGTGTCGGAGCTCTTGAACCGGACCACGGTGCTGCTGGGCGACGCCGCCGACGAGGAGCTGCTGCTCGAGGAAAACATCGACAGCGTCGACGTGTTCGCGGCGCTCACCAACTCCGAGGAAGCCAACATCCTCTCGGCCATGCTTGCCAAGCGGCTCGGCGCGCACAAGGTGATGGCGCTGATCAACAAGCCCTCCTATGCCGAGCTCATCGAGAGCGGCTCGATCGACGTCGCCATATCGCCGCAGACGGTGACCATCGGCTCGCTGCTCGCACACGTGCGCCGCGGCGACGTCGTGCGGGTGCACTCGCTGAGGCGCGGAGCGGCGGAAGCCATCGAGGTGGTCGTGCACGGCGACACCGACAGCTCGAAGGTGATCGGCCGGCGCATCGAGGACATCAAGCTGCCTCAGGGCACCACGTTGGGCGCAGTGGTGCGCGGCGAGGACGTCATCATCGCCCACCACGACACCTCGATTCAGGCGGACGACCATTTGATCCTGTTCCTCACCGATCGACGGCACATCGAGGCCGTGGAAAAGCTCTTTCAAGGCTCCGCCTCGTTTCTGTGAAAGCCACGCTGCTGCCGGTCGCGCACGTCCTCGCCATGGTCATGGCGGCGTTCGGTGCGATCATGCTGGCCCCGGTGCTTTTGGCCTTCTGGCAGGTCGACGCGGCGATGTGGTCGTTCGTCGTCTCGGGGTTCGCGACCTTCGTGCTCGGCGCGCTGTTGTGGCTGGCGACGCGCGGCTACAAGCGCGAGCTGAAGACGCGCGACGGCCTCATGTTGGTCGCGCTCACCTGGGTCGCGCTGCCCGCGGTCGCGGCCATGCCCCTGCTCATCTATCTGCCGCTCAATTTCACCCAGAGCTATTTCGAGGCGGCATCCGGACTCACCACCACAGGAGCGACCGTGCTCTCGGGCCTCGAGTATCTGCCGCATTCGATCAACATGTGGCGGCACTTGCTCAGCTGGCTCGGCGGCATGGGAATCATCGTGCTCGCCGTGGCCATCCTGCCGATGCTCGGCGTGGGCGGCATGCAGATCTACCGCGCCGAGATGCCGGGCCCGATGAAGGACACCAAGCTCACGCCGCGCATCGGACAGACGGCGAAGCTGCTCTGGGCGGTGTACGCGGGACTCACCGGCGTTTGCATTCTCTGCTTGCGATGGGCCGGCATGAACTGGTTCGACGCAGTGTGCCACGGATTCTCTGCGCTCGCGCTCGGCGGATTCTCCACGTACGACGCGAGCATCGGGCATTTCAACTCGCTGTCCATCGAGCTGGTGCTGACGATCTTTCAAGTGCTCGCGGCGTTGAACTTCGCGACGCACTACCTCGCGTGGAGTCAACGCGGCGTGCGCGCCTACTTGCGCGACGCGGAGGCGAAAGCGGTGCTCGCGGTGCTCGCCGTGAGCTGCGTCGGGATCGCCGTGTTCCTGTTCGTGAAGGGCACCTACCCGGATTTCCCCACGGCGCTGCGCCACGCCACATTCAACGTCGTGTCCATCGCCACGGACAGCGGCCTGCACACGCAGGACTATTCGCTCTGGCCGATATTCGCGCCGATGTGGATGATGTTCCTGAGCTGCATCGTGGCGAGCTCGGGGTCCACCGGCGGCGGCATCAAGATGATCCGCACCTTGGTGCTCGCCAAGCAAGCGCATCGAGAGCTGACGCAGCTGGTACACCCGAACATGGTGCGTCCCTTGAAGGTGGGCGGCGCCGTGATTGCCAACCGGGTGGTGTTCGCGGTCCTCGCCTTCGTGTTCCTCTACTTCATGAGCATCGTAACGCTCATCTTCGTGCAGCTCGCGAGCGGCCTCGACTTCATGACCGCCCTGTCCGCGGTCATCGCTTGCATCAACAATGCCGGTCCGGGGCTCGGGGCCGTCGGTCCGGGGAGCAATTACGGGGTGCTCACGGGGTTTCAGACGTGGGTGTGCTCGACAGCGATGCTACTCGGGCGGCTGGAGGTTTTCACGCTGCTGGTGCTGTTTACTCCCACCTTGTGGCGTAAATGAGTGTATCTGTCCCATATGTAAAGGCGGATTTTGGAGTTTTTAGTGTATAAATCCCATATCAATGTGTTCTAACTCTCTTTGGTATCAAGTGGGTTAATCCATGGATTTCGACGGTATAGCTGCCATGATGTGGGAATCCATAGCTATATTGATGCCTACTTTCACTCAAGTTGGATCATTCACCCAATCTCGTTCCAGATGCCGGGCGCCCCAGGCAAATAGACCCGCCGCGATCAGATAGCACAAGAGCCCCGCGAGGATCGCATAGCGCAGCGATTCCACCCCGATGCCCCCTCGTACGTGCAGCGCGTCGGAAATGGCACCGATCAGCATGGTGCCAACCCCAAGGCCCAGGAGGTTGTTGACGAACAAGAACACGGCGGAAGCCGTGGAGCGCTCGGCGGGAAGCACGAGATGCTGAATTGCCGCAAGCACCGGCCCGAGCCAGGCGAGCGCGAGGGCGGTCGGGACGCTGAGCAGCAGGAGACACGTAGCGAGGTTCGCCGACAGGACACCCACGGCATAGAACGGCACGGTGCAGAGAAAGGCGACGGCCGGGACGAAAGCATAGGCCGATCGGCTTCGCTGACCCAGGCGGTCGGCGAGGACGCCTCCTGCCCAGATGCCGGCCGTGCCGGCGACGAGCACCAGACCGCCGTAGAAAAGCGAGGCTTGCAGCACCGAGAGACCAAAACTGCGTACCAGGAAGGAGGGCATCCAGAAGAACAGACCATAGCCCATCATCGAGCAGGTCCCTCCGCCCAGGGCCAATCCCCAGAAGCTCGGCTTCGATACGAGCGTCGCGAGAACCGCGGACAAGGGAGGATGCACCGCTTGCTTGGCGGTTGCGACTGCGGGCGCGCGGTCGAGACCGCCACGCCGCGGCTCGCGTACCGTGAGCTTTAGGAGCGGCGCGGTCCAGAATCCGACGCTACCGACGATCAGGAATGCCATGCGCCAGCTCATCCAGTGGGTGATGAATCCGCCGAGCACGATGCCCAGGGCGCTGCCGATGGGGATGCCGAAGGAATACACGGCGAGCGCTCGCGCCCGCTGCCGGCTGGGGAAATAATCGCAGATGAGCGAGTAGGCGGGCGCGACTCCGCCCGCCTCGCCTACGCCCACCGCGAGGCGCGCCCAAAACAGCTGTGCGAAGCTGTGCGCCGCGCCGCATGCCGCGGTCGCGAAGCTCCACAAGCCCACCGCCACGGCGATGATGCCCACGCGGCCCACGCGATCGGCGAGCCGTGCGATGGGAATCCCGAGAAAGGTGTAGAACAGCGCAAAGGCGAGGCCGCCCAGCATACCGAGCGCGCCATCGCTCAAGCCGAGCTCGGTTTTGATCGGTACCGCGAGGATTCCGAGTATCTGCCGATCGATGAAGTTGAACGTGTAAACGACGACGAGAATCGCGAGAACGTAGCCCCGATATGCGACCGCGGCGCGCGGTGCGGGCGTTTGCTTGATATCGTCCACCGTATCCCCCGTGCCGCCAAGCGGCGCCGTTCGATACTCAACGATTGTTGAATCACGGTCAAGGCGCCGCCGGCGTTGCGCGGCTCGCTTGAACCCTGGGACAATGCCGCATGGCCGTGCGCCGCAAGAAGAAATCCAAGAAAGCCGAAGCGAAGCCCAAGAAGGACCGTATTCTGGATGCCGCTGAGCGGCTGTTCGCCCGGCACGGCTTTTACGGCGTGTCCATTCGCGATATCACGCACGCGGCCGAGGTCGACGTCGCGCTCGTGAACTATCATTTCGGCAGCAAGCGCGAGCTGTTCGCCGCCGTATTCCGGCGCCGCGCCGAGCTCATGAATCCCGAGCGCCTGGAAATGCTCGAGGAGGTCCAGCGCACCGCGTTGCCGGGGACGCCCACGGTGGAGCAGATCGTCTACGCCTTCACCTACCCCATGCTCGAGCGCTCGGCGCGCGGCGGCGCCGGATGGAAGAGCTACTTCGCGCTCGTCGCCCAGGTCAACAACTCGCCCGAGTGGGGACCGGTGCTCATGACTCAGCACTTCGATCCCCTGGTGGTGAAGTTCATCGAGGCGCTGCGTCAGGCGCTGCCCGGCTGCGAGCCGCGCGAGATCTATTGGGGTTATCAATTCCTGACCGGCGCGCTCACACTCACCTTCGCCGAGACCGGGCGCATCGATCGATTGTCGGGGGGTCTGTGCAAATCGGCGGATCTGGACAGCGTCCATGAGCGCCTGGCGCCCTTCGTAGCCTCGGGATTTCACGCGCTCTGCGCGGCGGCGGCGCGCAAGCGTCCCGGCCCGTGATCGCGTTACTGCAGCGCGTCACGAAGGCCCGCGTCGAGATCGGGGGTGAGCGCCGTGCCTCCATCGGCCGCGGCTTGCTGGTGCTCATTGGGGTCAAACCCGAGGATGACGAGACACGCGCGTCGAAACTTGTGGATAAATTGCTCGATTACCGCGTTTTTGCCGATGAAGCCGGCAAGATGAACCTTAGTTTGCGGCAGATCGGCGGAGATCTTCTGCTGGTACCGCAATTCACATTGGCTGCGGACACGCGCCATGGCCTGCGGCCAGGGTTCTCCGGCGCGGCGCCGCCCGATCTGGGGCGTCGGCTGTTCGATTTCCTGGTGAAAACCGCGGCCTCGCGCCATACGCCGGTAGAAAGCGGCGTATTCGGAGCGGATATGCAGGTGTCCCTCACCAACGACGGTCCGGTGACGCTCTGGCTGGAGAGTTGACCAGGCCGAGCGCGTTTGCGGAGAGCGCGGCAATGGTGCGAAACGGCTAAATGCGACCGAACACGCATAGAGTCCCGGGGTCAAATGTCATAATGTTATTAGGCGTATCATCCACGCCGAGGCTGATCCCCTGGGGTTCGGAGTAGCTACATGTTCGACTCAAAAATGTTACTGGTCATTTTGGCGATCGCGCTCGTGATTTTCGGCACGAAGCGACTGCGAACGATCGGCTCGGATCTGGGCGCTGCCGTGAAGGGCTTCAAGCAAGCTATGAGCGACGGCGAGACCGACGAGAAGATGCGGCAGCTCAAACAGGACAAGGACGCCGATTTCGAGGCGGCCGCACCCGGCGCAGCGCCCCGTGAAGCCGAAGTCAAGGTTCCCCCGAAAACCAACGCTTGATTCCGCATGCTCGATTTCGGATTTTCTGAAGTCCTGCTCACCTCAGCGATTGCCCTGGTGGTGCTCGGGCCCGAAAAACTCCCGAAGGTTGCCCGTCAGGTCGGCAACTGGATGGGGCGCGCGCGGCTGATGGCCCGCCAGCTTTCCGAGCAACTCGAGCGCGAGGTCAACGCGGAGGAATTGCTGAAACAGCAGACGAAGAGCTCCGTTCCGGCCTCGCCGGCCGTACTGCCGGCGCCGAGTGAGGCCACGCCGCCGACCGGGCCGAGCACAGCGACTGCAGTGACCGCGGTGAGCGCGGCGACCGAAGAGGCTGCGATGGTGCCGGCCACGCCGCCGCCGCGCCGTGTGCCGCATCCGAACTCACCTGAAGTCATGCACGCTAACGATCCGCATCCCACTTCCCCCGCCGCCATGCATCCGGAGGCGCCGCCCACGCAGACGAGCGCCGAGCCGCAGCAATCGACCCAATGAGCGCGCCGGAGGGCGATCCCGCAGGGCTCGCCGAGGGAACGCTGATCTCTCACTTGCTGGAGCTGCGCGATCGCCTGCTCAAGGCGATGCTCGCGGTCGGGATTTGCTTCATCCCGTGCGCGGCCTACATGAACAAGCTGTTCAGCTTCGTCGCCGAGCCGTTGAAGAAAAAGCTCCCGGCCGGCGCCAGCTTGATCGCCACCAGCGTGGTCGCACCGTTCACGGTGCCGTTCAAGCTCGCCATCGTGCTCGCCATCGGCATGGCCATGCCGTTCGTTCTGTACCAAGCGTGGGCGTTCGTCGCGCCCGGCCTCTATCGTCACGAGAAAAAGCTCGCGGTGCCGCTGCTCATCTCGAGCATTCTGCTGTTCTATGTGGGCGCGGCGTTCGCCTACTACGTCGTGTCCCCGGTCATGCTCAGCTTCTTCGTCTCGACCATGCCGAACGGCGTGCAGATGATGACCGACATGGGCAGCTACCTGGACTTCGTGATGGTTCTGCTGCTCGCGTTCGGCGCGGCATTCGAAGTGCCCGTGGCTACGGTACTATTGGTCTGGACCGGTCTCGTCAAGATAACGACACTCAAGAAGAATCGCGGATTGGTGCTTCTGGGGATATTCATTTTCGCAGCCTTCGTCACACCGCCCGACGCGGTCTCGCAGAGTGCCATGGCGGTACCCATGTACCTCTTGTACGAGATCGGGATCGTCATGGCGGGACTGTTATTGAAGGACAAGATCGCCGCACGCGCCAAGGCAGAGGAAGCTGAGCGCGAGGCCGGAGCTTCGTGAGCGCGAGCTTCTTCGGTCATCCGCGCGGCCTTGCGACTTTATTCTTCACCGAGATGTGGGAGCGCTTCACCTACTACGGCATGCGCGCCGTGCTGGTGCTGTTCCTGGTCGGCGCGGTCTCCTCCGGCGGCTTCGGCATCGATGACAAGACGGCGGCCGCGATCTATGGCCTCTACACGGCCGGCGTCTACCTCGCCGCGTTGCCCGGCGGCTGGATCGCCGACCGGCTGATCGGCGCGCGCCGCGCAGTGCTCATCGGCGGCATCGGCATCGCGCTCGGGAATGCATTGCTCGCGGCATCGACGACTCCGCGCGGCTTCTATCTCGGTCTGGTCGTGATCGTGCTCGGTGTCGGGCTGCTGAAGCCGAACGTGAGCGCCATGGTGGCGGAGCTCTATCCCGAGGGCGGGGCGCGCCTCGATGCGGGTTTCACCGTGTTCTACATGGGCATCAATTTGGGCGCGACGCTGGGTCCTTTGCTCACCGGCGAGGCGCAGACGCTCATCGGGCCGCGTGCCGGATTCGCGGTGGCGGCGCTGTTCATGGCGGCAGGCGTGGTGCAGTACCACTTCACACAAGGGCATCTCGGCACCGCCGGCCAACTCATCGCGCCCCCGGCGGAGGGGCCGGGGGCGGGAGCCCGCAAGCCCTGGCGGGGGCTTTGGATCGCAGTCGCCATAGCGGCGCTCGCGCTGGCCGCGTTGAGCTTCGGCTGGCTGTCCATCGATCCGGTGAGCCTCGCGCACGCGAGCACGCTGGTGATCACCGCGACCGCGGTGTTCTACTTCGCTTATTTGTTCATCGCCGGCAATCTCTCCGCCGAGGAGAAGCGCCGCGCGCTGGTCATCGTGGTGCTGTTTGTCGGCAGTGCGCTCTTCTGGTCGGGCTACGAGCAGGCAGGCTCCTCGCTCAATCTGTTCGCGGAGCGCTATACCGACCGCGTGCTCGGATCTTTCGTCATTCCCGCAAGCTGGTTCCAGTCGCTCAACCCGGCGTTCGTCATTGCATTCGCACCGTTCGTCGCCTGGGTGTGGATCGCGCTCGGCCGACGCCATCTCAGTCCGTCCGCGCCGGCGAAGTTCGCGATCGGCGTGATCTTGATGGGATCCGGCTTCGTCGTCATGGCGATCGCGGCATCGATCGTCGCGCATGGCTCGAAAGTGCTGCCCTACTGGCTCATTGCGACTTATCTGCTGCACACGCTGGGCGAGCTGTGCTTGAGTCCGGTGGGTCTTTCCTACGTGACCAAGCTCTCGCCCAAGCGCCTCGTCGGCCAGATGATGGGGATGTGGTTTCTGTCACTTTCCCTCGGTAATCTAGCGGCCGGGCTCATAGCCGGCGAATTCGATGCCAACAACGTCGCGGCGATGCCCGGGCAATACATGCACATCGTCTATTTCGCGGTGGGTCTGGGTACCGTGCTTCTCGCCCTGAGCCGGCCGGTCAGAAAACTCATGGGCACCGTGCGGTGACCGACAGTCCCCGGTGTTGAGCTCATCGGACGATCGCCGTCTGCCGGAACTGACTCTCCGGGCGATAGTGCTCGGCGGGCTGATCACCGTCGCCTTCACCGCCGCCAATGTGTACCTCGGGCTCAAGGTCGGACTGACCTTCGCCACATCGATACCGGCGGCGGTGATTTCGATGGCGGTGCTGCGGCTGTTCAAGTCATCGAGCATTTTCGAGAACAACATCGTCCAGACGGTGGCGAGTGCCGCCGGGACGCTGGCAGCCATCATCTTCGTGCTTCCCGGCTTGGTCATCGTCGGCTGGTGGCACGGCTTTCCGTATTGGATGACCATGGCGGCTACTGGGCTCGGCGGGATTCTCGGCGTCATGTTTTCCGTGCCCCTGCGGCGCGCGCTGGTCGTCAATAGTGACTTGCCCTACCCGGAAGGGCGCGCCGCAGCCGAAGTGCTCCTGGTGGGCGATCAGTCGCGCGGCGGGGACCTGGAGAGCCGCCAGGGGCTCATCGCGATCACGGTGAATTCCGTCGCCTCCGCGGCGTTTTTTGCCCTGAGCCAAACGCGCCTCGCGGTCGACGAGGCGGCCGTCTACTTCCGCGTGGGCCCGAGCTCCACCGGTATATCGGCCAGCCTGTCCATGGCGCTGGTAGGCGTCGGACACCTGGTGGGCCTTTCGGTGGGCATGGCGATGTTCGTCGGCATTCTCATCGGCTGGGGCATCTTGGTGCCGTGGCTGACGGCGGCCTCGCCGTCGACGGCATCGGCGCAGCAAGCGGCGCTCGCGGTATTTCACACCGACCTTCGATTTTTCGGCGCGGGCGTCATCGGCGTGGCTGCGCTCTGGACCTTCTCGAGAATTCTCGGGCCCATCGTATCCGGCCTGCGCTCCGCGATGGCCGCGTCCCGCGCGCGCGGCGTGCACGGCCACGTGCTGCCGCTGGTCGAGCGCGATCTGCCCGTCCAGATCGTCGGCGCCGTGGTGGCCGTGGCGCTCGGTCTGATCGCGCTGCTGCTGTGGGAGTTCATCGCCGGCGGTGTGCTGGCCGCACACGCACCCGTCCTGATCGCCGCCACCGTGATGTTCGTGCTGGTGGCCGGTGTCGTGATCGCATCGATCACCGGTTACATGGCCGGGCTGATCGGCGCATCGAACAGCCCGGTCTCGGGCGTGGGCATTCTAGCCGTGATCGCGGCGGCACTCATGCTCATCGCGGTCGTCGGCCGCAGCACGAACCCCGAGCAATCGAGCGCCATGATCGCCTACGCGCTGTTCGCGACCGGCATCGTGTTCGGCATCGCCACCATCTCGAACGACAACCTGCAGGACCTCAAGACCGGACAGCTCGTCGGCGCGACTCCCTGGCGTCAACAGGTGGCGCTCGTATTCGGCGTGATCTTCGGCGCGCTGGTCATTCCCCCGGTCCTCGGTCTCCTCAATACCGCTTACGGTTTCGCGGGAACGCCCGGTTCGGGACCCAACGCGCTGGCCGCGCCCCAGGCGGCGTTGATCTCGGCTCTGGCGCAAGGCATGCTCGGCGGCCATCTGAACCTGCGCATGATCGAGTACGGCGCACTGGCAGGCGCATTGCTCATCGCGGCAGATGCGCTCCTGGGCCGCGCGCGACGCATGCGCCTGCCGCCTCTCGCGATTGGACTCGGCATCTATCTGCCGATGGGGGCGACGCTGCCCGTGGTGATCGGTTCATTGCTGGGGTATTTCTATGATCGCTGGGCCGATCGTAGACGCGAGCCGGAGTTTGCCCGGCGCATGGGAGTGCTGATGGCGACGGGAATGATCGTCGGCGAGAGTCTCTTCGGCGTGCTGTACGCCGGCATCGTCGTGTTGTCCGGCCAAAGCACCCCCTTTGCCGTCGTTGGAGATGGCTTTGCAACTCCCGCGCTGATCGGCGGTGCGGTCGTCTTCTGCATCCTCATCGGCCTTTTGTATCGGCGCACGATGACCATGGTCGCGAGGCCCAGCGACGTCTAGAGACCAGATGCCGATGCGCGATTCCCGCTATTCAGCGAAGCTCATGGTGTGCCTCACGACCATCTATCTGGTGTGGGGATCGAGCTTCCTGTTCTCCAAGATCGCCGTGAATCACCTGCCGTTCGCCCTCTTTTCGGCGGTCCGCTTCCTGACCGCGGGCGTGCTGCTCGCGCTGCTCGCGCATTTCGTCGGCGGCCATGCCTTTCCACGCCGGGCCGTGGAGTGGCGCCACGTGAGCATCACCGGCTTCTTCATGGTATTCGTGAGCAACGGCCTCAACATCTGGGCCATCAACTACATACCGACCAATCTGTCGGCGCTGCTGAACGGCACCTCGGCCTTCTGGATCGCCGGGCTCGGGGTGTTCGGCAAGCGCGGTCATCCGCTCACGCGCTGGGCCGTGGTCGGCATGATCATCGGCTTTGCGGGCACCGCGCTCATGCTGATCCCCAAGGGCGGCCTGCACACGAGCAGCCTGCTCGCCGAGATCGGAGCGCTCGTGGCGTGCTCCGCCTGGGCACTCGGTACGCTCTACTACCGCAGCATCGATACCAGCTTGAGCTCGCTCATGTTCATGGCACTGCAGATGTGCATGGGCGGGCTCATGCTGCTCAGCGTCGCGCTCGCCCATGGAGATCCGGCACGCTGGACGTTCAACGTCCCGGGCCTGATCGCGCTCGGGTACCTGACCTTCTTCAGCTCGTGCCTGGCGTATACCGCTTACGGTTGGTTGAGCCTGCACGCCCCGCCCGCGCTCACGGGGACTTACGGCTACGTGAACCCGGCGATCGCCGCGTATCTCGGCTGGCAGTTCCTGGATGAGCACCTGTCGAACATGCAGATCTTCGGCATGGTGACCATCATTCTGGCCGTGGGTATCTTGACGCTGCCGGGCGGCATGCTTACGGATCCGAAGACGCTCGAGGAGCCGAAGACGCAATAGACGGGAAAAGGTCGAGAGCGCCGGCGCTCGGGCGCTTCGAGACGCCATTTGACGCCTGGCCAACATTTCTATATATTTGGAAATATGAAATCTTTACATGTAGTCGAATCCCTCTCCGCGCTCGCCCAGCAGTCCCGCCTCGCGCTCTTTCGGCTGTTGGTAAAGCGCGGTCCAGAGGGTTACACCCCGAGCCAGCTGGGGGAGAAGCTCGGCGTGCCGGGTCCGACGCTGTCCTTTCACTTAAAGGAGCTGCAGCGCGCCGACCTCATCGAGGCACGACGCGAGGGGCGGTTTCTTTACTACAGCCCAAATTTTCCCCGCATGAACGAGCTCCTCGGCTTTCTCACCGAGAATTGCTGCGTACTCGCGGACAAAGATTATGGCCCCGCCTGCGGTCCGGCATGCGCAGCTCCCGCAGCCGAGGCCTCGCAACCGAAGAGGAAACGGGCATGAAACGATTCCATCTGCACGTGAGCGTCAAAGACCTCGATGAATCGATTCGCTTCTACTCGACCTTGTTCGCCGCCGAGCCGACGATACTTGCGGCGGATTACGCGAAATGGATGCTCGAGGATCCGCGCGTGAACTTCGCGATCTCAACGCGCCACCAGCCGGTGGGGGTCAATCACTTGGGCTTTCAGGTCGATTCGGATGAGGAGCTGCGCGGCATGCACGCACAGCTCGCGGACGCCGATCGGCACCTCATCCAAGAAGACGAGCAGCCCTGCTGCTACGCGCGTTCGGACAAGTATTGGGTCACCGATCCCACCGGCATCGCGTGGGAGACTTTCCACACGCTCGGCAGTATTCCGGTCTACGGGGACGACACCGCAGTGTTCAATCACGGCGAATCGACCGTGCCCGTGGCCCAGGGGGTCGCCGCGCCGGCGAGGGCGTGCTGCGTGCCGGCGGCGAAGACAGAACCACCGCCCAAGAGCTCGAGCTGCTGCGGATGAGCGCCCTGGCCGAGCCAAGTATTCGCCGCGGCCAATCGGCCGACTTATCGGCGATCGTGACGCTCCTTGAGAGCACTGGATTACCGACCGCGGACCTCTCAAGCGCCGAAGATTTTCGAACCTGGGTGCTCGAGGCGCGCGGCGCGCTCCTCGCGGTGATCGGCCTCGAGCGTTTTGGCGACGAGGCGCTCGTGCGCTCACTGGTGGTCGCGCCAGTCTCGGCGGTTTGCATGAGCAAGACGCTGCGCGCTTAAGGCAGCGCTCGAGGAGCTCCATGAACCGCTTCGAACGCTACCTGACGGTGTGGGTGTGCTTGTGCATCGTGACGGGCATCGCGCTAGGCCAATTCTTCCCCCAATTCTTCCAGTTGATTGGGCGTCTCTCGATCGCGCAGGTGAACCTGCCGGTCGGTCTTTTGATCTGGGTGATGATCATTCCGATGCTCGTCAAAGTGGACTTCGGCGCGCTCGGCGAGGTGCGCCGGCACGGGCGCGGGATCGGCGTCACGCTCTTCGTCAATTGGCTCGTGAAGCCCTTTTCGATGGCCCTTCTCGGATGGGTTTTTATTCGGCATGTATTCGCCCCGCTGCTGCCTGCCGGCGAGATCGATAGCTACATCGCGGGATTGATTTTGCTCGCCGCGGCGCCCTGCACGGCGATGGTGTTCGTGTGGAGCCGGCTCACCGATGGCGACCCCCTTTTTACCCTTTCCCAGGTGGCGCTGAACGACACCATCATGGTGGTGGCCTTCGCGCCCTTGGTCGGGCTCTTGTTGGGCATCTCCGCCATCATCGTTCCCTGGGGAACGCTGCTCACCTCCGTGGTGCTCTACATCGTGCTTCCGGTGGCCGTCGCGCAGCTCTGGCGGCGCTCGCTCCTGCGCCGCGGCCGCCCCGCTTTCGAGCACGCGATGCAGCGCATCGGCCCTTGGTCAATCAGCGCCTTGCTCCTCACGTTGGTGCTCCTCTTTGCCTTTCAGGGCGAGGAAATATTGCAACAGCCGCGGGTGATCCTGCTGCTCGCGGTGCCGATCTTGATTCAGGTGCTGTTCAACGCGGGCTTGGCCTACGGGCTCAATCGCGCCGTCGGCGAATCGCACCGCATCGCCTGCCCTTCGGCGCTCATCGGCGCCTCGAATTTCTTCGAGCTCGCGGTCGCCGCGGCGATCAGTCTTTTCGGATTCCATTCCGGCGCAGCGCTCGCCACCGTGGTCGGCGTCTTAATCGAGGTGCCGGTGATGCTCTTGGTGGTGCATATCGTCAATCGATCGAAGCGCTGGTATGAGCACAAATCGGCGCCTGTGGAGGTTCACTCATGACGGCCGTTACGATCTACCACAACCCCGACTGCGGCACCTCGAGGAACACGCTCGCGCTCATTCGAAACGCCGGCGTCGAGCCCCAGGTGATCGAGTACTTGAAGACCCCGCCGGATCGGGCGACGCTCGAATCCTTACTCGCGCGGATGAACCTCCGGCCCCGGCAATTGCTGCGCGAGAAAGGGACCGCTTATGCGGAGCTCGGCCTGGCCGACGGGCGCTTGAGCGATGCCGAATTGCTCGATGCCATGCTCGCGCGCCCGATCCTCCTCAACCGCCCAATCGTCGTGACGCCCTGGGGCGTAAAGCTTTGCCGCCCTTCCGAAGCAGTGCTCGATATCTTGCCCCTCCCACAACGCGGCCCCTTCGCCAAAGAAGACGGCGAGCGGGTCATCGATGAGCACGGAGTTCGCGTCCCCGCACACCGATAGCTCTGGCATGGCGCGAGCACACGGTGCTACCGCCGGCGCACGATGACTTCGATCTTGCCCTTGGGCCCGATGAACCACGAGCCGATCATGCCGGCGAGGCTCACGACCACCGCACACCAGAACGCCGAGTGGAATCCGGCGAGGTGCATGCCGGGGAGGATCCAGGCGACCAGCGCCACCATGCCGGCATTGATCACCAGCAAGAAGAAGCCGAGCGTAAGCAACGTCATGGGCAGCGTGAGCACGATGGCGATCGGCCGGACGACGGAGTTGACGACGCCGAGCAGCAGGCCCGCCAGAATCAGCGTGGCCGGCGTGTCGATGTACACGCCCCGTACCCAGGCCGTCGCCAGCCACAGGCCGAGCGCGGCGATGATCGCGCGAGCAAAGAAACCGAGCACAGGGGCCTCCGCGGGTCGCGTCAGGTACGCCTCAACATCAGGGCTGCGACTCCGGTGATAACCCCGACGACGAGGATGAAGCCGATGATGGCCCCAACGGCGATGAGCAGCGGCTGGGCCCATCCCTTCCTTGGGTAATCCTTGCCGTAGCGTTCTTTCACAAATTCCAATTGCGGTTTGCCGCTGGCGAAGTACCAACTCACCAGCAGCACAAAGCCGCACAAGCGAACGATGCCGGGGATCGCCTTGTTGGAGGGCAGGAACGCGCCTGCCACGGATAATCCGATGATGGTCACGATATAAATCACTGCCCACTTTCTCGCGGCCGCCGCCTTGTCCGGCTCCCCCAGGGCCTCCCAGTTCTTCATATGGAGAAATGCCCCGAACGCCGGGCTGAACAACAGACTCCAGCTTGCCGCGGCGCCGGGATTCCACAGGGCAGGAGCAGCCTCGGCTTGGACGATGTCCGCCACCGGCGCTTTCGGGGGCGCGTAGAGGTTGGCCGTCACCAGGGCTCCCGTTAGTAATCCAATCCCGGCAGCGGCGGATCCTTGGGCGGCTCGGGCTTCTTCTCGACCTTGGGCTTCGGCGGGCTCTCGAGCGCCACCTTGATGCGCGCCATGTACCTCTCCCAGCCCATGCGAATCTTCACGTATACAGGATCCCAGCTCGCCGCATCCGGCACGCCCGAACCCAAAAGTCGGAGCGAGGTGATGCCGTCGGCCTTGCGCACATCGAGCAGAAAGTCATCGACCACCGCGCTCTCGCTCGCGGGCAAGTCCGGGGTATGCAGGTAAATCAGCCGCAACCGCCGGTTGACGTCGAAGATGTCGATGTGAGCTTCCCGTCCGCCGGTGTGGCGCTTGCCGATGCGGTAGAGCCCACCCTCGCGCGCGTCGATTTCGGCCTCCTGTCCCGACCAGATGCGCACCAGCGCAGGATCGGTGAGGGCTCGCCAGACGCGCGCAACCGGCACCCTCACCTCGACCAGGTGCGCGTAGCCGCGGTTGCCGGATCGGGCGGATCTGCGGGGTAGGCTCATCTTGGTCCTCGAAATAACGGTGAAATGCGAACTCGGCAAGCTTACCCAATCCCGGGCTGGGACGGAGTGCTAGACTTCAACAACCAGGGGAGAGATGCTCATGCCTTACACGGATATCGTGACTGTGCTCGCACTTCTGCAGTTCGTGTGGTTCGGGATGCTGGTCGGTCAGGCGCGCGGCAAGTATGGCATCAAGGCGCCGGCGGTAACCGGGAACGAGATTTTCGAGCGGCACTTTCGTGTCCAGCAAAATACCCTGGAGCTGCTCATCCTATTCGTCCCCGGACTCTATCTCTTCAGCCATTATTTCAACCCGCTGTGGGCGGCGGGCCTGGGCGTCGTGTATTTGATCGGGCGCCAGCTCTATGCCATGAGCTACGTCAAAGATCCCGCCACCCGCAGCGCCGGTTACGGCCTGAGCGCACTGCCCACCCTGATCTTGATCCTGGGGGGGCTGGTCGGAGCCGGGATGCGCCTCGCCGGGCACTGAAATTCCCCCGTTCGGGGGCATTGATTTGGCGCGCTAAGCGCTTAAAGTATCGATTCCAAACACTTGCTGGGGTGGCCTAGAGGGCCTGAGACGCCGGCTGCGTCCTCTCGAGGAGGGCGCGCACCGGCGAACCCATTGAACCTGATCCGGTTAGTACCGGCGGAGGGAGCGTGGGAAAATTATCCTCGAGTCTTTTGTGCGCGGCCATCGCCGTTTCCACGCCGGTCAGCGCCAACGATCCCGATAGCGATTCTCGACTCGATGAAATCATCGTCACCGCAACTCTGCGGAACACGCCGGCGATCGAGGTTCCGGCGAGCGTCACGGTGTTGGATCAGCAGACCTTGCGTGATGCGGGGCGCGCGAACTTCGAGGATGTGCTCGGGCTCATTCCAAATCTGAACTGGGCGGGGGACACCTCGCTCCCCCGCTACTTTCAGCTGCGAGGAATCGGGGAGCTTCAGCAATATCAGGGGGCGCCGAATCCGTCGGTCGGCTTTTTGATCGACGACATCGATTTCAGCGGGCTCGGTACCGCGGGCACGCTCTACGATCTCGGCCAGGCGGAGGTGCTGCGAGGTCCGCAGGCGACGCGCTATGGGGCCAATGCGCTCGGCGGACTCATCTACTTGAAGAGTGCGGAGCCCACCGGCACGTCTTACGGCAGGGTGGATTTGGAAGGCGGCGATTACGGCACCCACTCGGAAGGCGCGGTGATCAGCGGCCCGGTGGATTCGCTCGATTCGAGCTTCCGCTTGGCCGCTCAGCGCTACTACACCAACGGCTATTTCAAGAATGTGTACCTGAATCGGGATGACACGAGCCGCGAGGATGAATACACCTACCGAGCCAAGTGGCTGTACACGCCATCGGATCGATTGCGGGTCGAATTGACGGCGATGCAAGTCAATATCGACAACGGCTACGACGCGTTCACGATCGATAATTCCCGCGATACGGAATCCGACCAGCCCGGCGTCGACTCGCAGCATTCGACGGGGGTGTCGCTGCGGACGCACTATCTGCTGCAACGTAACCTGGGCTTCACCGCGATCGCGACGTATGCCAAGTCGATCATCAAATACAGCTATGACGGGGACTGGGGCAATCCGCTGCTGTGGGCGCCGGTTGTGAGCGTGGATCAATACTCGGAGGTCCAAAATCGGGACCGATCGACAAGAACGTTGGAGCTCCGGCTAGGTACCGAGTCGAATCAGGGTTTCGGGTGGCTCGCGGGTTTCTATGGCAATCTGCTCGATGAGACCTTGAGCGATTTGAGTCTCGGAGATTACCAGTCGCTGGGTACACCTCCCGATCCAGTGGACGACCAGAGCGACGCTGTGATCAACAGCGGTTATCGGGCGCGTAATCTCGCTTTATACGGTGAACTCGACGGGGATTTCACCGCGAGTCTGCGCTGGTCGGTGGGCCTGCGCGGGGAGCAGTGGAGCGCGAAGTATCAGGGGACTACGACTTATTTCCTGGGTACCAACACGGGGTATACCTACGGCCCGGTGGCGGCGACGCAGATCCTGTCGGCGACCCCCGCCGTGCTCAGTCCGACCAATGATTTGTGGGGCGGCCACGCCTCGCTGACCTATAAGCTCGATTCCAGCGAGTCGATCTATGCCACGGTAGCGCGCGGGTACAAAGCGGGCGGCTTCAACTTGAGCCAGGGGCTGTTGCCGAATCAGCTGTCGTTCAATCCGGAATCGGACGTCAATCTGGAAGTGGGATACAAGGCCGACCTTCTGGAACATCGGCTCAAGGTCGACACCGACGTGTTCTATCTCTGGCGCCGCGATGCGCAAATCATCACCAGCTTTCAAAGCAATCCGCAGAATCCCGATGATTTCGTCTATTACACGGGCAATGCGGCGAGCGGGCGCAACTACGGGCTCGAGAGCGATGTCGAGTGGCGGGCGACCGAGCGAGTGACGGTGGGCGCGGACCTCGGACTCCTGCAGACCTATTTCGAGGACTTCGTCCAGCAGGGTCCGACCGGCGCGACCCTCCTCTCCGTTTCTCGAGATCTGCCGAATGCGCCGCATTGGCAGGCGGCGGTCAGTGTGACGTATCGGGACCCGCGCGGCCCCTTCGCGCGCGTCGATGCCACCGGCATGGGTGGGTATTACTTCGACCTGCCGCCGAACGAGACGACCTCGAGCCCCTATGGACTTCTGAACGGGAAGATCGGTTGGGAGACGGCCCGATGGTCCGCTTACCTGTCAGGCCGCAATCTGTCGAACAAGCGCTACCCGGTGCGCGGGTTCTATTTCGGTGACGTTCCGCCGAATTTCCCCAACGAGGTCTATATTCAATTGGGCGATCCACGCACGTGGGTTGCCGGTGTGTCCGTCAACTTTGGCGGGCAAGGCCGTTGATCGAGGAATCTAAGGGGCTGCCGACCCGGGCGGGACAACGCCGGCCGCGCGTCAGCGCATCGACACCACGCGCCGCGCGGACAGGGATTCCATCCAGCTCTTCACCCGCTGAGCATCGGCGACGCGGGTGTACTTGCCGAACGAGTCGAGCAGCACGATCACGACGCTGCGGCCCTGGATCACGGCTTCCAGCACCAGGCACTTGCCGGCCTCTGCGATGTAGCCGGTTTTCTGCACGATGATGTTCCAGGTGGGATTCTTGACCAGAGTGTCGGTATTGCGGAATTCCACCAGATGACGATGTACCCGCACGGTGTAGCTCGGGTCGGTCGAATAGTCGCGGATCACGGCATTACGGGAGGCGGCGATCACCAGCTTCGACAAATCCTCGGGGCTCGCGACGTTGTCGCTCGACAGGCCCGTCGGATCGGCGAAATGGGCGTTGCGCATGCCAAGCGCGGCGGCCTTGGCGTTCATTGCCGCGACGAAGGCGCGCAAGCCGCCCGGATAGTTGGCGCCGAGCGCGTGCGCCGCCCGATTCTCGGAGGACATCAGCGCGAGATGCATGAGATCGCCGCGCGTGAGCACGGTGCCCACGCCGAGACGCGAAACATTCTGCTTGGGCAGGTCGAGCTCGGCTTCGGTGATCTCGAGGCGCTCATCCATCGGCTGCTTCGCGTCCAGGACGACGAGCGCGGTCATAAGCTTGGTGATCGAGGCAATGGGAGCCGCGACGTCCGAATTACGCGAGTACAGGACCGAGGAGTCGCTTTGATCGATGATCAGCACCGAGCCCGATTTGAGCTTGGGAATCAAACCTGCCTTGGGAACCAAACCCGCCTTGGCGCCGGCGGCGGCGGTTAAAGCGCAGAAGAGCATGCCGGCGAGCACTGCTGTCTTTGCAGCCCGGCCTCGATTGATCGAATCCATTGCGTTCCTGATCGGTTTTACTTCAAGTTGTGAAGGTAAACATATGTAAATCACGCGGGAGGTGATCCAGCGCTAACTTTGCCATCATTCTTACAAAAGTCCAAACGGTTTCGCGTAGCGCGAGTGTAAGTTCCCCAGGGCAGCGCGCGGATTTTGAGTCAGGCGTTGCTCTCCGCGCCCGGCGCGCGCCGCAGCTCCTTGTCCCGGTGCACCTTGTCCTCGACGGCGCTCATGAGCTCGCGCACGTCGCGGCCGTCCTTCGGGTAGCACACCACGCCGACGCTCACGGTGCAGCGGATCATGCGTGAGCGCAGGTCGAGCGTGGTCTTGTAGACGTTATGTCGCACGCGCTTCACCACCGAGTCGGCCATCTCCGGAGTGGCGCCGGGCAAGAGCACTCCGAACTCGTCGCCGCCCAGCCGGGCGGCGGTGTCCGAGGCCCGTATGCTCCGCTGCAGACACTCCGCAACGAGGGTGATGGCGCTATTGCCGGCGTCGTGACCGAAAGTCTCGTTGATGTTCTTGAGCCGGTCGATATCGATCATGAGCAAGGAATAGGTGCCGCGGCCGCCTTCGCAGCTCGCGTGCTCGCGCTGCCAGATCTGGTTGAAGGTACGGGGGTTGTAGAGACCGGTCAGAGCGTCCGTCTGCGCCAGGTTCTCGATGCGCTCGCGCGCCTCGGTGATGTCCGCAGACAGGGTGGTGGTCAGAAAGGCCACCAGCAAGAACGGCGCAATCTGGCCCACCACCTGGCTCGCATAGCCGAGCGATAGGATGTCGATGTGAGGGGAGGCGGAAGCCAGCCCCAAGTGACATAACGCGATGACTCCCACCTGCAAAAGAGTCACCAGGCGCCCCAGGGTGAGGGCGCTCAGGATGATGGGCAATAGATAAAGGTTGAACAAAGGGCTCGAGCTTTTATCCGTGAACCAGAGGACCGCGGTGACAAAAGCCACCATGGACCAGGATTCGATCGAGAGCCGCGTGCGTGTGAGGCCGGGGAAGAAGCGGCGTGCCCGGAACGTGGCGATGGCCGCCGCGAAGGCGAGCACCGGCACCACGGCCCAAGGCTGCGCAACCAGCGTGCCCGACCAGACCAGCACCAGGGCGGCGAGCAGCAGGCAAAGGATCTCGATGGACTGCGTGCTGCGCAAGCGCTAGCCCCGCGCGGCAGAGAGCGAGCCGCGACCGTTCACCGTCGGCACCTTGAGCTCCTGGATGGCCCGCTTCACGTCCGGATCACGCTCGCTGAGAGGTGCATTTGGCGCGGGCGCGGGCGTCGGGGGGCTGGCATCGCGCTCGAGCACGATGTCGGGGACGATGCCGCGATGGTTGATGGACGCGCCGGAGGGCGTGTAGTAGAGCGAGGTGGTGAGCTTCAAGGCGCGGTCGTCGCCGAGCGGCAGCACCGTCTGCACCGAGCCTTTGCCGAACGTGGTGCGGCCCATGAGCGTGGCCCGGTGATCGTCCTTCAGGGCGCCGGCGACGATCTCGGCGGCCGAGGCGGAGCCGCCGTCCACGAGCACCACGATGGGTGCGCCCTTCAGTGCATCACCCGGCGTCGCACTCATCTCGAACTTCGATTCAGGCGTGCGGCCCTTGGCGCTCACGATCACGCCCGAATCCAGAAAGGCATCCGCCACCGCCACGGCGGCTTCCAGCACACCGCCCGGGTTGTTGCGCAAGTCGAGCACCAGTCCCTTGAGCGGCGCCCGGTTCGTCTTGCGCAACCCGGCGAGCGCGGCGTCGAGCTCCTGACCGGTCGTCTCGCTGAACTCGGAGATGCGCACGTAACCGAAGCCGGGCTCGGCCAGCTGGGAGGCAACGCTGTGCAATTGCACGCGCGAGCGCTTCAAGGTGAACTGCAAGGGCTCGGGGCTGCCCTCGCGCACAATGCCGACCTTGACCGTCGTGCCCTCCTTGCCGCGCATGCGTCCGATGGTGTCGTCCAGTGTGGTCGAGTTCACGGGCACGTTGTCGATGGTCGCAATCACATCGCCTGCCCGAATGCCCGCCTCGGCCGCGGACGAGCCGTCCAACGGCGCGACGACGACGACCTGGCCGTCCTCCATCGATACCTCGATGCCGACGCCGGAGTACTCCCCCGAGCTCGAGATCTTGATGTCGTCGTACTCATTGCCGTCGAGATAGGCCGAATAGGGATCGAGCGAGGACACCATGCCGCGCACGGCGGCCTGCAGCAAACGATGGTCGTCGACGGGGTCGACGTACTCGCGCTCGACCTGACTCATCACCTCCGCGAGCAGCTGGGCATCCTGCCAGGGAACGTTCTGCCCCAGCACCGCGGGCTTGTCCGCAAGCACTCCGCGCGCGAGCGACAGCGAGAGGCCGATCACGATACCCGCCGCCACGAGCGTAGCATTGCGCCATTTCGTGCTCATCGGCGGCAGCATACGTGCGGCGGGGTTTGGCCGCCAGTTTCGCGGCGCCGCCCAGGCCGGTCACTGGGCGGACTTGAGCCACGCCTTCGGATCGACCGGCTTGCGTCCCTCACGGATCTCGAAGTAGAGCTGCGGCACCGTTCCGCCGGCATCGCTCACGGCGCCGATCGCATCGCCCGGCCCCACCCAATCGCCGACCGATTTATAGAGTACCTCGGCATGGCCGTAGAGAGTCATGAAATTCCCGCTGTGCGCGATGATCATCAGCAATCCCATGCCCTGCAGCCAGTCGGCGTACACGACGCGTCCGGCGCAGGGCGCGCGCACTTTGGCGCCGTGCGCGGTCTCGATCATCACGCCGTTCAGCCGCACCGCGCTGGGAGCGCCGTGATCGCGGGTCTCCTGATAACGCACGCTCATCTTGCCGCTCACCGGCCAGGGGAGCTTGCCGCGCAGCTCTGCGAAGCTCTGCGCCGAGTCCACGGGAAAATCCTTGAGGACTCGTTCGAGATCGGCGACCAGCGATTCCACCGCTTGCTCTTCCTGCTTCAAGCGCGCGAGCTGCTCGTTGCCGCTCTGCACCTGCTCGCTGAGCGCCTGGATGGCGCCCGTGCGCTCCTGCCGCGCGCGCACCAGGCCCGCGACCTCGTGGCTCGCCTCATCCTGCAAGGACTTGAGATTCGCGCTCGTGCGCTCGACGTCCGCCTGGAGCTGCGCGACGCGCGTCTCGCGCGCGTCGATCTCCTCGATCCTCGCCGCGCGCAGGCGTGCAAAGTATCCGTAATAATTCACCATCCGGCCGGCCTCGGCCGGGTTGGTCTGGCTCAACAAGAGACGCATCTCGTCTGCGCGCCCGATCATGTACTGCGCGCGCACCTGCGCGGCGAGCGAGGCGCGCTCGGCCTCGAGGGCTGCACGATTGCGGGCTTCCTCGGCGTTGAGCTCGTTGCGCTGCCGCTCGACGGCCGCTTCCGCCGCGGTGAGCGATTCGAGCCGACTGCGCTGCGCCGTGATGGCGAGATCCGCATCGCGCAGCCGCGCGCTCAAGGCATCGCGTCGCTTGAGCTCGGTCCCGAGCCGGCCGGCGAGCTCCGCGATGCGCTGGCGCACGGCAGCGAGCTTGGCCTTCGCCTGCGCAGCATCGGGAGACTCGGCGGGCGCGCCGGCCGCCGCACTGCAAACACAGAGTGTCAGCAGGGCCAGTAATCGCCGGTGTCTCTTGACGCTCTGCCGTTGTTCGATGGCCGCCGACTCCATAGATGGCTTACCCGCCGCAAGCATACAAGCGTTGTGCCCGCTGCTATACTTGCCCGCCCGAAAAAGCCTGATTTCTCGCATGCAACGACTGTTGGAATACATCGGCCATCACCCCTACCTCGCGGGCGCGGCGGTGATCGCGGCCATCGCCGTCCTGGTGGCGGAGATCAGGGAGCGCCTATCCGGGTTCGCCGCGCTGTCCGCCATGCAGGCGGTACGGCTCATGAATCAGGGCGCTCTGGTACTCGATCTGCGGCCGAAGGAATCCTTCGAGGCGGGACACATCGCCGATGCGCGCAACGTCCCGGCGGCGGAGCTCGCCGGATCCGCCGACACACTGAAGAAATGGCGCGAGCGGGCGGTGATCACCTACTGCGACAGCGGCGTGAGCGGCGCCACCGCCGTGCGCACCTTGACCAAGCTCGGCTTCACGAAGGTGTTCAACCTCGATGGCGGATTGAACGCCTGGATCAAAGACAACCTGCCGCTGGCCAAGGGATCGAATTCGAAGCCCGGCTCGAAATGACCCCGCCCGACATCGTCATCTACGTGACCGGGTGGTGTCCGTACTGTCAGCGCGCGCGCGCGCTGCTCTCGAAGAAAGGCCTCGCGTTTCGCGAGATCGACGTGGACGACGATCCGAAGCTGCGCGATGAGATGATCGCGCGCAGCGGCCGGCGCACCGTGCCGCAGGTCTTCATTGGCGAGAAGCACGTCGGCGGCTGTGACGATTTGTTGGCGCTCGACGGCAGCGGCGAGCTCGACCGTTTAACCCAGGGGGTTTGATGAACGAAACCAGAACCGAGCCGTCTGCCACCGAAGCCGCGGCCGTCCAAGTGACGCTGCAGAGCGTGTATCTCAAGGACAGCTCCTACGAGTCGCCGAATGGGCCGCGGCTGCCCAACAGCCAGGCGTACGAGCCCAAGTTTCAGCTCAACATGAACACCACCGCCGAGGACGTCGGTCCGGACCTGCGCGAGGTGCTGCTCACGATCACGCTCGAGGCGAAGCAGGCAGATGCCACCCTGTACCTCGTCGAGGTCAAGCAGGCAGGCTTGTTCTTCATCTCGGGGGCATCGGCGGAGGATCTCAAGCGCTTGATCGGCAGCTTCTGTCCGAGCGTGCTCTTCCCGTTCGCACGCGAAGTGATTTCGACCCTGGTCGTGAAGGGCGGCTTTCCCAACTTCCTGCTTCCCCTGGTCAACTTCGAAGCGCTGTTCGCGCAGGCCTCGGAGTCGGCGCAACCGGGGCTGATCAACTAGCGCGCGGGGCGCGCCGTGCAGAATCCTCTGCTCACCCCCATGGCGGTCATCGGTGCCGGCTCCTGGGGCACGGCGCTCGCCATCCAGTGCGCCCGTGCGGGCCATCCCACGCGTCTGTGGGGCCGCGATGCCGCGCTCGTCGAGTCGATGCGACAGGCCCGGCGCAATGCGCGCTATCTGCCCGACGCCGAATTTCCTCCGAGCCTTGCGCCGGTGGCGGATCTCTCCGAGGCGCTCGCGGGGGTGCGCGATGTGCTCGTGGCCGTGCCCTCGCATGCTTTTCGCGCCACGCTCCTCGGCATCGAGCCGCTGATCGAGGACGACGCGCGCATCGCCTGGGCCAGCAAGGGCTTCGAGATGACCAGCGGCCTCTTGCCGCACGAGGTCGCGCGCGAGGTGCTCGGCTCGCGCCCGGGCGCGGTGCTGTCGGGACCCACCTTCGCACGCGAGGTCGGGGCGGGACTTCCCACTGCGATGACCGTCGCCTCGCGCGATGCGGACTTCGCCAAGGAACTGGCGCTGCGATTGTCCGGACCGCAGTTCCGCGCCTACACCCAATCCGACATCGTCGGTGTGGAGGTGGGGGGCGCGGTCAAGAACGTGATCGCCATCGGCTCGGGGATCGCCGACGGCATGGGCTTCGGCGCGAACACGCGCGTCGCACTCATCACGCGCGGCCTCGCCGAGATGACGCGTTTGGGACTGCGTCTCGGCGCGCAGCGCGAGACGTTCATGGGCCTCGCGGCACTCGGCGATCTGGTCTTGACCTGCACCGACGATCAATCGCGCAATCGGCGCCTGGGGCTCGCGCTCGGACGAGGCTCATCACCCGAGGAAGCCCTGCGTCAGATCGGACAGGTGGTCGAAGGCATCACCGCCGCGTCCGCCGTGCGCAAGGTCGCCGAGCGCGTCGGTGTCGAAATGCCGATCTGTCTCGAGGTCTATCGCGTCATGCACGAGGACCGGCCGGTGCGCGCGGCGCTGCAGGCGCTCATGAGCCGAGAGGTTCGATCGGAGACGGAGTGATCGCTGCGAAGCCGAGCTGGCGCCACGCCTCGTAGGCGACAACGGCCACCGCGTTCGAGAGATTGAGACTGCGGCTGCCGGCGCGCATCGGCAGAAAAACCGAGTTCTCCTCGCCGATCCGCTCGCGCACCGCGGGCGGCAGGCCGCGCGTCTCCGGTCCGAACAAGAGCGCATCGGTCTCGCGAAAGCGAAAATCCGAGTAGCGGCGGCTGCCCGAGGTTTCCACGGCCACCCAGCGCGCGCCGGCGAGGACGATCATGCAGGCCTCGAGATTCGCGTGCACCGCGACGCTCGCGAGGTCCCGGTAGTCGAGACCCGAGCGCTTGAGGCTTTTGTCGTCCAGCCGAAAGCCGAGCGGCTTGATCAGGTGCAGGCTCGCACCGGTGTTGGCGCATAGACGAATGACGTTGCCCGTATTCGGCGGGATCTCCGGCTCGAACAGCACGAGGTGAAACATGCGCGCGCGGCGATCGCCCTCAGGAGCCGGGAAATCCCGCCGCATCGACGACCACGCGCTGCGTCGGATAGGCGAACTCCACACCGAGACGGCGGAACTCGTCGATGATGCGAAAGTTCACGGCCTGCTGCAGGTCCAGCAGGGAATTGATCCGCGGCTGCTGCACGAAGAACGACAGCTCGAACTCGAGCCATGTGCTCTCGAGGCCCTTGAGATGGCAGCGCTCGAAGCGCGCATTCGCCTGCTCGCGCACGATGCCCTCCATGAGCTTCGGGATGGCATGCAGGGTCTCGCGCGCGGTGCCGTAGGGCACCCTGATGGTGGCGAGCGCGCGCTGCTCGGGCGCGCGGCCGTAGTTGCGCACCCGGCTCTTCAGAATGTCGGCGTTCGACAGGATGATCTGCTCGCCGGTATCGCTGCGCAAGCGGGTGGTCTTGATGCCGATGCGCTCGACCACGCCCGAGAAGGCATCGATGTTGAGCCGGTCACCGACGACGAACGGCTTGTCCAGCGCAATGGACAAGGAGGCGAATAAATCGCCCAGCACGTTCTGCAACGCAAGCGCCACGGCGACGCCGCCGACCCCTAGGCCGGCGAGCAGTGCGGTGATGTTGATGCCGACGTTCTCGAGCGCCACCAGGCCCAGCAACGACCAGATGAGCGTCTGCGCGACGAAGTTGATGATGTCGAGCGAGCCCGCAAACCCGCGATCGGGTCCGCGCTCGAGCTCCTTGAGCTGCAGATAGAACTTGAGCGCGCGCACCGCCCACAATCCCATCTGCAGAAGGATCGCCATCACCACAGCGCTGTCGACGATGTGCTGCAGCTTCTGCGGGAACACGAGGTCTTCCTGGCCGATGTAAATCGCGAGCGCGCCGATGAGAAACTGCTTGGTGTGGGCGAGCAGATGGAAGATGAGGCGCACCGGCGCCGGGCGGCCCGAGACCTTCGATTGCTTGGAGCGCGCCGCGATGAGGCGCCGCACGATCGAGAGGCCCAGCCAGACGGAAACGGTCACGAAGCCCGCCACGGCCCAGTCCGCGATGGAGTTGCCGTAGAACACGTGCACCGAGAGACCCCAGCTATGTCGCAGAAAGTCGGCCATGATCCGGGGGATTATAGCCGCCGGGACCGCGAGTCCTGCGGCGCGCCCCGCTAGACCACGTCCTCCATGCCGAGCTCCTTCATTTTCCGCGACAGGGTGTTGCGGCCCCAGCCGAGGAGCTTCGCGGCATCCTGCTTCAGACCCTCGGCCTTGCGCAGCGCCACGCGGATCAGGATGCGCTCGACTTCGGGCACCGCCTGGTCGAGCAGGCGGCGCGTGCCGGCATCGAGCTCGCGCTCGGCCCAGTGCGAGAGCTTCGCCATCCAGTCGTGGGTTGACGAGCGCCCGGCGGGAGCACCGCCGAGATCGGCCGGGATGTCCTCGGGACGAATCTCGCGGCCCGGCGCCGTGACTGTGAGGCGGCGGCAGGCATTCACGAGCTGCCGCACGTTGCCCGGCCAATCGAATGTGACGAGCGCGCTCTCCGCGGGCGGTGTGAGCAGCTTGGGTTCGACACCGAGCTCCTGTCCGGCCACGCTCAGGTAGTGATACAAGAGCTCCGGGACATCCTCGCGGCGCTCGCGCAGCGGGGGAATCTCGATGCGGATCACGTTCAGCCGGTGCAGCAGATCCTCGCGAAAGTGCCCCGACTTCACCCGCATCTCCAGATCCTGGTGGGTCGCGGCGATCACGCGGACGTCCACTCGGACCGGCGTCTGGCCGCCCACCCGATAGAACTCGCCCTCCGCGAGCACCCGCAGAAGCCGCGTTTGCAACGCCGGGGACATGTCGCCGATCTCGTCCAGAAACAAGGTGCCGCCGTCGGCCTGCTCGAATCGCCCGCGCCGCAGCGAGTCGGCCCCGGTGAATGCGCCCTTCTCGTGGCCGAAGAGCTCGGACTCCAGCAGGTCGGCGGTGAACGCCGCGGTGTTGAGCGCCACGAACGCCTTGCTCGAGCGCGGGCTGTGCCGATGCAATGCGCGCGCCACGAGTTCCTTGCCGGTGCCCGATTCGCCGGTGATGAGCACCGTCATGCTCGAGCGCGACAAGCGTCCGACCGCACGGAACACCTGTTGCATCGCCGCCGCCTGGCCGAGCAGCTCCGGGATACTGCGGCGCGCAGCCTCGACGTCGATGGGAACGGTTGCTTGCTGGGCGGCGCGGCGCACGAGGTCCACGGCCTTGTCGATGTCGAAGGGCTTGGGCAAGTACTCGAACGCGCCGCCCTGATAGGCAGCGACCGCGGCGTCCAAGTCCGAGTGCGCGGTCATCACGATCACCGGCAAGCCGGGCCGCGATCCCTGGATATCCTTGAGCAGCTCGAGGCCGCTGCGTCCCGGCATGCGGATGTCCGTCATCAGCACGTCGGGTGCATCGGCGCGCAGCGCGGTGAGCGCACTATCCGCCTGGTCGAAGCAGCGCGCCGCCATGCCGCTGCCTTTCAGCGCCTTTTCGAGCACCCAGCGAATGGACGCATCGTCGTCGACCAGCCAGACCTGCAGAGGCTTTGCATTCATGAGCTGTCCATTGGCAGATAAATCACAAAGATGGTTCGGCCGGGCGCGCTGTCGAACTCAATCAGGCCGCCGTGACGGCTCACAAGGTCCTGCGCAATGCCGAGCCCCAGGCCCGAACCGTCGGAGCGTCCCGAGACAAGCGGATAGAAAATGGTGTCGCGAATTTCCACGGGCACGCCGGGGCCGTTGTCCTCGAACTGAATCGAGGCGACCAGCCGATGGCGTTGCCCGCCAATGCCGACGTTGGTCGCGACGCGCGTACGCAGGGTGAGGCGCGGCGCTGCAACGCCGGGCGATCCCTCGCGGCCGCCCGACAGCGCCTGGATGGCGTTGCGGCCGAGATTCAGCATGGCCTGGATGATGTGGTTGGGATCGACCTCGATGGCCGGGAGGCTCGGGTCGTAGTCGCGCTCGATCGCGATCTGTTCGGCCGCCTCGCCGCGCAGCAGCCGATACACCCGCTCGAGCAGCTCGTGCACGTTCACGAGCTGCTTCGCGGGCGGACGCCCGGGCCCGAGCATGCAATCGAGCAGGTTGGTGAGACGGTCGGCCTCGCTGATGATGACGCGCGTGTACTCGCGCAGCGCCGGATCGAGCAACTCGCGCTCGAGCAGCTGCGCGGCGCCGCGCAACCCGCCCAGCGGGTTCTTGATCTCGTGCGCGAGCTGGCGAACCATGAGACGGCTGCCGCCGAGCTGTGCGAGCAGCGCGTTCTCGCGCGTGAGCCGACGATGCTGGGTGATGTCTTCGATCTCGAGCAAGACTCCGTTCGCATCGCCGCCGAACGCGACCTGGGTGACGGCGCAATCGAGGATGCGGTCGACGCCGCCCGACGCGGGCCACGCCAGCTCTCGCTGCAGCACGCCCTCGCCGCCCTGACGCGCACGCTCGAACAGAGGCACGAGCGCTTCGGCCCCGCGCACGGCGTCGGTGATGCGGCGCCCGAGCGCCTGATTGGGCGAGAGGCCGAGAAGCGTCTGCGCGGCCGCATTCAAGTAAGTGATGTGCAGATCGCGGTCGAGCAAAAAGACGCTCGTGACCAGGGAGTCGAGCAGCTCGAGGGCCGCGACCGGTTGCGGATCCATCTTGAGCTCAGCGGCCATGCGCTGAGTCCGCCGCGGTGCCGGACGATGGCGCTGCTTGTCTCGCGGCTACTTGTGTTGCGGGGAGAGAACGCTGGGGCGCATGACGTTGAAGGTGACTGCTTCCGCGGACTTCGACTCGCCGGTGCCGGGGTCGGTCACGATCGCCTCGATCGTGTACGCGCCGCGCGCGAGGTCCGTGAGGGTGAAGGCGGTGGCATCCGCCGCCTGATTCGGCACCTGAGCGCCGTTCAAGCTCCACACGACGGTCCAGCTCGGCTTGATATTCGGTGTGATCGACAAGGCGACCGGCACCGATTCCCCGCCGGTGAAGGTCTGCTGAGGAGCCGGCGAAGTGATGGCGACCGTTGCGGAAGAGAGCGCTGTCGGAGGCTTCTGCGCAGTGGGTGCCGAGCTCGGCCCCGCCGTCTGGCCCAGGATACCGGCGTGTTCGGGGGAGCTCGAGGTGAGGACTTTCTCCGCACCCGGAACTGGCTGGTCGGAGAAGTGCACCACGCCCTGTGCATCGGTCCACTTGTAGACGACCAGGGCATCCGCCGCGAGCGGTACGAGCCCCAATGCCCACGCGCCGACGAGTATCCAGGAGCGGCAAAGGTGCATGATTCGACAGCATAGTCCTATCCTCTCCCGGCCTCAAAACGGGGTGACGGCGGCGTGACCGCCGTCACCTTTCGGCCGGATGCACCTTACAGGCTGTAGTACATCTCGATCTCGATGGGATGGGTGGTCATGCGCAATCGCGTGACCTCCTTCATCTTGAGCTCGATGTAGGCATCGATCAGGTCGTCGGTGAATACACCGCCTGCCTTGAGAAAGGCCCGGTCGCGATCGAGATAGTCGAGCGCCATGTCGAGCGAGTGGCACACCGTCGGGATCTTCTTGTCTTCCTCGGGCTCTAGATCGTAGAGATCCTTGTCGGCGGGATCGCCGGGATGGAGCTTGTTCTGGATGCCGTCGAGGCCCGCGAGCAGCATCGAGGCGAACGCAAAGTAGGGATTTGCGGTCGCGTCCGGGAAGCGCACCTCGATGCGGCGCCCCTTCGGGTTCGACACCCAGGGAATGCGAATGGAGGCCGAGCGGTTGCGCGCGGAGTACGCGAGCTTCACCGGCGCCTCGAAGCCGGGCACCAACCGCTTGTAGCTGTTGGTGCTCGCATTGGTGAACGCGTTGATGGCCCGGGCGTGCTTGATGATGCCGCCGATGTAATAAAGCGCCGTCTCCGACAGGCCGCCGTACTTGTCGCCCGCGAACAGCGCCTTGCCTTCCTTCTGCAGCGATTGATGCACGTGCATGCCGCTGCCGTTGTCGCCCACGATGGGCTTCGGCATGAACGTAAGGGTCTTGCCATAGCCGTGCGCGACGTTCTGCAGCGCGTACTTGAGGATCTGCACCTCGTCGGCCTTCTTGGTGAGCGTATTCGCGGCGACGTTGATCTCGCCCTGACCGGCGGTGGCGACTTCGTGATGGTGCACCTCGAACTTGAGACCCATCTCCTCGCAAGCGAGCGACATCGCCGTGCGGATGTCCTGTTGTGAGTCCACGGGCGGCACCGGGAAGTAGCCTCCCTTGACGCCCGGGCGGTGGCCCTTGTTGTTGTCCTCGTAGGCTTTGCCCGAATTCCAGGCACCCTCGTACGAATCCACCTCATAGGAGCAGCCGTTCATGGTGACGCTCACCTTGACGTCGTCGAAAATGAAGAACTCGTTCTCGGGGCCGAACAGCGCCGAATCGGCAATGCCCGAGGATTTGAGGTAGGCCTCGGCACGTTTCGCGAGCGAGCGCGGGTCGCGCTCGTAGCCCTGCATGGTCATGGGCTCGATCACGTCGCAGCGCAGATTCACCGTCGTCTCCTCATAGAAAGGATCGATCACGGCGGTCGCGGGATCGGGCATCAGGATCATGTCGGACTCGTTGATGCCCTTCCAGCCGGCGATCGACGAGCCGTCGAACATCTTGCCGTCGCTGAAGAACCCTTGATCGACGAGCCGCGTCGGGATGGTAACGTGTTGTTCCTTGCCCAGCGTGTCGGTAAAGCGGAGATCGGCGAATTTCGCTTCTTTTTCGTTGATTAGTTTAATAACATCGGCGGGAGTCATTTGCGGCCTCTCAAAGTGGATGGCTAGTCCCCGGCCAGCGCCGGGATTCCCGGGCAGTGCAGTTTGTGTGCCAAAGCCGTGCATAAGCGGATCAAGAACTTGCGAGCACGGATGCAGCGGCTCGCACCAAGATAAAGCATTTGGGCATGCTCTTGTACTATTTTGGTGCGTTCTACCAGCCCGGGCCGACTGAAGGCGGGCGGTTTGAGCGCGTTTTGATCGTCGACGAGCAAAAGCGGTGCAGGGAGGTGGAGGGGGCGACCCTTAGGCAAGCTGCAGCGGCGGGGCAGGCTCCAGGCCCGGTCCCCAGGTCGCGGGCACCGTCGTATACTCGCCGGTCGCCGAACCGAGCCCCCGCATGAGCAGTAGCAGTAAGCCGCGCACTCTTACCTTCCAAGACCTGATATTCCAGCTGCAGTCGTACTGGTCGAACCAGGGGTGCGTAATTTTGCAGCCCTACGACATGGAGATGGGCGCAGGGACCTTTCACACGGCCACCTTTTTACGGGCGGTGGGACCTGAACCCTGGCGCGCGGCCTATGTACAGCCCTCGCGGCGCCCCACCGACGGCCGCTATGGCGAGAATCCGTTTCGCCTGCAGCACTACTACCAGTTCCAGGTCGCGATCAAACCCTCGCCCGATGATTTCCAGGAGCTGTATCTCGGATCGCTGCGTACGCTCGGTTTCGATCCCCTGGTGCACGACATCCGCTTCGTCGAAGACAATTGGGAATCCCCGACCCTGGGCGCGTGGGGACTCGGCTGGGAGGTCTGGCTGAACGGCATGGAAGTCTCGCAGTTCACCTACTTCCAGCAAGTGGGCGGCCTCGACTGCCGGCCGGTGATGGGCGAGATCACCTATGGCCTCGAGCGGCTGGGGATGTACATCCAGGGCAAGGAAAGCATCTTCGATATCGTCTGGACCGAAGGTCCCTCCGGCGCGGTCACTTATGGCGATGTCTTTCATCAGAACGAGGTCGAGCAATCGGCCTACAACTTCGAGAAGGCCGACACGGCGGTGCTCCTGCGCGAGTTCGACACCCACGAGGCCGCGTGCCGGAAACTGCTCGAGGACAAGCTGGTGTTGCCCGCCTACGAGCAAATGGTCAAAGCATCGCACGCGTTCAATCTCCTGGACTCACGGCGGGCGGTGTCCGTCACCGAGCGCCAGCGCTTCATCCTGCGGGTGCGCGCCTTGGCGCGCGGCGTCGCCGAGGCATATCGCGCGAGCCGCGAGGCGCTGGGCTTTCCGCTGCTCAAGCACGAGGCGGCGTCTGCGGCGGCGAGCCGATGAGCGGACGCGATTTACTGCTCGAGCTGCAGACGGAGGAGTTGCCGCCACGCACGCTCGCGAGCCTGTCGAAGGCGCTCACTGAAGGCTTGGTCAAAGGACTGGATGCGGCCGGCGTCGCGCACGGACTTGCGCGCGGTTTCGCCACGCCGCGGCGTCTCGCCGTGCTCGTGTCGGGATGCGCCGAGGCGACGCCGAATCGCAACGTCGAGCGGCGCGGGCCGCCCGTGAGCAACGCGTTCGACGCGTCGGGCGCGCCGACGCAGGCGGCGCTCGCGTTCGCCCGCAATTGCGGCGTGGACGTGACGCTGCTCGAGCGGCTGGTCACCGAGAAGGGCGCCTGGCTGGTGTTCCGCGGGCTCGAGCGCGGCACGGCGACCGCGACTCTGCTCCCCGGCTTGATCGACCAGGCCATCGCAGCGTTGCCGATCGCGCGGCGCATGCGCTGGGGCGCGCGCAGCGCCGAGTTCGTGCGGCCCGTGCACGGCGTCGTGCTCCTGCACGGCGATGACGTGGTGCCGGCGACGGTGCTGGGGCTCGAAACGGGACGCACGACACGCGGCCATCGATTCCATGCGCCGAAGCCCATCGTGCTCAAATCGGCACGCAGCTACGAGAAGCGGCTGGCAGCGGCGAAGGTGATTGCCGATTTCGACAAGCGCCGCGAGGCGGTGCGCGCCGGCGTTACCGCAGCGGCGGTCGAGGCGGGCGGACGCGCCTTGATCGAGAACGATTTGCTCGATGAGGTCACGGCGCTCGTCGAATGGCCGGTGCCGATCGCGGGCCGCTTCGAGCCGCGCTTCCTCGAGCTGCCGCGCGAAGTGGTGATTGCGACCATTCAGGACCATCAGCGTTATTTTGCGATCGAGGGCGAGGACGGGCGGCTAAGCGGCGGCTTCGTCACGGTGAGCAACATCGAAAGCCGCGACCCGGCGAAGGTCCGCGAAGGGAACGAGCGGGTGGTGCGCCCGCGGCTCTCCGATGCGGCATTCTTCTGGGACCAGGATCGTCGGGTTCCTCTGGCAGTGCGGGCGCAGGAGCTGCGCGACGTCACCTACCAGACGAAGCTCGGCAGCTACGCGGACAAATCCGAGCGCCTCAAATCCCTGGCTCGCCTGATCGGAGAGCGCATCGCGGCCGGTTCCGAGGTCGGTACCGCCGCCGAGCTCGCCAAGGCCGACTTGTTGACGGCCATGGTCGGCGAGTTCCCGGAGCTCCAGGGCACCATGGGGCGCTACTACGCTCAGGCGGAGGGCTATCCGGACGAAGTCGCGCGCGCGATCGAGGAACATTATCGCCCGCGCTTCGCGGGCGATGCGCTGCCGGTCACCAAGACGGGCCAAGCGCTCGCGCTCGCCGACAAGATCGACACGCTGGTCGGCATTTTTGCGATTGGCGAGCGGCCAACGGGGGCGAAGGATCCCTTCGGGTTGCGACGCGCCGCGCTCGGCGTGCTGCGCATTCTCCTCGAGAGCCGACTGGATCTGGATCTTCTGCTGCTGCTCGAGGCGTCGGCCGCGGCGCAGCCGGTGCAAAGAGCCGGTGTTGCGCAAGAAGTGTTCGATTACATCGCCGAGCGACTGCGAGGCTTATTCACCGAGCGCGGGGACGGCACGACTCTCGAGATGATCGACGCCGTGCTGGCCGCACGCCCGGCCTCGCCGCTCGATGCTGACGAGCGACTGCAGGCGCTCAAGGAGTTCATGCGCTTGCCCGATGCGCCGGTGCTGACGGCGCTCAACAAACGCATCGGCAACATCCTGCGCAAGGCACAGCTTCCGGCGGAGGCTCGAGTCGAGGCCGCCTCATTGACGGAGGATGCGGAGCGGCGCCTGCACGGGGCGCTCGTCGACGTGCAGCGCGGTGTCGGCGCCGCGGCGGCGCAACGGCGCTATGGCGAGAGCCTCACGGGTCTCATCGCGCTATCGGCGCCGGTGGCCGATTTCTTCGAGCGCATCATGGTGATGGACGAGAATTTCCAGCGCCGCACGAACCGGCTTGCGTTGCTGCGCGACGCGCAGCGCCTGCTGGGCACGGTGGCGGATTTGTCGCGGCTTCCCGGATAGCCCGATGCAAGCCGTGCGCTCGCTGCTGTTCACAGCCTTTCTCATGCTCTCTGCCTGCGTGTGGGGCTTCACGATGGCGCTGTGCTTTTTCCTGCCCCAGCGAAAGCAGTTCGCGATGGGCCGCGGCTGGGCGCGCTGCGTGCTCTGGATGCTCGAGCGGATCTGCGGCCTGAAGTACAGCGTGGAAGGCCGCGAGCACATTCCGGCCGGCAATCACATCGTGATGTGCAAACACACCTCCGCCTGGGAGACCATCGCCCTGTTCGTGATATTCCCGTCCCACGTGTGGGTGCTCAAGCATGAGCTCTTGTGGATACCCTTCATGGGGTGGGGCCTGAAGCGCCTGCACCCGATTGCGATCGATCGCGGCGCCGGCCATCGGGCGGTGAATCAGGTGATCGAGCAGGGCAAGGAGCGGCTCGCGGAAGGCTTGTGGGTGGTGATCTTTCCCGAGGGCACGAGGGTCCCGATGGGCGAGAACCGCAAGTACGGGGTGAGCGGTGCGTTGCTCGCGACGGCGACGGGGAGCCTGGTGGTCCCGGTCTCACACAACGCCGGCACCTTCTGGCCGAGGCGCGGCATCGTGAAGAAGCCGGGCACCATACGCATGATCATCGGCGAGCCGGTCAGCGCCGAGGGTAAGAATGTGCGCGATTTGAACGAGGAGATTCGCGGGGTCATCGAGGGCGGGCTGGCGAGGATTGAGAGTGAGGCGGCGGTGAACTAACGAGGTTGAGCGACTCGGCAAGAACAGCTAATCGACATGATGATGGATTGAGCGCAGAATCGCTGGAGATTCATGCACGTATCCCGCGATGACATTTTCCCCCTCCCGGTCGGTTCCTTTAGGACTTACGGCGATGCGCAACGCATTGATCGCCACTTTACTTTTGGCTCTCGGCGTTTCAGCCGCGCTCGGGGCGAACGTGGACGCTGAACCTGCCGACAAGGCCGCGATCAATGCCATTATCACGGACCGTTTCCTCGCCGGATGGAATAAGCACGACGCCCACCTCTTCGCGTCCGCCTTCGCACCGGACGCCGACTTTACTAATGTTCGCGGTGTGGGCGCTTCGGGTCGGGAAAACATCGAACAATTCCACGCCCAGGCATTTCAAAAGATGTTTATGCAGAGCCATCAAACGGCTGAAGTGAAAAGGATCCGCTTTTTGAAACCCGACGTTGCCGTCGTCGACGTTCGCTGGGAAATGACGGGCGCACTTTCTCCGGACGGCGCTTCAATCCCCTTCCGCACCGGTCTTCTCGATTTGGTGTTCACATCCTCTGGTGCCGGTTGGCTCATCACGGTCATGCACAACCAAGACCTCACGCCCGTACCGACGGGCTCGCCGGGTAGCAAGTAGGGCGTTCAAACCCTCCGCGCCGGCGAACGCGAAATTTCACTGTGGTCGTGTCATTCGAAACGATCAGATGTCCAGATTCGAAACCTGCAGCGCGTTCTTTTCGATGAACTCGCGGCGCGGTTCCACCGCGTCGCCCATCAGCGTGGTGAAGATGTCGTCGGCGGCGACGGCGTCCTCGATGCGTACCTGCAACAGACGCCTGGTCTCCGGGTTGATGGTCGTGTCCCATAGCTGCTCGGGGTTCATCTCACCGAGCCCCTTGTATCGCTGCAGGCTCTGACCTTTCTTCGCCTCGTCGAAGAGCCAGTTTATCGCGGCCTTGAAGCTCGCAACCTCCTGGCGTGCTTCGCCGCGCTGGATGTAGGCACCCGCCCCAAGCAGATCGCTCAGCGTTTGCGCGAGCTCGGCGATGCGCACGTACTCCGCCGAAGCGAAGAACTCACGCGGTATGTGCTTCTCGGAAGCCAGACCGTGCTCGAACTTCTGCAGGCCGATGCGGTGTCCGGCGCCCGAGAGAGCTTGCACCGATACGGTGTAGCGGCGCGATACATCGTCCAACGCATTGAGCTTCGTCTCGAGCACGCGGCACCAGTCCCGCAGCTCGTCGATCCGGTCGAAAGACTCGGTCGTGAGCTTGGGCATGTACAACAACTGATCCAGGAACCGCTCGTCGTAGCGCCGCGCCCAGCGCCGTGCGATGGCCTGAACTTCCTGATATCGCTGCGCAAGCGACTCGAGTCCGAGACCGGAAAGCGGCGGCGCCTCGGAATTGACGAATAAAGCGGCGTTGTCGATCGCCGTACCGAGCAGCAAGGCATTCAATTCGATGTCATCTTTGACGTAGTGCTCTTGCTTGCCTTTCTTGATCTTGTAGAGCGGAGGCTGGGCGATGTACACATGGCCGCGCTCGATCAGGATGGGCATTTGGCGGTAGAAGAACGTGAGCAGGAGAGTCCGGATATGGCTCCCGTCAACGTCGGCATCGGTATTTTTCGCCGCTATGCCGCCGAAGCCGCAGATGAAATTCTCATCACCTTCCACTGAGAAGTCATAGACGTTCGCGTTGCTAGCAGTCACAGGAGCGATGGATACGATCGGCAACGCAATCAAGTCACCATCGATAGGGTCGAACGCGCGGCGTCTTGGCTTGTCCGCTGCAGCAATTTTCTCCTCGACGGTCGGAGCTCCGCTGTGATCACACCACACGGAGTGAATTCGAGCCAAATCCTCGATCGCGCGAACGACGATTTGCCAATGCCGATGCGTGGTCTTGAAGATCTGCTCTCCGCAGCGA
>Ga0302314_10000093_pt1 | contig 145259 bp, 123 predicted proteins | sample III_Palsa_N2_3_FD_200533 | JGI IMG/M metagenome (GOLD analysis project Ga0302314, IMG submission 200533) | Peat permafrost microbial communities from Stordalen Mire near Abisko, Sweden - III_Palsa_N2_3 | ecosystem: Environmental > Terrestrial > Soil > Palsa > Peat permafrost | place: Sweden... | reverse complement strand
CCACCACAGATATCATCGACGCCTGCTGTCACGCCTGGAACAGCCTCATCAAAACCCCAGAGCGAATCGCCTCTATCACGACCCGCCCTTGGGCGAACGTGTCAACAATTTAGGCGATTGGTATAAGTGTGAAGACTGGCGATCTCGAATGGAAAACGATATCCTCTCGCGGGATCGCTCAACGTGGAGTGATGGCGGGAGGCGTGTTTTGCTGGCAGGTGCGGCGAGATGGGAGCTCATCGATTTCGTCCTGAATGCGCGTCCGTCTCATGACGATGCCCAAGATGGCGGGTTTCCGACGAGCTTCCTGGTCGAGCCGGTCTACTGGCAGGCGCCGGATGCCCAGGATCGCCGGCTTGTCGGCAGCGCCGTCGCCATCTGGCAGCGCACGATGGTGCAGCATGGGTTGAACCTTTATTGCGCCGCCTGTCGGCAGATCGCGTTGGCGACGACGGGCCGACCTGACGCGATCGAGGCCGCCGATCGCCACACGCGCATGCTGCTCGATGACCGCATCGGCGAGACCGAGGCGCTGCGCGGCTGGTCCGATCGGCCGGGCGAATGGCGCTATGGCGACGAGCGGGTATCGCTCGGCACGGACCAGGGCAGCGCCTTCTTCTTCGGGGCAATCTGCGACCGGTTCCGGCTGACCGATCCGCTGGGCGGCCAGGCGTCCCTGCCGCCCGAACTCGGCGGCGGGCCGCTGTGCTGGAACCAGTTCGACCCGTTCCTCGGCGAGAACAGCTGGGCCGCCCTGCTCGGTCCGCTGCAGGTGGCCTATCTGAAGGCGAACGGGCGCCCGGTGCCGCCGGATTGCGACGAACTTCGCCTCGCCCTGTCGCTCGTCCCGGCCTGCCTCGCCATGCAGAGCCCGGACGGCGGCGTCTACGCGCGGCCCGCCTCCTGGGGGCGCCCACAGGAACGGCTGATTTCCAACGAGACCAACCTCACCCTCTATGCCGGCCTGTGCATGCTGGACCAGGTCTTGCCCGACGCGTTGGAATTCTCGGCGCGGCGCGCGCAAGTCGCGACGCTTCGCCGGGGCTTGCTCGCCTATTTCCGGCGCCATCTCTGCGGTACGGTCGATGGCGAGCTCCGCTTCCACGCTTGCGGCATCTATCTCGACGGCGGCTTTCATCCGGGCGTGACGGCCGACCGGCAACCGGCCCGTTTTGCGGCGGATGTCCATACCTGGGGCATGAGCATCCTGGGCGTCGCCGAGATCGAGGCGTGGCACGGTCGCGGCGCCTGCCTGCGCCTGTGGGAGGGGGTGAAGCGCCACGCGGGCTTCTATCCGCCCGCCGCGGCGCTCGGCGGGATCGGGTTTTCCTCCGAGGCGGACGGAGCGCCGATCCACGACGTCTGCTCGCCCGAATGGACCTTCGGCGCCATCAACATGTGCCGCATCCTCGCCGCGGAATATGAGGCGGCGGGGCCGTATCACGATCAGGACGCGGCGGCGCGCCTGCGTGCGGACGAAGCCAGCATGCGCGACGGTGTCCGGCAGTTCGAGATGAGCCCGCCCGCCCGGCCGCCGTCTCGCGCCTATCCTTACGTGAACCGTATCGCCGAGACCGGATTCGGCTGGCAGGGCCTGCCGGTTCCCTCGCTCTGCGCCACCGCCTGGGCGGTCTTGTGCCGGCAGGGCTTCAACCCGTTCCGCCTCGGCGGCGAAGCGGTCAGCGCGCACGGCTGGGTCTCCAACATGGGCACGGTATGAACGATGATGCACCTTCTGCGCGGCGCGTGGTCTCCACCGCAAGACTATGAATTGCTGGATGCCGGCGGCAGCTGGGTTGCCCGGATCGAGCTGCTGGTCGACGGCACGGTTATGTCGCGGCCTGATCCGTTCCGGCTCGCGGGGTTCTGGAAGCGCGAGGACCGGGGACTGACCATCCGCGCGCCCGGCGGCGAGGTCCTGGCCCGCTTTGCCTCGGAGGGCCTCGATGCGCAGGGCCGCACGCTGATCTGGGGATCGGTGCAACACGGAAGTTTGCAGTTCGAACATTGCCTGCGCAAGGAACTGGTGCCGCAACGCCGCATCTCCTTCTGCGTCACCAGCCGGGGCCGGCTGCATCATCTGCGCCAGACCTTGCCTCAAAATATCGCCGACAATCGCGACTGTCCGGGGTTGGAATTCGTCCTCCTGGACTATAATTCGGACGATGGTCTCGGCGACTGGGTCCGGCAGGAACTGGGCGCGGAGCTCGAAAGCGGCCTCGTCAGCTATTATTTCACCGGCCAGCCGGCGCACTTCCAGGCGGCCCACGCCCGCAACATGTCGATCCGCCTGGCCCGGGGCGACATCGTCTGCATCGTCGATGCCGACAATTTCACCGGCCGCGGCTTTGCGGCCTATCTCGCCGATCATGTCCAACCGGACAATTTCCTGGTGGGCTGCCGTATGGAGGGCGACCGGCTCGTCCCGATGAACGACGAGGGCTGCGTCGGCCGGGTGGCGCTCTACAAATCGACCTTCCTCGATGTCGGCGGCATGGACGAGGCCCATATAGGCTGGGGCTATGACGATCTGGATCTCTATGCCCGCCTGCGCGCCAAGGGCTATCGGTGCGAACCGATCGCTTCCCGCTATACGCGCTGCATCGCTCATGACGATGCCGAACGCCGCAAGGCGCTGAAGCATCAGGAAATCGGCCGCGACCCCGCCTCGGGCAGCGGCAGCTGCGTGACGAACGAGCAGCGCAGCCGGGCGAATCTGGCGGCGGGCCGCATCGTGCTCAACGATGGCCGCATCGGCTGCGGTGGCGTCATCAAGAATCTGGGACAATCCGCCGAGGTCGTCCGCGAGCGCCGCAATCCCGTGATCTCGGTCTGCCTCGCCGCCGGCGATCGGCCGGACGAGATCCGCCGCAGCCTGCTCGCGAACCTGCAGGCCACCCGCTTCTACCCGAACATGGAGTTCGTCGTGCTCGACCCGCCGGAGGGCGGGCTGGACGGCTGGCTTCGGCAGAAACTGCCGGCGGCGCTCGACGCCGGGCGGATCGTCTATGCCCGCATGACCGAGCCCTTCGCCGATTGCGGCCCGGACCATCCGGTGCATCAGCGCAACATGGCGGCGCGATTGGCGAGCGGCGATATTCTGTGTCTGGCCGCACCGAACGATCTGCTGACGCCGGAATTCACCGGCCGACTGGTCGAACGGTTCCAGTCCGGCTGGATCCACGAAGCGCTCGGCCAGGACGGGCTGACCCTCTCGCGGCATTTGTTTTACCTGGCCGAAGGGCTGGACCAGGATCTGCCCGCCGGTGCCGCCTCGGCGGATCTGCTGGCTCGCGTCGAGCGGCGCCTCGCCGGCCAGGCGCCGGCGGCCTGGAGCCGCAGCGGCCTCGCGTCCCGCGATTTCGGCGGCGGCGCGGTGCGGCGCAACGAGGCGCCGACGATCATCTCGCCCCACCGCTTCCCGCGCATTACGCTCACGACGATCTGCATGGGGCGGCTGCACCACCTGAAGCGGACGCTGCCGCAAAATCTCGCCGACAATCGGGATTACCCCAATCTGGAATTCCTGCTGCTCGATTACGGCGACCGCGACGGGCTGGAGGAATGGGTCCGGACCGAACTGGCCGAGCCGATCGCTTCCGGTCGGCTGGTCTATTACCGCAGCCCCGAGCAGCAGCGTTTCCGCTGCGCGCACGCCAAGAACATGGCGGCGCGGCTCGCGACCGGCGAGCTCTTGTGCAATGTCGATGCCGACAACATGACCGGCCACCACTTCGCGTTTCACGTGGCGCACCGGCTGGAAAGCCACGACTTCCTCGCCGGGTGTTCCATCGTGGGCGGCGCGCTCGACAGCTATGGCGACCAGGGTACCGGCGGGCGCAGCGCCGTCAGGCGGACGGTCTTTTACGATTGCGGCGGCTTCGACGAGGCGATGCTCGGCTGGGGCTCCGACGATCTCGATTTCTATGGCCGGCTCCTGGCGCGGGGGCATCGCGGCACGTCGATCGACGGGCGCTTTCTCGCCTGCATTCCCCATGGCGACGGCGAGCGGGCAGCCCTGACCGGGGTCGATGATATCGGCGGCGTCATGCGCGCCGACGAAGGCACCGCCCGCGACAATCGGGAGCGGAGCCGGCGGAACATCGCGATCGGCAATCTCGTGCTGAACGCCGGCCATATCGGCACCGGCGCCGTGCAACGGAATTTCGGGGATGCGTCGATCGCGGTGCGACCCCTGCGGTTTCGCCGGATTTCGCTGTGCATCTCGTCGATGGACCGGCTGCATCACCTGTCACGGACCCTGCCGCGCAACCTGGCCGACAATATGGGCTATCCGGATGTCGAGATCGTTCTGCTCGACTACGGCTCGTCGGACGGGCTCGAGGCCTGGGTGAAGGGACATCTACGGGAATGGATCGACACCGGCAGGCTCGTCTATTTCAGAACCGCCGACCCGGCCTATTTCCGACGCAGCCACGCCCGGAACCTGGGGTTTCGCCTCGCGACCGGGGACATCTTGTGCACGCTCGACGCCGATAATTTCACCGGACCCGGCTTCGCCCAATATGTCAACGAGCGCTTCGACCGCTACGACGGTGCCTATCTGCGCCCCGATTTCTCGGGCGCGCATGCCCGCCTGCGGGACGCCTTCGGTCGGATCTGCGTTCGCCGGGAGGATTTCCTGCGCATCGAGGGCTATGACGAGCAGCTCGTCGATTACGGCTATGAGGACATCGATCTCTGCAGCCGGCTGGAGAAGAGCGGCCTGGTGCCGCGCTTCATCGAAGACGACCGGTTCCTCCGCTACATCGATCACGGCAACCGCGAGCGCGTCGCCAAGGGCTCCGCGCTCAGCCAGGTTTCGGTCCTCCTGCGCGGCCGCGAGACCGGCGCGGAATGGGAATCGCTGGTCTATCTCCTGGAAAATGGCGGCTTCATCTGGCAGGGGCCAACTCTAGACGGCCTCGGGCCCGAGGGCCGCTGGGCCGTGACCGGCCAGGGCCTGCAACTCACCTGCGCCCAGGGGATCTCGGTCTCGCTGCGGGCCAGCGAGACCGGCGATGGCTATTGCCCCGAGCGCCCCGCCCCGGCCCTGCACCTGCGCCGGTCAGACGACATCGATCTCTTCTCGAACGCCTTTCTCGACCATGCGCTGGCACGGAACGAACGCAAGCACCGGAGCAACCTCGATCTCGCGGATTACCGGGTCAATGCCGGCCGCTTCGGCCAGGCCACGGTCAGCCGGAATTTCGCCGCCGAGGCGGTCCCCGTGGAGGAGATCGCGGTCCCGGCCGGAGACGGCCGGTGAGCCGCAAGCGCCGGTGCCTGCTGGTCGAATGCCTGCCATACCATTGGGAAGTGCTGCCGCACTGGGTCGGATTGCTGGAACGGCTGGGATACGAGGTCGACGTCGCGGCGGCCGGCGGGACGGCCGGCCATCGCGAGACGCTGGCACTGCTCCGATCGCGCTGCCGGACGCACGAGCCCGGCGAGATACGGGATCTGCCGCTGCATGAATTCGACTTCGTCCTGGTGAACAGCCTGGTCCACGACGGCTATTTCTTCGCCGATCGGCTGGACCCGCGCCCAAACCTCGCCTGGATCGAGAGCCTGGGCTTGCCCTCGATCAGCGTCATCCACGAACCCATCCATTGGGTCGAGAAGCGGGTTGCCCATGGCTTCGATGAGATCGGCCCGTCGGGGCGGCGGCGGCTCGGCCTGCTCGTCGATGGCTGTTTCCAATATGACGGCGGCTTTTGGTCGCCTCGGCCCTGGGCCCTCGCCGACGACAGGCTGCTGCTGCCGGAAGGCGGCCGGGTACGGATTTTCGAAAGTACCGATGGCGGGCGCTCCTATGAAGGTCTCGGCGCCGATGACGGCACCCGACTGCTGCGCCGCGCCGATACCGCCGAGGATCCGGCACGCCATTGCGCCGGCGGCAGGCATGCGGTCGTGGCGCTCACGGAACCGGCGGCGGCCCATCTGGCAAGGGTCTGCGACAGCATAGACTGGCTGCTGCCGTTCGAGATCCAGGAGCGTCTCGCGTCGCGTGCGACCGGCGGCATCGCATTCGCCGGCACGATCGATTACGACCGCAAGGCCATTCCCTCGCTGCTGCAGGGCTGCACGGCGCTCCGGGACGGCCAGCGCATCGGCATCATCGGCGGCAGCCGGGACGCGGCGTTCGACCAGGACCGGACGATTCGGCAATTCAAGGCGCAGATCGCCGAAGCCGGGCTCGGGTCCTGCTTCGACTTCACGGGCTACCTGCCCTATGGCGATTTCGTCGAGGCGATCCGGCCCTGCCGCTTCCTGTTGGCCCTGGTCGATGATTATGTCGATTCCGGGCATTATCTGCTGAAGCTGCCCGCGATCGTCGCCAGTTCACTCGGGCTGGGCGTGCCGATGATCCTCAATCGGACCGTCGCGGCGCGGTTTGGCCTGGATTACATGATTTGCTATCCGGGCGATGATCTGGCGTCGGGCCTGCGCGCGGCCGAGGCGCTGAGCCCGGCGGCCTATGGCGACATCCTGGCGGCGCTCGATCGGCAGGCAGCGAGCCTCGATCGGCGAAACCTGCGCGTACTCTCGGGGCTGATCGACAGGATCCTCTCGAAGCACGCGGCATAGCCGTGTAGCGCGGTTGCGTTCAAGCAAGCTTGAAGAACATCGATCCCAGATCATAGGCTGTATATCCCCGAACCAAGTGATCGTACAGACCTCATTGTGAGAAGGATTATTGCCCGAAACGCGTCATGAGTGTTCGTCGCTGAGTTTTCACCAGAATCAGCCGAGAACGGTTGGAAGCGAGTATTCGATCGGTCTCTGAACGAATTGTAAGGTATGGGACCGTGATATTCGATCGTGAAAGTGCCGGCGATCGATAGAGGTGCCTATGTCAGGGTCGGGCGGACATGTCTGAAGGCAAGGCGATCAATCTTGAATTCGCCCTCGCGGCGGCTTGCTGCGCCTGGCCGCCGTCGCCGCTTCGAGATCACGCAATCCTGGCCGCGGCAGCGGAGCCGTTGGATTGGCCCGGTTTCCTGAAGGTCGTCAGGCGGCACCGTGTCCAGGGTCTGGTGTGGCATGGGCTGTTCCGCGCGAAGGTGGCGGTTCCCGCCGACATCGCCGCAGCGCTCAAGGCCGATGCCGACAAGATCGCCCGGACTGGATGTCGCCACGGGTATCCAACTGGAGTTGCATTGGCGCTTGTCACCCACGTCTTTCCTGCTGAAGCACCCGATCGACTTTTCGACGCTCGATGCGGTGGAACTCGTGCCGTTCACGCCGGTCGCGACACTCCCCCCGGCGGCTCTTTTTGCGTATCTGTGCGCCCACGGTGCCGGCCACGGCTGGTTTCGCCTGAAATGGCTGGCCGACATCCATAGCTTGATCACGGGCCTGCCCGATGCGCAGCTATGGGCCTATGACCGGCTGGCACGCGTTCAGGGAACCGAGCGCGCCGTGGGACAGGCCCTCATGCTCTGCGCCGGCCTGCTCGGGCTTCGATTGCCGCCCGATCTGGCGGCGGAACTGCGTCGGTCCTGGATCCTGAGGCTGCTGACCAGTATTGGGCGCCGGTGTCTGACGCGCGGCAATGCCCAAACCGAGCTCCACGATCTGCCATTCGGGACGACCCTGGTCTCGGTTTCGCATCTGCTGCTCGCGCCCAGCCTGCCGGCCAGGATCACCGACTTCTGGCGCAAATGCGTTGATCTCGATGACATCGCCCGCTTCCCGCTGCCGCGATCCCTGGGATTTCTTTATCGGCTGCTCAGGTGGCCCCTCTGGTTATGCCGCCGCGTAGCGAATGCGGGCGCTTCTACCGTCGAATGACCGCGGTCCGTGGCCACTCACAGCTCCGGTGACTATTTTCGAGGATCGATTGTGCTCTCTCCGGCACTCTGCAATGCTTAAATTTCGAGAGCGCGCCGGGTGCCGAGGAGTTGAGAGTTGATGGAGCTGGCGGCGACCGGCCCAGGCCTCGATCGATGCTTCTATGGCTACCGCCTGCGAGCCGGCGGATTGCTCGATTTCTTTTCCGCCTGGCCCGATTCCGCCGGAGCGCCGGATTTGCACCTCGTGGAAAGCGCGGTGCCCGTGGAACTCCTGAACCCGCTCTGGTCGCGTCCACGCCTCCAGATCGGTACGGACAGCACGGTCCTCCTGCGGCTGGACGGGATCGGCCGTTTCCTGATCCGGCCGGGGGGCGAGATCCGGTTGGAGCGCGGTGAAGACGGGTGCCGGGCCGATGTCGAAGCGGCACTGGTCAGCGTCGTCGCCGGCGCGGTGCTGCATCAGCGCGCGTCCCTCCCGCTCCATGCCAGTTGCGTCCTGATCGACGGTCGCGCGGTCGCGATCACGGCGCCGTCCGGCACCGGCAAATCGACGCTCGCGGCGGCCCTGGTGTCGACCGGGCATCGGCTGCTGACCGACGATATCTGCGTCATACGCTTTGCTGAAGACGGCGCGGCGATGGCGCTGCCGGGTGCCACGCGGCTGCGGCTTTACGACGATTCGGCACATGCGGTCGGACAAGGCTCGAACACCGGACCGATCGCCGGTGTGGTCCGCGACAAGCGCAACTGGGACAGGCCCATCGCCGATCACGCGCCACGGCCCCTCGCCGCGATCCTTCGGCTGGAGCGCGCCGCGACGGCGGGCCTGGCGCGCCTAACCGGCCTGTCCGCCATCAATCCGATGCAGGATATCATCTACCGCGCACCGCTGGGCCTGCGGCTCGGCCGGGGGCGCGAGCTTTTCTGCGGGTTGACCCGCCTGGCGGCGACAGTGCCGATCTATCGCATGACCCGCCCCGAAGGGTTCGGTTCTCTCGCCGAGCTGGTTCAACTTGTCGTCACTGTTGTCCAGCCGACCTGAGCGGGCGCCCACGGTCGAAGGATATTAGAGAAATTACTTGTGTTCAGCGCGGCATCTTTCTAGTTTTACCAGTGAGAATACTCGGTGAAAGAGAGGCTATCATGGCGAATCTACCAGAAGATAACGCTGACGCCCCCGACGCCGCCAGTCGTCACCAGCCCCGCCTGGAATGGTCCGAGCCGCGTTTGCAAAAGCTGCGCGGTCGCGAAGCGCTTTCACATGATACCGGCAGCAACGACGGGAATATCACTTCTTTCTCCTAGGTCCGGTTTCCTAAGACGGCGGATTTCCTGAAACCGATCGGTCCTGCGTGAGTGAGGGAAGCCTCGTGGCCCTGTGCTTGGATAGCGTCGTTGCGCGGATCGCCGATGACACGCTCATCGAGGAAATGGTCGATGACGAAGTCGTCATGCTGCGCATCCAGGACGGGCTCTGTTTTGGGTTGAACCGGATCGGTTCGGTCGTCTGGCGGCATTTGAAGCACGAGATTTCGATCGGCGACGTCTGTGATGCGTTGCTGCGCGAGTACGAAGTAGATCGGATGACATGCGAGCGTCAGGTCTTGGCGCTGATCGGCGAGTTACAGTCGGAACGCCTGGTCATCGTCAGCCCGCCTTAGCCCGGCCGACCTAGATGACCGCAATCGCCGGACTTTGGCGTTGGAACGGGCGGCCGCCGGCGGAAGAGTGCGGCCGCATGCTGTCGGCACTGACCTTGTACGGCCCGGACGGACGGGCCCATCGTCAGGCCGGACCGATCGCGCTGGGGCGCGCCATGATGCGGCTGCTGCCCGAGGATGTCTTCGATCGGCAGCCGTTGTTCGGCAATGCCGGGCGGCTGATGCTGGTCGCCGATCTGCGTCTCGACAATCGCGATGACTTGACGGCGGCGCTCGGTATCGCGCCGGAGCTGGCGCGCGAGGCGGCGGATTCGGAGATCCTGCTGCGCGCGCTCGAGCGCTGGAACATCGATGCCGTGGACCGGCTTGCTGGGGATTTTGCCTTCGCGCTGTGGGACGCGGCGGAGCAGCGCTTGCTGCTGGTCCGCGATCCGATCGGCCAGCGACCCTTGTTCTATCACCGCAATCCGCATTTCTTTGCCTTCGCCAGCATGGCCAAGGGCCTCCATGCTCTGCCGGAAGTCCCCTACGAAGCCGACGAGGAACGGGTCGTCGAGGAACTGGCGCTGATGCCGGACGTCGGCAGCCGGACTTTCTTCAAGGGCATTGAGCGGGTCGAGCCCGGCCATGTCGTGACGGTGACGCGCGATCGGGTGGAAAGCCGCCGATACTGGCAACCCGCGCCACGCCGCCTGTCGCTGCGTCGCCCCGAGGACTATCACGAGGCATTGCGCGAAGGCTTCGATCGCGCCGTCGCCTGCCGTCTGCGCGGAACGGGCGATGTCGGTGCCCATCTCAGCGGCGGTCTCGACAGCTCTTCCGTCACCGCGACGGCCGCGCGGCTGCTGGCACCGACCGATCGACGGGTCATCGCTTTCACGGCCGTGCCGCGGGAAGGCTATGTCGGCGCGGATCCGCGCGGTCGCTTTGGCAATGAGGCCGCGCATGCTGCCGCCACGGCGGCGCTCCATCCGAATGTCGACCATGTCGTGGTGCCGACGCCGCCGGTTTCCCTGTTGGAGGGCATGGACCGCCATTTCATGCTCTACGAGCGACCGTCCTTCGATTTGCCCAATCATCGCTGGGGCAACGCCGTCTACGACCAGGCGCGGGAGCGCCGCCTGTCCGTGCTGCTGACCGGCAACATGGGCAACATGACGATCAGCTATGATGGCATGCATTTGCTGCCCGAGCTGTTGCGCAGCGGGCATTGGCTTCGCCTGTGGCGCGAATGCGCGGCGCTGCATCGGGCCGGCCGGCGGCGCTGGGGCGGCCTGGCGGCGCAGCTTGTCGGCCCCTTCATGCCGGCGCCCCTGTGGCATCTCCTGATGCGCGGCCGCCGGTTCGGCGGCGAGGGGTTGCGCAGCTATTCCGCCTTGCTGCCGGACATCGCGCGGGATCCCGCGTTGGCGGCCAAGGCGCGGGAACGTGCGTTGGATTTCAGCTATCGGCCGCGGGACAAGTCGGCTGCCAGCCGCCTGTGGGTGATCGGGCGTGGCGATCTCGGCGCCGCCCGCAAGGGAACGCTCGCCGGCTGGCGTCTCGACTGCCGCGACCCGACGGCCGACGTCCGATTGATCGAACTATGCCTGTCCATTCCGACGGAGCAGTTCCTGCGCGACGGCGTGCCGGCAGCGCTGCTGCGCGGCGCCTTCGCCGATCGGCTCCCACCGATGGTGCTCGACGAGCGGCGCAAAGGCCGCCAGGGCGCGGATTGGCACGAAGGCCTGGACCTGGCGCGCGCAGGCCTGTCCGACGAGCTTCGCCGACAGGAGACCTGCGGGGCGGCGCGTCGGGTCGTCGATTTACCCCGGTTGAAGGCGGCGGTGAACGGCGACTGGCCGAAAGGGGGTTGGCATCGGCTGGAGGCGGAAGGAGCTTATCGCTATTTGCTGCTGCGCGGCGTCTCAGCCGGCTTTTTCCTGCGCAAGGTCGCCGGCGGCAATGGCTGAAGCCTGCTGCCATGGTCGCGGTTGCGACAGGGATAGATCCTTGCCATCCAGCCGGCGGATCTGGGTTGGCGCTGCTGGCAGGTGAAGCCGGCCGATCCGGTTGAAGGACCGATCGAGGAACGTGACGAAGCCTGGAATCAGCAGGCGATGCGGCCGCTCGTCGAACAGCGAACTGCCAACCGCGATCTCGTCCGGACCGACGGCGAGACCACGGGTCATGAGCTCGTCGATCGGCACCGGATCGCCGTCGTGATGGATCAACCGGCCCGATTGCGAGTCGCAGCACAACAGGCGACCGTCCTCCAGCGCGACGATATCGTGGCAGCCGTAGCCATCGAGCGGGATGCGCCGCTCGATCCGAAACACCCGGTCGAGGACGAGAATCTCGCTCCGCTCGCCGGACCCCCGGGGCCCCCCCTTGTGCAGCATCAGGAAAATCGTCCGGTCGCGGCCAAGCAGCGAGTTCATGTGGACATAGCCCTGGGCCCACTGCTTGTAGCCGGCCGGCGGCACGGGATGATGGCGCGCGGCGAGGTGCCAATCCTCATCAAATTCCAGGACGGCCTGATTACCGGTATCCACGACGAAGAAGGCGCCATCGAAGAAATCGACCTGATGGCATTCGTTGTCGAGCCTCTCGACGAGAGGGAACGGCTCGATCAGGGTCTCGTCCGCAAGACGGTAGCGAACGATCCGACCGCGCCCTTTCTCGCCGCCCGGCGCGGCCTCGAAGCAATAGATCTCTTCGCCACGGACGGTGACACCAAAATGCTGACCCTCGGCCACCCGTTTCCACCGCGCCTCATTGACCAAGAATAAGCCGCTGCGCGATGCCACGATATAGCGCAGCGGCCTGGTCATGCCGGCAGGTCTCCGACACGGGGCACCGCGTCGAAAGCGATGCAAATGCGGGCCTCCGGCCTGCCGTTGGGCCAGGTCCGATGGGCGAAGTGCGATGGGAACAGCAGCAACAAGCCGGGTTCCGGGTGCAATTCCCAGCGCGGCCAGGCCAGCGCGTCCGGATCCTCGCAAACCGGGAGCGGTCCGAACCCGATCGCGCCGGCGCGCGGTTCGACGGTTTCGGGCGCCGGCACGGCGACGTAATAGACCCCGCTGACGCAGCCGCTCGGATGGATGTGCCAGTCTTCGTGCCCGCTATCCCCGCAGAGCAGCGCCCAGCTGTCGAGCTGCAGACGTCGCGCAGGCGCACCCGCGGCGAAAGCGGGATGATCGGCGAGGTACTGCGCTATTTGGGTGCGGACCAGGCCCAGCAAATGGTGCACGGCGGGTCCGCCGACATCGTGAAGGTCGCTGATGCGCTTGCCGGCACCGCGCGTCGCTTTCACGATGGGGAGAGCGTCGGCATCCTTGTGTCCGAGCAGCTCGGCGGCCAGGGCCGCGTTCAGCGCTGGCTCGTCCACGAGCCGGATGGCGGAGAAATGGGCTTCCCGTCCGGCCAACCCGACGACCTCATCCGTCCTGCCCAGCACTGCCGCGGCAACGGCCCGGACGGCCAGCAGCGACGCCGCATAGCGGCCGCTGCGGGCTTGCAGGCTACCACACAGCGCCATGAGCCGTTCTGCGGCGCCGCGCGCCAGCAAAATCCGGGCGACGATTTGGAGGGATCGATAGTCGGAAGGGCAGAGATCGAGCGCCGACAGGCCGATTTCCAATGCCTCGTCATCCCTGCCTGTCCGGCGGAGCGCCCGGGCCAACTCGCCGGCCGCCTGCGGGATATTGGCACGGGTCGCGATGCGCAACGGATCAATCGCCACCTCCAGAGTGCCGACCAAAGCCGCGGCACGGCCGAAACGGAAATTCAGTTCCGGGTCGATCCCGCCGGCCGCAATCTCGGGTCTCAGCAGAGCGACGATCTCTGCCATCCTGTCGCACTCGAACAGGGCATCCGCCAATCGCAGCTTGAGGTCGAGCCGCTCCGGCAGGCGCGCGACCGCCGTCTCCAAGGCGCCCAGCGCCCGGGCGGCGGTCAACAGGCCGCCTGTCGCCGGATCGTCCCACGCGATGGCGACGGGCTGCGTCATGGGGGCTTGGCCGGTGTGCCGGGACGGGGAAACTGCGCCAGTCTGGTGAACCGTCCGACCTGGCCGCCGATGATGACGGCATCGCCGTCGCTGACCCAGGCATGGGCCGCCAGGGCGCCATCGGCATCGTGGCAGACGCCGAAATTCAACGCCGTCTCCACCCCGCGCCGCCGCAGCATGTATTGCACCGCGAGCGCCTGCTGCAGGCAGGCCGCGCGGAAGTAAGTATGGCGGGCCGACACGGTGACGATGCCCACGATCCCGCGGATCGAGGCGGCGCGCCCTTCAGGCGGCAAGGGCGAGCGGCGCGCCATGGTCGCCGAAAATGCCGCGACCCAACGGAACGGCAGCACCAGCGTGCCGAGGCGCGCGGCGGCAAGGCAGAAAACCGCCTCGGCCATCAGGGCAGCCTCTGCCCTGGAATGGCGAGCCAGCCACCTGCGACCCCTCGAAAAAACCCCCGAGCGCGCCAAGGAAGAAGCCCCTTTATTGCCAAGTACCGAGATTAGCATGAGCGCGATGCAAGGGAAGGGGCATGGAGGGCGACCCGGATTCCTCCAGTGCCGGCAATGCCACCGGCGGTTCGGACGAGGCGGCGCGTTTCAGGACCGCTTGAGGTTCGACGCGCGCATCCTACGGGTGGGATGCGCGCGTTCGCGCGACGGTCGCCTCCAGATTCTCCCACGCCGGCTGGTCGGCGGCAAAGCGTCCGCGCAGATACTTCAGCAATTCGGCGATCTGGCGATCGTCCAGGCTTCGGCCGAAGGGCGGCATATAGCCGAGGTCTGGGGTCGCCGGGTGCTGGACGCCGTCCAGAATGACATGGATCAGATTGTCGGGCGTGGCGCCGTGCAGGTTGCTGTTCACGGCCAGTTTCGGCCGGACGCCGAACAGGACGGGGGCAGCCCCTTCGTGGCAGACGGCACAGGCACCGTCATAGAGCCGGCCGCCCACGCTGCCCGCCCGCTCGGCGCTCGGCCGTCGGCTCTGCGCTTCGAGGGCCGCCACCTTGGCCTGCTGATCGGCAGCCGTGACCGTGGCGTTGAAGGACGCGAGATAGACCGCCATCGCCTGGATATCGTCGTCGGGCAGATGGGTCAGTTCGCGCACCACCGGTCCCATCGGGCCGGCGGCCACACCGTGGAGCGGCGAATGGCCGGTGCGGAGATAGGTGAAGAAATCCGCCTCGGTCCAGGGGATCGGCGCGTGTGACAGGGATGTCAGCGCCGGTGCCTCCCAGCCTTCGGCGACGCCGCCGGCGAGGTGACGCACACCCGTCTTCTCCGCGCCTAAAGCGTTGCGGGGGGAGTGGCAGGCGGCGCAATGGCCGAGACCCTCGACCAGATAGGCACCCCGGTTCCATTCGGGCGGGCGCTTGGCATCGGCCTGAACCGGACCGGTCCGCAGGAACAGCGCGTTCCAGCCCGCCAGCAACGGTCTGAGGCCGAAGGGGAAGGCCAGCCTGGTCTCGGGGGCGACGGCGCTCAGCGGCTCTTGCGCCATCAGATAGGCGTAAAGCGCCTGCAGATCCGCGTCGCTCGTCCTGGTGAAGGCGGTATAGGGAAATGCGGGATAGAGGTGACGCCCGTCGCGATGGATGCCCTGACGCATCGCTCGCTCGAACGCCGGATAAGACCAGGCGCCGATGCCGGTCGCCTCGTCCGGCGTGATGTTGGTGCTGTAGACCGTGCCGAACGGCGTTTCCAACGCCAGGCCGCCGGCATTGGTCGCGCCGCCGGGCATGGTATGGCACACCGCGCAATCGCCCAGCGCCGCCAGCATCCGGCCGCGCTCGATCGTCGCCGCCGAAAAGACCGAGGCGTCCGGGCGCGGGATCGGGGCGATGGCGGCGCGCCAGGGCATCGCCGTTGCTGCGATGGCGACCACCGCAGCCCCAGCGCCGGCCACCAGGCCGAGGAAGCGCCGTTTCGGCGGCCGTGCCGTCACGGGTGGCGGCGGGTTGAGGCCCGCGCGGATGCGGTCGGCGGTGAAGGGCGGTTCGCGGAAGCGCACGCCGGTGGCGTCGAAGATCGCGTTGGCGATGGCGGCCGCACTGGGAACGGACGCCGACTCGCCCGAGCCCAGCGGCGGATCGTTCGGCCTGGGCACCAGCAGTACGTCGATCGGTGGCACCTCCGGGAAGGTGATGATCGGATAGCCGCCCCATTCCCGGCTGGTCACGGTCTCGGCGTCGAACGTCACCTTTTCCTTCAGCGTGCGGCTGATCGACTGGATGACGTTGCCGTGGACCTGGTGCCGGATACCGGCCGGGTTGATCATCAGGCCGGTATCCTGCCCGACGGTGACGCGCGTCACGCTGACCTCGCCGGTCACCTTGTTGACCGCGACGTCGGCGACCCAGGCCGACCAGGCGGCGCCATAGCCCGGAAACTTGCTATGGACGTAGAGCGCATAGGCGAAGCCGCGGCCGAACAGCATGTCGCCGTCGCTGCCCATCGTGCCGTGGGTCGTGTGCGGCTGCCAGCCGGCCCGCTCGGCCACCGCATGGATCAGCTCGACCGCGCGTTCGTCCTTCAGATAGCGCAGGCGGAAGGCGATCGGATCGACGCCGGCCTCGAACGCCAGTTCGTCGATATAGGATTCATGCGCGAAGGTATTGGGCAGCGCCGAGACGCCGCGCAGCCAGGAGGCGCGCACGATCGGCGGCATGTCGTGCACCGTCACGCGCATATGCTCGTAGTCGTAGGGCGGGATCGAGGTGCGGTCGCCCATCTCGAAGATCGCCGGCTCCGGCGCCACGATGCCGGTCAGCAGCAGCGCCAGGAGCGGCGCGCCGTTGGACGGGTAGCGCGTCTGAAAATCATAGGCGGCGACCTCGCCCTCGGCGGTCAGGCCGCCATCGACATCCATCAGCTGGGCGGTGCCCTTGGGCTCCCAGAGATGTTCCTCCTCGCGGGTCAGCTGGACGCGGACCGGACGGCCGATCGCGCGCGACAGCAGGGCGGCGTCGCCGCCGACATCGTCGGCGCAATTGCGGCCATAGCACCCGGCCGCCTCCATCCGGACGACCTCGATGCGATCTTCCGCCAGACTCAGCAGCCGGCCGAGGTCGGTCCGCAGCACATGCGGGTTCTGCGTGCCCGACCAGACCGTCAGCCCGTCCGCCCGATAGTCGGCAACCGAGCAGGACGGGCCGATCGAACCATGCATCTGATAGGGCCAGACATAGGTTCGCGGCATGCGCTTGGCGGCGCCGGCCAAGGCGGCATCGACGTCGCCCTTGTCCAGCAGCTTGCGCGGCCGGCTGGGATTGGCGCGGAGCGCCTGCTCGGGTGCGTTGAGATCCGGCAGTGTCGGCCCTTGGCGCCAGACGGCCTTCAGTTCCCGGGCGGCGCGGATCGCCGCTTCCTCGCGCTCCGCCACCACGCCGACGAAATCGCCGATGACGACCACGGCGATCAGACCCGGGATATGGGCGACCGAGGCTTCATCGACCGAGATCAGGCTGGTGCCGACGAAATCGCCGGCGTCGAGGCCGGCATAGGGCGGCCGGACCATGCGGCCATGCACCATGCCCGGCACGCGGATGTCATGGACATAGCTCGCCTGGCCCGTGACCTTCGCCGGGATGTCGATGCGCGCGACCGGCTTGCCGACGACACGATAATCCAAGACGGGTTTGAGCGGCGCGTCGTCGGACAGCGTCAGTCGAATATGCTGTCCCGTCAGCAGGTCGGCATAGGAGACGCAACGGTTCTCGCCGCCGCGTCCCGTGCTGATCACACCCTCTTCGACGGCGAGATCGGCCGGGTCCGCCGCCAGCAGAGCCGCGGCGCGGGCGAGCAGGAACTGTCGAGCCTGGGCGGCCGCCTGCCGGAGCGGAATCGCCGCGACCTGGATCGTGGCGCTGGCGATGGTCGCCCCCTGATCGGGCGCCAAGCCGGTGCTGCCCAGGACCATCGTCACCTTGTCCAAGGCGACGTCCAACTCTTCGGCGACGATCTGACCCAGCGAAGTGCGGATTCCAGTGCCGAGATCGACATGGCCGTTGAAGGCGGTGACCGTGCCGTCCTCGGACAGCACGACGAACAGTTCATTGTCGCCGCCGTCGGTCGGGCGCAGGACGATCAGAACGCCGCTGGCGTCGAGATAGTCGCTTTTCCGGTCGGGCTTGTCCTGCGAAAGATCCAACTCAGTCCCCCTGCCGATCGTTCGTTACGCCGGCTCGCCCGCAGGACCGCATTGACGATCTCGACATGGGTGCCGCAACGGCAGAGGTTGTATTTGAGCTCGTCGCGGATCGCCGCTTCGGACGGGTGCGGCGCGCGCGCCAGCAGGGCGGCGGCCGTCATGATCATGCCGTTCAGGCAATAGCCGCATTGGGCGGCCTGTTCGGCAACGAAGGCGGACTGGACCGGGTGCAGCACCCCATCGGTTTCCAGCCCCTCCAACGTCACGATAGTGCGGTCCCCGATGCCACCGACCGGGATCACGCAGGCGCGCGCCGCGACGCCGTCGATCAGAACCGTGCACGCGCCGCACTCGCCCAGGCCGCAACCGAACTTCGGACCATTCAGCGCCAGATCGTTGCGCAGCACGTAAAGCAGCGGCGTGCTGCCAGCAACACAGATGTCGAAGATCCGCCCGTTGACGCGCAGGCGCAGCTTGCGTGGCTCATCGAACGGGTTGTCGCCTGACATCGCTTGGGATCTACCTCGGCCGCCGGATCTCCAATCATTATCGTTAGCATACAAATAATCAAGAGGCGGTCGGCATCACAAGCGCGCGGACCGATGCGCGCTTGGTCGAGATTCGGTTTATCCTACCGCCGGCAGCCCAAAGGGATGGCGCAGTTGGTCGCACGAGATTTTCGCCTGCGGGTCTAGCCTAACCGTTATATTATTATGAATATAGCGGTTATCCGTCGGCATGGCGCTTCGAGTCCAGGTCGATGTCCCTGAATCCGGATGAAGATGCAGATGAATGTGACAGAAGACGCTCGCCTCGCGGCGTTGATCGCCGCCGAGGAAAAAGCGATGGCGCTGTTCGATGCCATCGAGACCGCCGGCCTGATCGCGGCCGGCCGGAGCGAACGCGTCATCGAGCAGGAGATCTACGCGTTGGCCGAAAGCGACTTCGGGGTGACCAAGCATTGGCATAAGCGGATCGTCCGGTCCGGCGTCAACGCGCTCTGCACCGCCGGCGACAATCCACCGGTGCGGGAGATCGGCGAAGACGACCTGGTCTTCATCGATCTGGGTCCGGTGTTCGACGAATGGGAGGCGGATGTCGGCCGCACCTATGTCATTGGCCAGGATCCGGCGAAGCGACAGCTGTGCCTGGACCTGCCGCGGATCTTCTATGACCTGCAGCGATATTTCGACGAGCATCCCGACGTGACCGGCGCCGAACTCTATGCCGTCGCGCATCGAACGGCGGAGGCGGCCGGCTGGCTGTTCGGCGGCACGATCGCCGGCCATCTGGTCGGTGAGTTTCCCCACGCCAGGATCCCGGGCGACAAGAATCTGTATCGGATCGGCCCGGCCAATCCGACGCGCCTGCGCGATCCGGATGCGTTGGGGCAGACGAAGCATTGGATCCTGGAGGTCCATCTCGTCGATCGCGACCGCACTTTCGGCGGCTTCTACGAGCGCCTCCTGGTGCCGAAACGGCTGCGTGCCCAGGTTTCGTGACGCATGGAAGGAAGGGACGATGATGGTCGATAGGAACCAAACCGGTCTGCTGATCGGCGGCGCCTGGCGCGAGGCTTCGGGCGGCACCATCCCCGTGATCGACCCGAGCGACGGCGAGGTCAAGGGCCGGATCGGTCGTGCGACCGCAGAAGACGTCGATCTGGCGGTCAAGGCCGCCCGCGCCGCGCTGAAAGGCGCCTGGGGCCAACTGGCGGCGATGGATCGCGGCCGCCTGCTGACCAAGCTTGCCGGCGCGGTGCAGGAAAATTTCGACGCGCTGGCCGAGGCCGAGGCGCTCGATACCGGCAAGCCGACCCGTCAGGCGCGCGGCGACATCACCGCGCTGGCGCGCTATTTCGAATTCTACGGCGGCGCCGCCGACAAGGTCCATGGCGAGACCCTGCCGTACCAGGCCGGCTATACCGTGATGACGCTGCGTGAGCCGTTCGGTGTCACCGGCCATATCATCCCCTGGAATTACCCGGCGCAGATCTTCGGCCGCTCGGTCGCGGCCGCGCTCGCCATGGGCAATGCCGCCGTGGTGAAGCCGGCCGAGGAGGCGAGCCTGACCGCGCTGATGATCGGGCAGCTGGCGCTGGATGCGGGATTTCCGCCCGGCGCGCTGAACATCGTGTCCGGCTATGGCGAGGAGGCGGGTGCGGCCCTGACCGGCCATCCGGATATCGATCATATCTCCTTCACCGGGTCGCCCGAGGTCGGCACGCTCGTGCAGCAGGCGGCCGCGCGCAACCATCGCGCCGTCACGCTCGAACTGGGCGGCAAGTCGGCGCAGCTGGTGTTCGAGGATGCGGACCTGGCCGAAGCGCTGCCGATCATGGTCAATGCCATCATCCAGAATGCCGGCCAGACCTGCTCCGCCGGCTCACGCGTGCTGGTGCAGGACAGCGTCTACGATCGCTTCGTGGGCGCGCTGTCCGACCGGTTCGCCCAGCTGACCGTCGGCTCCAGCCGGCAGGATCTCGACGTCGGGCCGGTGATCAACCCGACCCAGAAGGCCCGGGTCGAGGCCTATATCGAGCGGGCGCACGCCGACGGGCTGCAGATCCTGGCCCAGGGAAAAATTTCGCCGGACGCCCCGGCCGGCGGCTTCTACGTCAAGCCGACCCTGATCGGCGCCGTGCCGCCCGATCATGCCCTGGCGCAGGAGGAAGTGTTCGGGCCGGTCCTGTCAGTGCTGCGCTTCAGCGACGAGGCCGATGCGCTCCGCATCGCCAACGGCACGCGCTATGGTCTGGTCGCCGGCGCCTGGACCCGCGACGGCGCCCGGCAATTGCGCCTGGCCCGCGCGCTCGAGGCCGGCCAGGTCTTCATCAACAATTATGGCGCCGGCGGCGGCGTCGAACTGCCGTTCGGCGGCGTCAAGCACTCCGGCCACGGCCGCGAGAAGGGCTTCGAGGCGCTGTTCCATTTCAGCACGATCAAGACCGTCGCGATCAAACACGGATAGGAGTATCCAATTCTCTTCAAGCCGCCGCCGCGGGCGTCACGCCCAGCAGCCGGTTGACGATCGCGAACAACTGATCCGGCGTGAAGGGCTTCGCGAGCGTCGCGCTCGCACCCAGGGCTTCGGCCAATTCCAGATAGCCGCCATAGCGACCCTCGGTGTGGCTGCCCGACACGGCGAGAATGGGAACGGCAGGATCCAAGCGTCGGATCTCGCGGATTGTTTCTATGCCTTCCTTCCCCGGCATGACGATGTCAGTAATCACCAGATCTATTGGGTTCGACTCGAATGCCGCCAGACCCTCGTTGCCATCTTTGGACAGAATGGTCGAATGATCATAGGCTTCCAACAGGACCGAGACGTAGGAGCGGACGACCGGATCGTCATCAATTACCAAAACGAACGCCATAATATGGGGAGATTCCTGCTATGGAACTCAGCTTCAGGCAGTGTATATTCGCATGCTCTACTGAAGGCTGATCCGTTGAGCAGATTGAGTCAATGGCATCCGTTGGGTCATCTTTAAGGCGGACTGTCGCAGTTCGGACCTCGGCACGGCTGCTGGCAAGTTCGCCCGAATTTGAGCTTGTCTGCGCAATACTCTGATAATTCGGCAAAGCTGCTAATTTTCAAGTTGTACGATAACACACCTTTTCATAGAGTAGGATCGGCCCGTCCACTACCGTCACGCGCGGCCATTTCCAAGCCGGGCATGTTGCGATGGGTTTTGCCGAATCTTTATCCGATCAGCGGCTTTTGACGCTGTACGCCTATTGGTCGGCCAAGCGCGGCGAGCGCGCGATGCCGAGCCGGGCCGACCTCGATCCGGGCGAGCTCAAGGCGTTGCTGCCGCATATTCTGCTGATCGACGTGGTGGACGGCGGTGCCGATTTCCGCTATCGCCTCGTCGGCACCGAGATCGAACGCCATATCGGCCGGACCCTGACCGGTCGCCTGGTCAGCGAGATCCTGAGCGGCGAGTATCTGGACTATATCCGCTCGCTGCACCGGCGGGCGATCGCCGAGGCGGCGCCGGTCTATTCGGAAAACAACTTCAACGACGGGCGCAGCGGCTTTGCGCTGATTGCCGATTTCAAGCGCGCCTATCGGCTGATGCTGCCCCTGTCCCGCGATGGCACGGTGATCGACATGCTGCTGTGCGGGCAACTGTTCGAGCCGACCCGCAATCGGGATGAGCCGGAGATCCTGCTGGTCGACCGGGCCTGATGCCCGGCCGACCAGCCCCGGCGATCAGCCGATGACGGCGCGGATGCGGCGGACGCCGGCGGAGGACGACTGTTCCTTCTGGATCTTGAACTTGCCGATGTCGGCGGTGTTCTGCACGTGCGGACCGCCGCAGAATTCCATCGACTTGTCGCCGATCGTATAGACCGAGACCTGATTGCCGTACTTGTCCGAGAACAGGCCGATCGCGCCCTTCTTGCGGGCGTCCTCGAGCGACAGCACTTCGTTGGTCACCGGAATGGCCGCATCGATCGCCGACTGCACCCATTGCTCGGCCAGGGCGACCTGATCCTTGGTCATCGGCGCCGGGTGCGAGAAGTCGAAGCGCATGCGCTCCTGCGTGATGTTCGAGCCCTTCTGCATGACATGCTCGCCCAGGATCTCGCGCAGCGCCGCGTGCAGCAGATGGGTCGCGGTGTGATAGCGCACGGATTCGTCGGACAGATCGGCCAAGCCGCTTTTGGCCGCCTCGGTGCGCGACGCCTCGCGATGTTCCGCGAAACGGCGCTCGTAGCCGTCCATATCGACCGAAAAGCCCTGCTCGTCGGCCAGTTCGCGGGTGAACTCGATCGGGAAGCCATAGGTGTCGTAGAGCTTGAACGCTTCCTCGCCCGGCAGGACGTTCCGGCCCTGCGCCTTCAGATCCTCGATCTCCTTGCCCAGCAGGCGGATGCCGGTCTTCAAGGTCGTGTCGAAGCGCTTGTATTCGAGCATCAGCTCATGCGCGATCCGGTCGGCGTTCAGGCGCAGTTCCGGATAGGCATCGCCGAACAGATTGATCACGACCTTGTGGGTCGCGACCCAGTCGGTCGGCTGGATTCCGAGCGTGTCGCAGAAGCGGATGGCGCGGCGGATCAGACGGCGCAGCACATAGCCGGCGCCCTGGTTCGACGGCGTCGTGCCGCGCTCGTCGCCGATGACGAAGACCGAGGTCCTGAGGTGATCGCTGATGACGCGCAGCGCGCGCAGCAGCTCGGGCTTCGCGCGGATTTCGGCTTCGCTGTACTTGCCCTTGCCGATCAGCGTCTCAACGATCGGGCGGAACGACGAGGTCTCGTAGACCGTCTCGACCCGGTTCAGCACCGCGAGCGTGCGCTCCAGGCCCATGCCGGTATCGACGTTGCGCTTCGGCAGCTCCGTGATCTGGCCGGCCGATCGGCTATAGGCCATGAAGACATTGTTCCAGATCTCGACCCAGCGGTTGCACGGGCAGCCGGGACGGCAGTCGGTGCCGCGCTCGCAGGTGCCGCCGATCGGGTTGTAGAAGATCTCGGTATCGGGGCCGCACGGGCCTTCGTCGCCGGCCGCCCACCAATTATCCTCGATGCCGAGAAACGCGATGCGCTCGTCCGGCACGCCCAGCTTGCGCCAGACCTGGTAGGAGACCTCGTCGCGCTCGACGCCGAGCCCCCCGCCGAAGCAGCTGACCGCGATGCGCTCCTTGGGGATGGCGAGCCAGTCCGGGCTGGTCAGGAATTCCCAGCTCCAGCTGATCGATTCTTCCTTGAAGTAATCGCCCAAGGACCAATTGCCGAGCATCTCGAAGAAGGTCAGATGGGTGGCGTCGCCCACTTCCTCGATATCGTTGGTACGAATGCATTTCTGCGTATCGACCAGGCGCGTGCCGGCCGGATGCGGCTGGCCCATCAGGTAGGGCACCAGCGGATGCATGCCCGCGGTGGTGAACAGCACGCTCGGGTCATTCTCCGGAATGACCGAGGCGCTCGGGATCACGGCATGGCCACGCTCGGCGAAGAACTTCAGAAACAGGGAGCGCAGGCGGTCGCCGTCGATCATCAAGCTGCCAGCAGTATGTCCGGTATCCAAGGCTGAGGACCTTCATCAAGAGCGTGAACGGGCTTTCAGCCGAAATTGGGCATTCGACCCGGGACTGTCAAACGCTTCTTCGGCGGGAGCCGACCGCGTTTTGTCGCTTGGCATTGAGTAAAAATTTAACCTCGACCGCCTAGGAGTGTAACCATCGATGGCGATGGGACAACCCGATGGACCCGAAATGGGCGCCATACGGCCTGATGGCCGAATTGCTCGACAGCCTGAATATCGCCGTCTGTCTGTTCGACGACAGCGACCGCACGGTGCTGTGGAATCGAACCTTCCTGCGGCTGTTTCCCGAACAGGAGGGTTTCCTGCAGCAGGGCGAGCCCTATAGCGCCAACCTCTATCGGTTCTATCGGCTACGGCTCGGGCCCGAGGAATTGCCCAATATCGACCAGTATGTCCGCGACGGCGTCGCGCGTCATCGCGCGCAGAGCCGGCCCTTCGTGTTCGAACATCGCGGCAAATGGCTGCGCGTCGGATCGCAGCCGGTGCCCGACGGGCGCATCCGGATCTGGACCACGATCCCGGCGCCGAACGTCGATGCCGGCATGGCGCGGGCGCTGACCGGCGCCGGTTCGGTCAGCGACAATGCGATCATGGAGAATGTCGCCGACGGCGTCATGCTGATGGGTGCCGACGGCCGGATCAGCCTGATCAACGATCAATGCCTGCTGCTCTACGGCCTCGGCCGCGATCAGGCCGTGGGCCTGCAATACGAGGAATTGCTGGCGGCGGCCTGGATCGCGCAATCGCCCTTTCCGACCCCGTCGGGCACGCGCGACCATTGGATCCTGAAGCTGGCCGAGGATCGGCGCTTTGCCGGCGCGCCGTTCGAGGTGCGATTGCCGCGCGACGTCTGGCTGCGCGTCATCGAGCAGCGCGGGCCCGACGGCGTCGCCTACAGCACGCATATCGATATTTCCGAACTGAAGCGCCAGCAGCGCGCCGTCAATCTGGCCAAGGAAGCAGCCGACCGCGCCAATGCGGCGAAATCCGCCTTTCTCGCCATGATCAGCCATGAGATCCGCACCCCGATGAATGGCATCATCGGCATGACCCACCTGCTGCTCGACAGCGGGCTGGACGAGCGACAGCGGCTGTATGCCGAGACGGTCGAGACCTCTGCCGGCACGCTGCTGGGCATCATCGACGACGTGCTCGACGTCTCGAAGCTCGAGGCCGGCAAGCTGACGTTGGAGGCGATCCCGTTCGATCCGGGCGAGCTGCTCGACGAGACGATCCGGCTGATGGCGCCGCGCGCACGCGAGCGTGGCCTCGATCTCGCGCGGGTCCCATTGGCCGAGTCCATCGGCCGCCGGCTGGGCGATCCGACGCGCATCCGGCAGGTGCTGCTGAACCTGATCTCGAATGCGATCAAATTCACCGAAACGGGTAGCGTAAGCATCGAGATCGCGGTGACGCCGCACGATCCGAGCCTGGTCACGATCAAGGTCCGCGATACCGGCATCGGGCTCAGTCCGATCGCGCTCGGTAAGCTGTTCCGGCGTTTCGAGCAGGCCGACGGCACAATCACGCGCCGCTTCGGCGGTACCGGGCTAGGCCTGCACATATCCAAGCAGCTGGTCGATCTGATGGGCGGCGAAATCGGCGCCGAGTCCCCGGCCGAAGGCGGAAGCCTGTTCTGGTTCACCCTGCCGCTCGACCCGGTGGTGTCCGAAATCGCGCCGGCCATCGCGGCACCCGAGCCGGAGCCCGTCCGCCGCACCGGCGGCCGCGTGCTGGTGGTCGAAGACAACCTGATCAACCAGCTGGTCGCCGAGGAGATCCTGTCCCACGCCGGCTTCACGGTCGAGATCGCGGCTGGCGGCCAGGCCGCGATCGACAGGGTCCGGGCGACCCTGCCCGACCTGGTGCTGATGGACATCCAGATGCCGGATATGGACGGGTACGAGGCAACGCGCCGGATCAAGGCGCTATCGCCCGCGGCCGCCACGCTGCCGATCGTGGCGCTGACCGCCAATGCCATGGAGGGCGACCGGCTGCAATGCCTGGCCGCCGGCATGATCGATTATGTCGCCAAGCCGTTCGACCCGCGCGGGTTGATCGAGACCGTCGATCGCTGGATTCTGGTGCGATAGCGCTTGCGGGCCAGCCCGCTTCTTCGTATCGATCGGGCGACATGATCGCTGATCTGCTGCTTTTCGTCGCCGCGTTCGGCGCCGGCATCATGAACGCGGTCGCCGGCGGCGGCTCGTTCCTGACTTTTCCCGCGCTGGTCTTTGCCGGCGTGCCATCGATCATCGCCAACGCGTCGAGCACCGTTGCGACATTTCCCGGCAGCTTCGTCAGCGCCTGGGCCTATCGCCGGGATTTCAAGCCGTTCGACGGCGTCGGCATGCGCGCCATCCTGGCGGTCAGCCTGGCGGGCAGCATCCTGGGCGCGCTGTTGCTGCTCTGGACACCGCAGCGGACATTCGACGCCGCCATCCCGTGGCTGCTGGGTGCGGCCACTCTGCTGTTCGCCGTCGGCAAGCATGCGACGCCCTATCTGAAGCGCGCCTTCACCATCGGACCGGCGACGCTGCTGTCGGTGCAGTTCGTCATCGCGATCTATGGCGGCTATTTCGGCGGCGCCATCGGGATTCTGATGCTGGCGATGTTCGGGCTCTACGGGCTCGACGACATCCACCGCATGAACGCGATGAAGACGCTGCTGGCCGGCACGCTCAACGCGGCGGCCGTCGTGTGCTTCATCATCGCCGGCAAGGTCTGGTGGGATCAGACGGCGGTCATGTTCGTCGGTGCCATCCTGGGCGGGTTCGCCGGTCCCATCGTCGCCAAGCGCATGAAGCAAAGCCATCTGCGCCTGATCATCATCGCGATCGGCGTCGGCATGACCCTGGCCTTCGCCGTTCGTTGACCGGTCCGGCACGAGGCCGGACCGGTCGATCGATCAATGCGGCTGGTCGGGCTGACCTTCGTGATGTTCTTCAGCCGGATGTGGTTCGGCCGGATGCGGCGGTACCGGTGCCGCCTGTGGATGTGGTGCGGGCACAGCCTGTGGATGCGGTGCCGGCGCGGCCGGGGGATGCGGTGCCGGCGCGGCCGGGGGATGCGGCGGCTCAGGCGGATGAGCGGCAGGAGGATGGGCCGCCGGCTGCGGATGGGCCGCTTCCGGATGGGCCGCGGCCGGTCCCGGCCCGCGCTCCGGCGGATGGGCCTCGCCCGGATGCGCGCCGCGGGGCGGCAACGGCGGGGGCGCCTCGCGATGGGGCGGCGGCGGCGGCGGCGCGTGATGTTCGAACCGCTCGCGCTCGGTAAAGAACGGCCGGCCGCGATAATGGTCGTCCCAATAGCTGCCGAACGTGAAGCTGACGACCGGCAGGCTCAATTCCGGGCCATAGACGGCGATCGGCACGCGCTGATCTTCGTAAGGATAGGCCAGCGCCTGGCCATCGACCCAGCCGCGCGCGTCCTGATAGGACACGTCGCACCAGTTATAGCCGTCGAGGCAGCCGTAGAGCGTCACCGGTGTCCCAGCGCCGAACGTGCCGACGGCCGGATAGTCCGTCGCCGGACCGGCCTCGAGCGTGACCGAACTGGTGGTATAGGCCGTTTCCTGCGCCAGGGCCGGGAGGGCGAACAGCGATACCGCCAGCCCACCGAGGATCGAGATTCTTTTCATTTTCTTGGTCGCTCCGATCGTGCAACGCCGCGGCCCGAAGGCCGGCTTCGGTAGCAACAACGGGAAAGAGCGCGATTTGGTTCATGAGCACCGCTAAGCTGCGCACGCCTTTCACCCGCGCCGGAGACCCCGATGATCAAGACCGTCTCGTCCAAGCTCGTCTATCAGAACCCCTGGACGAAGGTGCGCGAGGATGTGGTCGAGCGGGCCGATGGCTCACGCGGGCTGTATGGCGTGATCGACAAGATCGACTTCACCCTGGTCATCGCCCGCGAGGGCGACACGCTGTGGCTGGTCGAGCAATATCGCTATCCGGTCCGGGGCCGCTTCGCCGAATTCCCGCAGGGCGCCTGGCACGACCGGCCGGACGCCGACCCGGCGGAAGTCGCCCGCGGCGAATTGCGCGAGGAGGCCGGACTGCTCGCGGCCGAGCTGACGCCGATCGGCTTCTTCTATTGCGCCTATGGCATGGCGAGCCACGGCTGCCACGTGTTCCTCGCCACCGGCCTGACCCTGACCGAGCGCGCGCCCGAGATCGAGGAGCAGGACATGACCGTGCGCAAGGTCACCGTCGCCCAGTTCGAAGACATGATGCGGTCGGGCGAGATCCGCGACAGCAACTCGATGGCGGCGTGGGCGCTGTACCGGTTGAAGCTCGGTTAGATCTTGCGCCAGACGCGCCCGTCGCGCGCCAGCAACTCGTCGGCCTGGCGCGGGCCCTGGGTGCCGGCTTCATAGTTCGGGAAGTCACGCGGGCGGCGGTTGGCCCAGGCGTCCAGCACCGGCTGCACCACCTTCCAGCCGGCCTCGACATTGTCGGCGCGCTGGAACAGCGTCGCGTCGCCGATCATGGCGTCATAGATCAGGGTTTCGTAGCCGGTCGAGGGCGCCGACTGGAAATAATCCTTGTACTGGAAGTTCATCTTCACATTGCCGATGTCGAGCGCCGTACCGGGGATCTTGGCGCCGAACTGCAGCGACACGCCCTCGTCCGGCTGGATCCTGATCACCAGCAGGTTGGAGCCGACATCCTCGACCGGCGTGTCGCGGAACACCGCGATCGGCGCGCGCTTGAACTGGATCGCGATCTCGCTCATCCGGCGCGGCAGGCGCTTGCCGGTGCGCAAATAAAACGGCACGCCGGCCCAGCGCCAATTGTCGATGTTGAGTTTCAAGGCCGCATAGGTCTCGGTCATCGAATCGGCCGCGATCTTGGGCTCGGCGCGATAGGCCCAGACCGGCTTTTCATTCAACACGCCGGCGCCATACTGGCCGCGCACCGCGTCGGTCAGCACCGAGGCGGCATCGAGCGGCCGGATCGAATCCAGCACCTTGACCTTTTCCGAGCGTAGCGCGTCGGCCGCGAACGAGGTCGGCGCCTCCATGCCGATGAAGGACAGCAGCTGGAACATATGGTTCGGGATCATGTCCCGGAGCGCGCCGGTCTGCTCGTAGAAGCCGCCGCGCGATTCCACGCCGACCGTCTCGGCCACCGTAATCTGCACATGATCGATATGGTCGCGATTCCACAAGGGCTCGAAGATGCCGTTGGCGAAGCGGAACACCATGATGTTCTGGACGGTCTCCTTGCCCAGGTAATGGTCGATCCGGTAGATCTGCCGCTCGGCCAGCACCGCCTGCAGATCGGTATTGAGCGTTCGGGCCGAGTCCAGATCGTGGCCGAACGGCTTTTCGATGATGACCCGGCGCCAGGTCTCGCCCTCTTCGCGCGTCAGGCCGGCCGCGGCCAGCCGCTCGACGATGGTCGCGAAGAATTCCGGCGCCGTCGCCAGATAGAACAGGCAATTGCCGATCGAGTCCGGCCCACCGCCGGCATCGGTCAGATCCTCCAGCAGCTTCTGATATGTCGCGGGATCGTCGAACGCACCCGACTGATAGGACACGCGCGCGACCAGATCGTCCCACTCGTCCATCACCACTTCGGTCGTGGCGAAATCCTTGATCGCCTTGGTGAAATCCTCGCGGAACGCCTCGTTCGGATGCTCGCTGCGCGCGACGCCGATCAGGCGGAACCCCTCGGGCAGCAGCTTGGCGTGCTTCAGATTATACAGCGCCGGCACCAGCAGCCGCTTGGTCAGATCGCCCGACGCGCCGAAGATGATCATGGTGCAGGGATCGGCCTGCCGTCCAGTTTTGAGAGTCGTCGCCATCCCGCCTCCGCTCGCAAATTGGTCCGCTAACTGTACAGGAAATTGCGGTCAGATCTCGCGATAAGACAGCAGCAGGAAACCAATAAAAATGAAACAGGCCGGCCAGATCCAGCCGGCGATCTTGTTGCCGGGCGGATCGAGCCGGATTTCCAGCCAGCGCGCCCAGCCCGCCGCCGCACTCGCCAGCGCCAGCGGCGTATGGGTCAGTTCGATCAGCAACTGGTCCTTGACGTTGGAGATGGCGTGCTGGTGGGTCAACAGCAAGGCGCCGCCCAAGGCGCTCATCAGCGGGAAGACCAGCACGGCCCTGGTCTTGGCCAGGCCACCGACGCGCACGCGCCATTCGAACAGGCCGAACACCACGGTCAGGGCCACGAACATACGGTGCTGCACGACCTCGACATCGCGGAAACTGACCCAGAAGCCTTCCTCACCCAGCGGCCAGACCTCCGGATCCGAGCGGAGGAACAGGAAGGCGGCCAAGCCCAGCAGGATCAGCGGCCAGTGTTTCGTCACCGGCGTCGCGATCTTGGCCTGATTGGCAAGCGCCGCCAGTCCCATCAGCAGCACGAACAGGCCGGACCAATGATGATTGTATTCCGACCAGCGGATGTCATCGAGATTGCGCGGCGGCAAGATGCCGGAACCGGGGACGAAGGCGGCCGGCGGATTCTTTTTCTGCGCCTCGGCCTCGGCGTCGAGTTTCTGCTGCAGCGCCGGCAGCGCCAGCGCCGCATGGTCGGGCGAGCTGAGCGTCGGGATCTGCGGCGTGTTGCGCTCGACGATCTCGGACCAGCTGACCCGGTCGGTCGATAGATCGATCGCGGGGGCGACCGAGGTCAGCGACGCGGCCGCGAAAAACAGCGTGAAGCCGATGCCGATCTCGACTTCGGCGAAGCGCTTCAGCCGCTTGACCGGGGTGGCGGGATTGCCGCGCAGCCGCTCGACCAGCAGGTAGTTCATGCCGCCGAGACACAGCAGGCTGGCGAACATCACCATCTTGGCGCCGACCATGACGCCGTAGGCAGTGCCGTAGAAGCCCGCCAGATCGCCGACATAGAGGTAGGTCATGGTCGCGCCCGACACCAGGATGCAGGCGACGCCGACCATGGACATCTGCGAGAAGCGCTTGCCGATCCGGCGCCAGGCGACGCCGTCGTGGCAGCGGCCAAGCGCCATGACGAAGCTGGGGATGCCGCCGATCCAGATCGCGGCACCCAGCTGGTGCAGCCCCTCGACGATCAGCAGCGGGATGCGGCCCTCGAGCCGGGCGTTGGCATGGGTCGTCAGCGTCGCCGCGACCAGTTCCAGCGCGACGACGGCGAGCAGCACCGGCTTCGACGCGCGGCGGAAGCCGAAGGTGAGAATCACCAGCAGCAGCGCCGCCAGGATCTTGATCTGGCCGGCCTCGGCGAAATCGGCGGTCATGACGTCGGCGACGCTGAGATCGACCGTGCCGATCAGCACCGCGCCCTGCAGCGCGATGGTGAGCGCTTCGCAGACGATCAGCGCCACGGCCGACCAGCCGGCGATGCGCCGGGTGCGGGCGACGATCTCATCGCCGGCGGCCCCCAGCTCGTCCGAGAACGGCCGCGCCAGGAACACCAGGAACAGAATGCCGCCCAGGGCCATGGATTGGGCGACGATGGTCAACCCGTGCAGAAGGACCGACAGGTAGCCGAACAGATCGATCAGCAGCGCCATGGGGACTAATTCCCCTCGACGGTGAAGGGCACGTCGCCGCGGGTGATATGGCCGTCGATCGCCAGGACCTGCCAGCGCAGCGTATAGGCGCCCGGCGGCAAGCTCGCCTTGGTGTCGAGCCGGTCGTCGGGACCGTCTAGGTCGATCGGCAGCACCTGCTGGCTCTGGTCCGGCAGCGTCAGCGTCAGGCGCGAGCGCTTGTGATCGATCCGGCTGTTGTAGCGCAGATCGATCGCGATATCCGGTCCCTTGGCCGTGGCATTCACCGCCGGCACCGAGTCCATCAGAATGGCGTGGGCCACGGCCGGCAGCGGTGCCGAGACCAGGCCCAGGAACAGCACCGCCAAAAGAGCCTTCGAACCGGCCGAGATCGATCGCGTCATCAGATGCATAAACCCGTTTTAATCCTGGCCACGGTTTAACGCAGGGTCGGCAGCACGTCCACAGCAGGCACGCGCGGCAGACAGCCACGCCTAGAGCGATATCCGATCGCGTGTGATCGGATATCGCTCAGACGTTATTGATCTGGAGCGATATCTTGCCACTCGGATGAATTCATCCGAGTGGCTTGGATCAATTGATCCAAACTGGAAAGCGCTCTCGTATCGACACGCGCTGCCGATTGCGGTGGCAGGCTCTGCCAGATTAAGCTGATGCCCATGACATCGCGCGTACTCCGCACGCCGTTGCGCCGGGTGCTTACCGCCCGGCCGCGGCTGTATCTCTCCAGTCTGATCGGCATCGTCGCCGGCGCGGCGTTGCCGCCCAGCGTCGGCGTGGCACTGTCCGTGCTCATCGGCTGGAACGTCGCGACTGGGCTCTATCTGGTGCTGGCCTTCGTCATGATGCTGCGGTCGAGCCCGCGGCAGCTGCGGCGCCGGGCCTTCCTGCAATATGACACGCGCTGGGTCATCCTGGGGCTGGTGGTCTGCTGCGCGGTCGCCACCCTGTTCGCGATCGGCCAGGTGCTGGGCAATCTGAAGGAAATGCCGACCGAGACGGTCTATTGGCATGTCGGCCTGAGCGGCGTGACCCTGATTTCGTCCTGGATGATGGTCAACGTGATCTTCGCCCAGGCCTATGCCTACGAATATTTCGGACCGCGCCAGCTGAAGGGCGCCCCGACCGCGCTCGCCTTTCCCGACGACCTGCAGCCCGACTATTGGGACTTCATGTATTTTTCCATGTGCATCGGCATGACCTGCCAGGTGTCGGACGTCGCGATCCGGTCGCGCGTCCTGCGTCGGGTCGCCACGATCCACGCCATGCTGGCGTTCTTCTACAACACGGTCGTGCTGGCACTGACGGTTAATATCTCGGCCAGCCTATTGTAGCTTGACCTTAAGGATGCTGAAGGGCCCGCCGCGCGGCAGGTCGTTCTTGAACGCGACCTCCCACAGGCGCGAATCGGCGATATAGAGATCGCCGCCGCTGATGGCGAAGCCGTCCGCCCAGGAGAGTTTCGCCGGATCCGCCGCGTAGGTCCGGGTCTCCAGCCTATGGCCGCCGGGCCGGAGCGTCAGCGCCGCCACCGTGCTGTGCTCCAGATCGCCGCCATAGAGTGTGCCGTGGCGGTCCATGATCAGCCCGCCGCTCATGACCGAGGTGCCGAGAAACTCGACCTGCTTGGCCAAGGCCTCGGGTGCCAGCCCGGCGTCGCGCAGCGCCGCGGTCGGCACGCGCCAGTAATTGTGATCGGTCAGCGGCCGGTAGTAGAGCCAGCGCGCGTCCGGCGACAGCGCGATGCCGTCGGCATGGATCGCCACGACCGAGCCGTCCTGCGCCAGGGCCGGCTGCCCGTTGATCATCAGGTGCTGCTGCGGATCGGCAAAGGTCGAGCGGTCGCCGACCAGCACTTGGCGCGACCTGCCCGTCTTCAGGTCGAGCACGACCAGGCTGCCGCGGTTGGTGGCATTGGTCAGGTAGGCATGGCCATGGGCGGTGTCGATCCGGACATCGTTCAACGCGTCCGGCGGCGCCACCACGCCGGCGAAGCCATATTGGCGGATCACCTGGTTGGTCTTGAGGTCGAACTCGACCAGCTTGGGCGGCAGATGCCTCTGGTCGAGCTTGGTCAGCGACGAATCCAGCGCCCAGAGGTGATCCGCCTTATCGACCCACAACGCCTGGACCGAGATCCATTGCCGGGCCCCGTCGGCCTTGTCGTCGAACTGGTTCCAGGCGGCATCCGGGAAAGGCGTCACGGCGCCGGTCCTGGCATCGACCTCGACCATGCTGTAGCGCGAGCGGACCTGGGAGGCCGGCGCCGTGGCGAACACCCGGCCGTCGTGCGAAACACCCACACCGACCAGCCGGAAATCATCGCCGAAGCTTTTCACCACCTCCAGCGGCGGCCCCACGGTCTGGGCCGCCGCCGGCAGCGCCGCCAGCGTGAGGAGAATGCCGAGGGCCTCGAGCGTCCGTCGTCCCGGCATGGCCGTTCCTTCCTCCGATTGTCCTTGAAACGCCAACTCCGCAGGCGGCATCGACGTTCCGGATCGGCGGCGTCTCGCCGCAGGGGCGCTAGGCGGCCGCCGCCAGTTGCGCGACCGTCGGATAATCCACCTTGCCGGTTCCCAGCAGCGGCAGCTTGTCCACCACCAGGATCTGGCGCGGCACCATGATCTCGGCGATGCCGCGGGTCTTCGCGGCCGCCATCAGGTCGGCGGCATTGGCGTCCTTGCGCGAGGTCACCAGGATCAGGCGCTCGCCCTTGCGCGGATCGGGGCTCGCCACGACGGCATGGGCATCGTCGGGCCAGACCGCCTGGGCCAGATTCTCGGCTGCCGACAACGAGACCATCTCGCCGGCGATCTTGGCGAAGCGCTTGGCGCGGCCCAGGATGGTAACGAAGCCGTCCGCCTCGACATCGACGATGTCGCCAGTGTCGTACCAGCCGTCCGGCGGCGGCTGCAGCACGCCGGGCGCGTCGGGTTTCAGATAGCCCGCCATGACGTTCGGGCCGCTGACGAACAGCCGGCCGCCCCGGTCGATGCCCGCGACCGGCTCCAGCCGATAGTCGATGCCCGGCAGCAGCCGACCGACCGTGCCGGTGCGGAAATGCGAGGGCGTGTTGAGCGAGACGACCGGCGACAGCTCCGTGGCGCCGTAGCCCTCGTAGATCGGCTTCTGGAACTTCTCCCAGAACACGACCCGCGTCTCGGCCTTGACCCGCTCAGCGCCGGCGACGATGAAGCGCAGCGAATGCAGATCTTCGGGCTTGGCCTTGCGGGCATAGCCGGTCAGGAAGCTGTCGGTGCCGAACATGATGGTCGATTGCTCGGCATAGACCAGTTCCGGCACCAGCTTGTAATGCAGCGGCGACGGATAGAAGAAGGTCCGCACGCCCGTCGTGAGCGGCAGCAGCGTGCCGCCGGTCAGGCCGAAGGAATGGAACACCGGCAGCGCATTGAACAGCTTGTCGGACGGGTTGATATCGACGACCGAGCGGACTTGGCCGCAGTTGGACAGCAGGTTGCGGTGGCTCAGCACGACGCCCTTGGGCGTGCCCTCCGAACCTGAGGTGAACAGCACCACCGCCGCCGCGTCCGGGTCGAGATCGGCGCCGGGCAGACGCCGGGGCATCCAGGCCGCGCATTTGCCGACCAGCTTGTCCCACAGCCCGACCGAGGCCCGCAGATCCTCCAGATAGACCACCCGCGCCACGCTCGACGCGGCCTCGATCAGCCTGTCGAGCTTGCCCTTCTCGACGAAGGCGCGCGACGTCACGATCAGCTTCAACTGCGCCGCGCCGCAGGCCGCCAGCAGGCTGTCGCTGCCGACCGAGAAGTTCAGCATCGCCGGTACCCGGCCATAGGCCTGCAGGCCGAAGAAGGCGAGCACGACCGCGACCGAGTTGGGCAATAACAGCCCGACCCGCTCGCCCGGTGCCGACAGGCCCGCGAACTTGCGGCCGAGTACCGCCGCGCCCAGGACGAGGCGGCCATAGGACGCCTCGTTGCGCAGCGCGTCGGCCACGATGGCCTGGCCGCGGTCGAACTTGGCCTTGGCGTCGAGCAGGGCCTGGAACAGCGAACTGTCCGCCGCCTCCGGCCGGAACGCCGCCTCGGTCATCAGGTCGCTCATGAACGCGGTCAGCGCTTCGCGCCGGCGCTTGCCCTTGAGCTCGGGCGGGACGTCGACCGGCCGCGACGGCAGGATGGTCATGCGGAATTTCGGGAACCAGCGCTGGCGCAGGATGTCGCCCATGCGCGAGCTCTTGTGGAATTGCAGGCCCTCGATCCGGATCGGCAGTACGGGCGCCGCCGCCTTGTCGGCGATGGTGCCGGGACCGTCGTAGATCTTCATCAGCCCACCGGTCAGCGAGATGCGCCCTTCCGGAAAGATCACCAGCGTCCGGCCCTCTTTCACCGCCTTGACCATGGATTTGGTCGACATGGCGTTCATCGGATCGACCGGGAACACGTCGACGATATATTTCAGGTACCAGAACTTCGACGCCTGCAGCGTGTCGATCGCGAACACGGGCGCGCCCGGCAGGTAGGCCGCGACGAAGCAGCCGTCGATGAAGGACAGGTGGTTGACGATGACGACCGCCTTGTCGCCGACCGCGGCCGCATGCTCGAGCCCGACGATCTCGGGCCGGTGGAACGTCTGGAAATACCAGCGCAGCAGCGCGCGGAACATCTCCTGCGGCAGCAGGCGGCAGATCTGGACCGCGACGACCAGGTTCGCGATCGCGGCGATCATCAGGATGGTGGTGCCCGCCATGCCGAGCGCCGCCAGCCCGCCGGCCACGATCGCGCCGGCCACGATGAAGCCGGCGTTCATCACATTGTTGGCCGCGACCATGCGCGAGCGCCGGGACGGGTCCGACCGCTCCTGCAGAATGACATAGAGCGGGACCGAGAACACGCCGCCGCAGACCGCGAGCAGGAACAGATCGGCCAGCATGCGCCAGCCGGCAAAGCTGCCGGCCACCGCCGCGACCGTGGCGAGCGTGCCGGCTCCTGCGCAGGCCTGGGCGAAATCCCAGGTGAACAGCGAGAGACCCAGCGCCGCGAACGGCACGGGACGGGCCGAGACCTCGCCCTTGAGCAACCGGCCGCACAGAATGGAGCCGGCACCGACGCCGATCGCGAACACGGTCAGCAGCAGTGTCACGACCGAACTGTCGGCCTGCAGCGTGTTCTTCGCCACGACCGGGAATTCGGCCAGCAGGGTGGCTCCGATGGTCCAGAACCAGCTCAAGCCCAGGATCGACAGCCAGACTGGCCGGTTTGGCCGCGCGGAGCTTACCAGGGCCACCGTCTCGCGGAAGAGATCCCAGGAGACCGGCGTCGCCGCCGCTTCGGCCGGGGCCGGCAGGACCTGATAGCCGGCGATCGCACCGGCGAGCGCCATGACGATGCCGAGGACCGAGACGATGATCTCGCCATGGTCAAGCGGGATGAGCGCGCCGCCGGCGATGGTGCCGACCAGGATGCCGCCGAACGTACCGGCTTCGATCAGCGCGTTGCCGCGGACCAGTTCGTTCTCGGCCAGATGGTCCGGCAGTATCCCGTATTTGAGCGGACCGAAGAAGGTCGCCTGCACGCCCAGTCCAAACAGGACGGCAAACAGCATCGGCAGATTGCCGATCAGGAATCCGGCCCCGGCCAGCACCATCAGGCCGATCTCGCAAAGCTTCACGATCCGGATCAGGCGCGCCTTGTCGTTCTGATCGGCCAGCTGGCCCGCCGTTGCCGACAGCAGGGCATAGGGCAGGATGAAGACGCCGCCGGCCAGTGCCACCAGGCTCTCGCCCCCGGCGATCATCGCCTTATAAAGGATGAGGACCGCGAGCGCGTTCTTGAACAGATTGTCGTTGAGGGCGCCGAGCGTCTGCGTCACGAGCAAGGGCAGAAAGCGGCGCGACTTGATGAGCGTTTCAGGCATGGAAGTCTCCGGAACCGGCGACGTCTGAGGAATTTTGGCGGAAGCGGGCGCCTGAGATCAGCCGGTAGGTCATGATCTGCGCCCCGCCGGCGGCGACGCAGCCGAGGATCGCCGGGGCTACGGAGTTCGTCGCGGCCAAGGCCCCGAAGAACGCTATGAAGGGGACGGACACTTGCGTGAGCGAGGCCACGCAGAGGCGGAGCCGGAACCGTCGTTCGAAGCCCGACCAGGCGAGCAGGTACAGCGCCGGCAGAACCATCGGTGCCGCCACGGCGCCCAGGAGCGCGCCGGTAAGCCCGGGATCGAAGCTGCTGGACATGTTGCTACCCCCGCTTCCGGTCGGTCGCGATCGACAGGCAGATGTCGACCATCTCGTCGGCCATGTCGGTCAGGCTGCGCTGGATGCGGCCGTAGAGCCGGAAGGTCGCCGCCTGCACCACGACGCCGACGATGGCGGCGGTCAGCAATTCCGGATCCCGTCCGGTGACCTCGCCGCCGACGACGGCGCCGCGGATCAGGCGGGCCAGAAAATCGACCGGATTGGCGTCGCCGTCATCGACGGCATGCAGGCCGCCATGCTGGCTCAGCAGCAGAAACTTGAACAGCGTCGGGTCTTCGCTTTCCAGCCGGCAGACCAGGCGGATGGCCGCTTCCAACTTGCCCGCGAAGCCGGTCTGGGCCGCCACCGCCAGGGCGATCCGGTTGCCGTAGGCGGCGTAGCCCTCGGTGAACAGATCGGAAATCAAACCTTCGCGCGATTTCCAATGCACATAGATCGTGCTTGGGCGGATCCCGACCGTGTCGGCGATGTCGCGCAACGACACCGCGTCCACGCCCTTGTCGACGAACAGCGCCAAGGCCGCGTGCCGGATCTTCTCTCTGGTCGGCCGCCCATCCCGCATGGTTCGATTTCCCTTAAATGAACGGTCGTTCGTTCATTTAAGGGACGTTAGCTTTCGATCGACCGTCGGTCAAGCGACAAACCTCGGTTGAACGAACAACCTTGTTCCGGCACACCCCGCCATGCACGATGGCCGTCGGCACCGGTGCCGCAGATCGAACAGCGGGTGCGAGACGAACATGGACACGCCTGACACGGGTTTCAGATTCGGCGATGGCCGGATCAGCGGCTACACATCGCTCGCGCTCGGCCTGCTCAGCATCCCTTCGGTCCTGTGCCTGCGGTTCCCGGCCTTGCTGACGACGCCGGAGTTGCGAGCGCACTACGACATGGGCTTCCTCCGCCTGACCCTGGCGCTCGCCATGGGCTGTGCCGCCTCTTTCGGCCTGGTGACCTTCGTCATCAACCGGCGCAAGCGGCTGGGCGCCGCCGGGATCTGTGCCGTCCTGCTGGCGATGCTGCTGGGCGGCCCTTACGTGCCCTATGTGGATTTCAACCAGGGCCCGAACTACATCGGCCTCGACTGGTTCGTGCTCGACCTGTTCTTCACCGGAACGGCCTTCATCGCGCTGGAACGGATCTTTCCGCGCGTCGTGCCGGAACAGCCGGTGTTCCGGTCGGGCTGGAAACTCGACCTGACCTATTTCGGCGTCAATCATCTGCTGATCGGCATTTTCCTGATCGTCTCGACCCATTTCGCCCATGGCCTGTTCGGCTGGGCGGTAAATCCCTGGGTCCAAGGCCATGTCGAGCGCCTGCCGGCGCCGGTCCGGTTCCTGCTGGTCATCCTGGCGGCCGATGCGGTCGAATACATCACTCACCGGGCCTATCACGAGGTGCCGTTCCTCTGGCGCTTCCACGCCGTCCATCATTCGCCACAGCAGATGGACTGGCTGTCAGGCTCCCGTCTGCACGTCTTCGAGATCCTGGCGACCCGCTCGACCATTCTGGTGCCGATCTTCCTGCTGGGATTCCCGCAGGACACCATCTTCGCCTACATCATCTTCGTGTCGATCCAGGGCGTGCTGATCCATTCGAACATCGCCATGGATCTGGGCTGGTTGCGCTACGTGATCGTCACGCCGCAATTCCACCATTGGCACCATGCCTCGGACGAAGAGGCGCTGGACCGGAACTATTGCGCCCATACCCCCCTGCTCGATCTGCTGTTCCGGACCTATCACCAGCCGAAAGACCGCTGGCCGCGGGACTACGGCACGGTCAAGCCGATCCCGGGAAATTTTCTGCGACAGTTCCTATACCCGTTCAGCGGGCCGGTCGAATTGCTGATCGAGAAGGCGCGGACGAGGCAGTCCTAGAGCGAAATCCGGTCGGATTTCGCTCAGACATTATCGATCTGGAGCGGTTTCTTATCACTCGGATGATTCTATCCGAGTGGAAAGCGCTCTAGTCTAGGCCATGCCGGCCGCGTAGCCGTCGCGCTGTGGGTCGGCACCACCTTCGAGCACGCCGTCCCAGCAGGTGATGCCGTGCGGGGCGCCGAACGGGTAGGACAGCGGCGAGCGCTGCACCGCGTAGCCTTTGGCCCGCAGCTGCCGCTCGACGCCGCGCGGGATGCGGTTGGAGATGTCGATCGCATCGCTGGTGGCGCTGAAGCGCGGCGCCGACACCGCCTCCGACACCGGCATGCCCCAGTCGAGTACATTGAGCAGAACCTGCACGATGGCGGGACCGATCCAGGCGCCGCCCGGCGCGCCGAGGGTGAAGACCGGCTTGCCGGCCTCGAACACGATCGTCGGCGTCATCGACGAGAAGCGCCGTTTGCCCGGCGCGATCGAACCGGCCCGGCCCGGACGCGGGTCGTACCAGTTCATGGCGCCATTGAGGATGAATCCCAGGCCCGGCGCGATCACGCCGGACGGCACGCCGTTGGTATGGGTCAGCGAGACGACCATGCCGTCCGCGTCGATGCAGGACACCGTGGTGGTGTGCTTGCTGTCGCCGCTGACCCGCGCCAGCGGCGTCTTGTCGCCACGCCGGATCCGGGCCGCGCAGTCGTCGGCGTACGTGTCCGACAGCAGCCGGTCCAGCGGCGGGACGACGAAATCCGGGTCGCCGATGAAGCGGTCCTTGTCGCCACCGGCGATCTTCATCGCCTCGGCGACGATCGCGATATACTCCGCGCCGTTATGCTCGAGCGCGGTGAGGTCGAACCGTTCGAGCAGGCGCAGGATCTGGGCGACATAAATGCCGCCGGCCGGCGGCGGCGGGGTGGCGATGCGGCGGCCCCGATAGTCGATCGTCAGCGGCGCCTTCTGCTGGACCGTGAATCCCGCGAGATCCGCCAGCGTCATCAATCCACCGTTTTTCGCCATGTCGTCGGCGAGACGCCGCGCGATCTCGCCGGTGTAGAAACTCTCAGCCCCGTCGCGCGCCAGACCGCGCAACGTGTCGGCCAGATCGGGATTGCGCACCGCGTCGCCGAGTTTCTTGGGCGTGCCGTCCGGGCGCAGATAGAGCCTGCGGCCGTCCGGGGTCAGGGCAAGCTTCCGGCTGTAGGGCAGCCGGCCGGCGCCGGCCTCGTTCATCGCGAACATCATCGCGACATGGGGGCGGACGATCCAGCCGTCTTCGGCGAACCCGATGGCCGGACCGAACAGCGCCGCCCAGGGCAGCCGGCCGAAAGCGCGATGCGCATCGCCGAACACCCGCACGATGCCCGGCGTGGTCACGGCGGTATGGCCGATCTCGTTGACGCCGCCGGTCAGCACATAGCCGTAACCGTCGCTGCATTCGCGCTCGAAAATGCCCTGCCACATCTCGGGCGTCGCGGCGGCCGGACAGGTCGAAAGCCCATCGAACACCAGGGTCCGCCCACGCCGCGGATCGAAGATCTGCAGGCTGCCGAGCCCGCCCAGCCCGCACATCGCCGGATCGACGACACCTTGAGCAAGCGCGCAGGCGATCGCGGCATCGAGCGCGTTGCCGCCGGCCTCGAGCGCGATCAGCCCGGCTTCGGCGGCCTCCGGCTGCGGCGCCACGATCATGGCCTGGTAGGCCGGGCGGCGGCGGGTCGGTCTCGTCATGTTGGACAGCCTCGATCGCGAGCGGGAATCAGCACAGTACGGCGCCAGCCAAGTGTCCTGGCGGTACCGTTTCAGAGCATCCTACGTTTCGCGGCCGATCAACAGTCTTCGCATGCGATTTCCCACTGGGTTGCCGCTTCCGGCCCTTGCAACTTTCAATTTGCCGGGCAATCGTATATTTTCCTGCACTAACACAACCTTGTGCTGTATAGTTAAGTTATTGGTCGCGCTGAATGGGCTAAGGCGGTGATTTAAGGCCAGCCGCCATTCGGAATCAGTCGAGGGGAACGATGGCATTGCAGGTCGTGATGGGCGCGCAGTTGCAATGCAGCTTCGGCGCCGCACCGGTTGCGATGGTCGTTTTGCCAAGCAATCGGACAATGGCGGGTGGGGTACCGGCGGCAACGATCATGGACCATGTCCCCCTGATGAACATCATGCCGTTCGGCATGTGCCAGAGCCCGGCAAACCCGATGGTCGCGGCCGCGACCGCGGCGGCGCTGGGTGTGCTGACGCCGATGCCCTGCATCCCCGCGACGGCGGCGCCCTGGGTTCCGGGCGCGCCGACGGTGATGATCGGCGGCATGCCGGCGCTCGACAATAATTGCAAGCTGATGTGCAATTGGGCCGGCGTGATCCAGGTCACCAGCGCCGGCGAAACCACGGTGATGATCCCATGATCGCGCAAGCACGTTTGACCGTCGGCCCGCCGCCGCCGGCGCTCCGCTGAGCGGAGGGTCGATGTCGCCGGGGACTAAATCGAGCACCGCCATCGTGGTGGGGCAGATCGCAAGCGCGCTGATCGGCTTTGCGCTGGGCGTGGTCGTGACGCTGCTCGCCGTCGTCGACTGGGCGCCGGCACCCCCTCGTCCGGCAACTGCGGTCGCGACACCGGTTCCCGCGGCAGCCCCGGCACCTGCCATCCCGGCGCCGACTCCTGCCGCACCACCGCCCGCCGCCGGACCGGTGGCGCCGCCCGAAACGCACGCGGCGGCGGCGACGCCGACTCCGGCAGCGCCCCCGCCGGAACCCGTTCCGGCACCGGTTGCGGTACCGCTTCCGCCACCGCCGCCGCCCGAACAACCCGCCGTCGCGACGGCATCGCCGCCGGCCGCGGTCGAACCGCCCGTGCCGGTGCCCGCCGCCAAGCCGCCGACGCCGCCCGGCCCATCGCCGGCCCGCACCCGCTTCGTCGTGCAGGTCGGCGCGTTCGTCAACGACGAGATCGCCGCCAAGGTCGCGACCCGGTTGACCGCCCATGATCATCCGGCCGAGGTCCTGGTCCGGACCGACGACAGCGGGCGCGCCTGGAACGTCGTGCGCCTGACCGAGGTCTTCGCGAGCCGGGGTGAGGCCGAGCGGGTCGCGAACACGCTGAAGCGCGACCGGGATGTCGATACGCTGATCATCCGGCTGCCGCCGGCGAAGTCGGACGACGCGGCGAAGGACGACGCCGCCAAAAAGCCCGACAAGCCCGGTGCCACCGAGGCGCCGCCGCCATGAGCCGTCTGCCGCTCGCCCTTTGTCTCGCCGCAGGATTCGCGCTCGGCGCCTGCAGCCTCGTGCCGGGCTGGCTCGGCGGCGGCCGGTCGATCTCGCGCATCAGCATCGACGCCGATCCCGAGGCCAATCAGAACAGTGCCGTCGCGGTCGATCTGGTCATGCTGACCGACCCGGAGGCGGCGGCGGCGATCATGAAGCTGAGCGCGCGCGACTGGTTTCAACGCCGCGAGCAATTCGCCCGCGATTATCCCGATGGGCTGCGGATCGCATCCTGGGAAATGGCACCCGGCCAGCTCCTGCGCGACGCCTCGGTCGATTCGCCGGGCGGCATGACCGACGCCATCGTGTTTGCCGGCTATCGCGACGAGGGCGACCACCGGCTGCGTCTGGGCGACGGCAGCAAGGTCAAGCTGATGCTCGGCGAAAAGGACGTGAGGCTCATGCCATGACCAGCGGAACCGGCGGGCCGGAAGCGAAGGACATTCCAGACGCGGTGCTGTGGCACGAGGGCATGCTGCTCGGGCCCCAGCATTTCCAGCTGGCCAGCCGGCGAACCGAACAATTGGTGGCCTATCTGGCCGCGGCGGCCCTGCCCTACCGCTGGGGGCTCCGGCACCTGTCGTTCCCGGCCTCGCGGCTGGCCGAAGGCAGCTTCGAGATCGAGGCGCTGGAGGGGGTGATGCCGGACGGGCTGGTCGTCTGCCATCCGCTGGGAGATGCCGCCCCCTTGACGTTCAACCTCGTGACCGACGGCGAACTGCTGCGCAGCGGCATGGGCACGCTTCATCTGGCCGTGCTGACCCAGCGCGCCGGTCTGCGCATCGACCCGGAAACAAAACGTGGCCGCTATGGCCAGCATTCCCACCCGGCCGTCGCCGACGAGTTCGACGAGGACGGCCGGGTCGAGGTCGCGTTTCTGCGCCCGGCGCTGGGCCTGATCCTGACGGCCGAGGGACAGGAGCCGCCGCTCAAATTCACCACGTTGCCGCTCGCCAGGATCGGCATGGAGGACGGGCGCTACGTCGCCCTGCCGTTCGCCCCGCCGCATCTGGCGGTCGATCGCCATTCGGCCCTGCATAAGCTGGTCGGCGACGCCGTCGCCAAACTGCGGGACAAGGCGGCGACCCGGTCGGAATATCTGAAGACCAGCGGCATCGGCGGCTTCAGCCTGGAGGCGGCGCAGTTGCGCGCGCTCGTCGCACCGCTGCCGAAGCTCGAGGCCATGATCGATCATGGCGCCTCGCATCCGTTCGATCTCTATCTGGCGCTCGCCGACGCGATCGGCGCCTTGAGCTGCCTCGGCGGCCTGATGGTGCCGCAGAAGCTGCCGGATTATGTCCATGCCGATCCGCTGCCGGGCTTCCGCACGCTGATCGACCGGCTGCAGCTGCTGATCGACCAGCTCGAGGAGCGGTTCGACAAGTATCTGTTCGAGAACCTGGGCGACGGCCGGTTCCGGCTCGAGCTGCAGGCGCCCTGGCTCACCCGCCATCTCCATGTCCAGCTGTTCGCGGGGGCGACCCAGCCGCTGTGGCTGGTCGAGCAATGGGCGCGCCGCGCGCTGATCGGCGACCGCGATCGCATGCAGCAAATCCGCGAGGCCCGGGCGCTCGGCGCCAACCGGACTCTGATCGAGCGGGCTGAGGAGATCGATCTGGTCCGCACCAGCGACGCCGTTCTGCTGCGCATTCCGCTGCGCACGCCGGCCGAACCGAACGGGCTGCAGCTGGGCGATGAGCGGATGCTCGAGATCCAGGCCGAAATTCCGCAGGACGCCTCGGGCCGGCCGGACAAGATCATTCTCTATGTCGAGAAGCCCAAAGGAACGGCGGATCAAGCGTGATGGATCGCGCCCATCATCCCTCGGTGCAGCGGCCGCTCGATCGGCTGCGGGCGTTCTGGGTCGATCTTCACGGCGTCGTGCACGACATCCGCCAGCACAAATGGCTGCAGCCGGCCGAACCCGCGATGGCCGGCGAAGCGGGCGGTGGCGCCTACGATCCGGGGCGCGATCCGCGCCAGCATGCCGTCGATCGGTTGTTCCGCCGCCTGCGCGAGGCGGTGCTGACCCATGGCGGCCCGACCGCGCCGCGATCGGCCTATGGTGCGGCGCCGGTCGACCTCGGCTATATCATGGCGGCGCTGGCCGACGAGACCCTGCTCTATCTGGATGCCTGGGACGGCATGGAGCTGTGGAGCCGAACCCTGCTCGAGGAGCGCATCTACGGCACGCGCAGTGCCGGCGAACGGCTCTATGACGAGATCGACCTGGTGCTGTCGCGCCGCTCCGGCGACAACAACGACGAGATCGCGGTCGGGCTGCTGCTGGCGCTCACGCTGGGATTTCGCGGGCGCCACCGGCTGACCGCCAACGCGGTCGATGTCGAGGCGGAGGCCGATCGCCTGCGCGGCCGGCTGTATCAGGCGATCTTCTACCGCGATCCACCGCCACGGCCGGACTGGCAGATCGCCATGGGCTATCCGCCGCCGTTCGAGGCCGGCCGGCTCATCCGCCTGCCACGCCTGCGGCCCTGGCTGGCCGCGATCGGCATCGTGCTGCTGGTCTATCTGGCCACCGCCCATCTCGTCTGGCAGGAGAATTTCGGCGACATCATGACCATCGCCGACCGGGTCGCCCGCAGCGGCACCCCCGGGCAGCCTTAGGGACGCGGCCATGCCCAAGCTCCCCCCCTGGATCGTCGAGCTCGCGCCGTATCTGCCCTATGTGGCGATACTGCTGCTGATCCTGCTGGTCGCGGTCGCCGTCGCGACCCTGATCCATGTCGCGCGGCGACGCGAGGAGGAGGCCGCATCGGGCGGGGCGCCCGTCGCCGCCCCTGCCCTGCCGCCCGAAACCGCGCCCCAGCGACGGCGGGCGCTGTTCGGCATGCGGGCGGCGTCCCGGCGGCTGCAGGGGACCGACCTCGCCTACGATCATCCCTATTCCGTGCCCTGGTTCGTGCTGCTGGGCGGTGCCGAGGCGCAACCGCGCCGGTTGACCGAAGCACTCGAGCCGGCCGATCCGTCCGACCCCGGCGCCAACAGCCTGAGCGGCAAGGGCTACCGGGTCGCCTTCGCCAAGGAAGGCGCGATCGTCGAGGTCGATCCGCATCTGCTGGGCGCATCCGGCTGGATCGAGCGCTGGGAAATGCTGCTATGGCTGTTGCGCGGCGCGCGGCCGGAACGGCCCGCCGACGGCATGGTGCTGGCCGTCCCGGTCTCCTGGTTGGTCGGCGCCGACGCCTTGCCCGCCGATCGCCTGGCCGATCACGGCGCCCAGCTCTACGAAGCGATCTGGCGCTTCCAGCGCCATACCGGACTGCGCGTCCCGATCTATCTGGCGCTGACCCGCGCCGAAACACTCGACGGCTTCACCGGCCTGGCCGACACCGTGCCGGTCAACCTGCGCGACGAGGTGCTGGGCTGGTCCGCGCCCGACGGGCTGATCGACGCGTTCGACCCGGAGGAGGTGGCATCGGCGGTCGAGACGCTGGTGACCGGCCTGGGCGCGCTGCATCTCCAGATCATGGGCGCGCCTCACTTGCCGTCTTCGTTCCGCGACGGCCGGCAGTCCGCCGCAGGCGACATGCTGCTGCTGCCGGGCGAGATCCGGCGCCTGGGCGATCCGCTCCGGATCCTGCTGACCGCGATGCTGCGGACGAGCGTCTATCACGAGCCGTTCCTGTTCCGCGGCTTCTATCTGACCGGGTCGGTCGCGGGCGTCGGCACGCTTGGCCATGAAGCCTTCGCGCGCGGCCTGTTCCGCCGCAAGATCTTCCGCGAATTCCAGATGGCGCGGCCGGCACGCGGCGTCATCACCCGGCGCAACCGGCGGGTCCGCATCGCGCAGATCGGTCTCGCCTCCGTCGTGCTGGCGGCGGTCGTCGGCCTGGTCATCTCCGGCATCATCCTGCCGCGCCGGGCCGCTTTGCTGGCCCCCACCCTCAATATTCTGGCGCGGGAAACGGCGCCGCAGAACCAACAAGCCGGTCGCGATCAGGCGTCCACCGATGCACTGGAGCGCCGCGTCGCCGAAAACCTGCTCTGGGCCTTCAGCTCGCTGCCACTGACCACCGTCAGCCTGGCGGCGCCGACCAGCCTGCTGGAGGCGCCGGACAAGCGGGTGATCGGCGCGCTTGCCGTCGGCTACGACCGGTTCGTGCTGGAGGCGATCCGCGACGGGCTCGAGCGGCGCGGCCATGATCTGTTCAACGGGATCGCGCCCCGCGATCCCGCCGCCTGCGGCAACCCGGTCGCCGAGGGCGTGCCCAATCCGGCAGACGTCGGCCGGTTCCAGAATCTGGCGGGCGCGGTCCAACTGCTCGATCAGAACATCCGGCTCTATGGCAGCCTGAGCCGGAACCACAGCGTGCCGACGCTCGAGCTGCTGGCGCATTATGCGCTCGATCTGGACATGCCGGCCGATTTCAATCAGGACACCAGGCTGTACCGGTTGGCGCTGGAGGAAACCAAGGCACCGCCGGTCGATATGACGGCACTGCGCCGGCTGCTGCAGTTGGGCATTACTAACGGCTTCGCCGCCGCCGCCTCGGCCCAGTTCGACGCCGGCTCGGTCTCCCAAGCGATCTCGGCCGTCACCGAGCTGTCGATCGAGATCAATACACCGGGCCTGGATGGCGCCCGGGTGGTCGATCTGCTGCGCCAGCTGCGCCAGCAACTGGCCATCATCCAGAATGCGGCGGCCGGCACCAGCTTCGCCTGGGTCGGCAGCACCGGCACGCTGGGACCGGCGCTCGAACAGCCGCTGACCCTGCTGCGCCAGGCCAATCTCGATCTGGTGCCGGCGTCCTTCATCGATGACCTGGAGAAGACCGGGCAGACCTGCCGGCTGGCCGCCCAGCACAATCTGATGACGCTGGCGGGCCTGGGCGGCATCCCGGTCCTGCAGGCCACCAACGGCACCCTCGTCATGTCGCCACGCTTCAAGGCGCTGGCGCAGGGCCTGGACGAGCTGTTCGCGGAAGATTTCATGAGGGCGGCGCCGGCCGCGATCGAACTCGGCAGTCCCGGACGCCGGCTGGCGTGGGATGCGCCGCTGGTCGGGACGGCGGAGCAGGCGCTCGAGCGCTATTCGGCGATCATGACCAGTTCGGTCGGAGCGGCGCCGATCGAGCTGCGCGGCGCGTTCCGCACCGCCGCCCAGTACCAGCTGGTGAATTTCGTGCTGGGCCGGGTGTCGGCCGCCCGGCGCGTGCGTCCGGACGATGGCGGCTTCGGCGGCGATGACGACGGCGCCCGCCGCGGCGAGATCCGCAATTTCGCGGCCGTGGCGCCGTTGTTGGCCAACCTGGACAGCGGGCTGGGCCAGTTGGGCCTAGGGCAAGCCGCCGCCCAGATTTCGGACATCGCGGTCGGCCAGGCCCGGCGGCTGCTGAGCGAAGTGTCCCGCCGGCTCGACGACGAGATGCTGTATCAGCCGATCGATCCGAGCTTCATCTGGTGGACCGGCGATCCCCCGCTGGCCGCGCGCAGCTTCGGCGCCGCCACCTCGGCCGATCTGGTCGCCCGGCTCGGCGCGGAGCGCGATTTCATCGGCGCGCTCGCCCAGAACGAGGCGCAGCCGCTGGTGTCGTTCCTCAGCCACTCGGGCGATCGGCTGGGCGATACGTCCGGGCAGATCACGCTCGGCGGCACCGTCAATCGGGGCGACGATACCGCGCGCTGGGCCGGCATCATCGACGCGCTGGGCAAATACGATCGCAAGGCGCCGGACGGCACCCTGGGCACGCTGGAGAATTTCATCCTGGTCACCATGGACCAGATCGATCTGACCAAATGCCGCGACGCGGTCGGCGTGCCGGCACCGTCGTACGACTATTTCGGCGAGCGGCTGCAGCGGCTGGAGCGCGGCCTGCTCGATCGCTGTACCGCCCTGCAGCGCGGCCGGATCGAGAAGCAGTATGGCGAGGTCGCGAGCCTGTTCAACCAGACGCTGGCCGGCCGCTTCCCGTTCGTGACCGGCACGGGGCTCGGCCGGATCACGAGTTGGGCCGATCCGGACGATGTCCGCCGGTTCTACAAGGCCCTGGACCAGGGCAACGCCGGGCCGATGGCCGGCTGGATGCGGACGGCTTACGGACCGTCCTCCGCGGCGGCCGTCACGTTTCTGGAACAGATCGATGCGCTCAGGCCCGCGCTGGCCCCCTTGATCGCCGACGCGACGCCGGATCAGCCGCCGACCTGGGAAGCCGACGTCGAATTCCGCGCCAATCCGGAGCTCGATGAGGCCGGAAACCAGGTGCTGGAATGGTCGCTCGACGGACTGAACCAGCGTGTCTCGTCGCTCCAGACCAAGCAATCCTTCGTCTGGACCTATGGCCAGCCGGTCAAGCTCAACCTGCGCTGGGCCCGCAACGCGCCGTCGATCCCGGCAGCGGGCCCGACCGATCAGCCGGTGATCCGCGACGTGCTCGCGACCTGGAGCTACCCGGATCCCTGGGGCCTGATTTCGCTGATCGAGGACCGCAGCGCCACGCACGAGACCTTCCTGCCGATCTCGGCCCGGCGACCGGAAACCATCATCCTGAAATTGCCGCTGATGAAGAACCCGGAAGCGGTCGCGGGCGGCGACGTGTCCGGCGATCACGCGGTCCTGTTCGTCCGGATCCGGCTGCACGCGATCCAGCACACCCCGGGCCAGCCCGACAAACGGGTGCCGGTGGCACTCGGCAGCTTCCCCACCTTGGCGCCACCGCTTTAGGAAGATTGATGGATTCGACATCTCGCAACCCAAGATGCGTGACCTTCGGGCACCGGCCGGCGTATGATGCCACGGTCCCTGCCGGGCATCGGGCAGGATGAGGGGTTCGACCATGGCATCAGTGTTGTCCGGTCCTTTCACCGTTCGCGCCGGCGGCGCGATCGGCGGCTCCGCGTCCGGCAGCCGCGCGATCCCGAGCCAGCCGCGCCGGCTGAGCGAGGCGGAACAACGCCACATGGCCGTGCGCCTGCGGCGCGACGGCTGGAGCTACCAGCGGATCGCCCAAACCCTGGACATGCGCTATTCCCTGGTCGCGACCATTGCCGACGGCGCGGCGGACGCGGTCCCGGCCGTCCGGGCCGTCGTCGGGACGCCCGACCGTCGCATGTCGGCCTCGTCGACCGCCATCCGCCGTCCGGCGCCGGGCGAGGAGCAGGACGACATGGCGCATAAGCTCGATGGCCTGATCGCCGCGGTGGCCCGTCAGGGCGAGGCGCTTGCCCGATTGGAAACGGCGTTGCCACGCGCGATCGAGGCTGCCCATGACACCTTGTTCGAACGGTTGGTTCAGTCGTTCAAGGGCATGCTCGACCGCCTGCTGCCCCATGCGGCCGAGCCGTCGCCGCCAGCCGTCCCGCCGTCCGATCCGACATGAGCGCCGTGGCACCCCTGGCCGCCGAACCGACGACGCTGCCGCTCGATCTGGCCGCCTTGCTGGCACCGCTGTCCGGCGCGTCGCCGGTCGGCGTCTGGATCCGCGAGGATCCCGCCTACGACCGGCTGATCGAGACCCGCCGGACCGAGAACGCCACCCTGCCGCAGGGCATCTGGAAGCGGGATCTGAAGCGGGCCGACTGGCGGGCCGTTTCGACCCAGGCGGCCGCGATCCTGGCCACCCGTTCCAAGGATCTTCAGGTCGCGGTCTGGCTGGTCGAGGCCGAAGCCCATCGGCGCGGCTTTGCCGGACTGGCCGATGGCTTCACGCTGATCGCCGGCCTGGCCCGGGAATTTTGGCCGGTGCTGTATCCCGCGCTGGAGCCGGACGACCCGGACGCGCGCAACGCGCCGCTCGAATGGCTGAACGAAAAGCTGCCCATCCTGCTGCAGCAGATCCCCGTGACCCAGTCCGGAACCGCCGCCGACATCGCCTATTGCTGGACCGATTACATCAACGGCCAACGCCACGAAGTCGCCCGCAAGCACGATCCGCGGGCGGCTGCCCAGGCGGAGGAAGCCGGCCGGGTCTCGCTCGCGAGTTTTACCGAAAGCGCGCTCCATACCCCGCCGCCCGTGCTGATTGCGATGCACCGCGATCTGACGGCCGCCCGGAGCGCCCTGCGCGGGCTGCAGGACCTGCTCGACGCGTTGGCCGGCCGCGCGGCGCCGAGCCTGGTCGGCCTGGCCCGGCAGATCGAGGAGATCGCCGGCTGGGTACGCGCGCTGCTGATCGAACGTCATGCGCTGCCGATGGTCGAGGTCGAACCCGTGGAGGAGACGATGGCGAGCGACGTGGAACCGGCCGAAGCGCCGGCATCCGCGGCACCGGGTGCCGCACCGGCGGCGGTCACGTCCGGACCGATCACCAGCCGCGAGGAGGCGTTTCGCCGCCTGGCCGAAGCCGCCGACTATCTGTTCCAGGCCGAACCCCACAGCCCGGTGCCCTATCTGGTCCAGCGCGCGATCATCTGGGGCCAGATGCCATTCCACGAACTCTTGCCGGAGCTGATGCGCAACCCCGCCTATGTTTCCATGCTCATGGAGCTGATGGGAGTGCAGGAGCCGCAGTGAGCGAGATAAGAATCGTTAGACGATAGTGATCGGCGAGTGGTACAGCATGATAGTTGCAAAATACTATCGCACATAGTAGTGTTCCGACCTTGGTTGAGTTCCCTCAAAAATACTCGAGCGAACCTTTTCGAAGGTCTCCTGATTAAAAGGGGTTTTAACAAATGGCTGGCAGTGAAAGTGTTCAACGCGTACTAACCCGTGTAAGACCGCCAAGAGTTAAAATTACCTACGATGTCGAAATCGGCAGTGCCATCGAGAAGAAGGAACTGCCCTTTATCGTCGGTATTCTAGTGGATTTGGCCGGCGATCCGCCGACAGCTTCGGCCGAGGAGCCGGTGGAAGGGGCAGCTCCTGTCAAAGCGGCAGTTCCTCTTAAAGACCGCCCCTTCGTCGAAATCGATCGCGACAATTTCGACACCGTCCTGCAGGCCATCAGTCCGAAAATCTCGATCAAGGTGACGAACCACCTGAACGGCGAAGACGGAAAAAAACTGGGCGGCGAAGTCACTTTTCCGCTCAAGTTCGAGAAGATCGACGACTTCCGGCCCGAAAGCCTGATCCTTCAGGTCAAGGAACTGAAGGATCTGCTGGATAAGCGCAATGATCTGCGCGACCTGCTGACCAAGTCCGACGGCAGCGACAAATGGGCCAAGCTGATCGACCGCACGATCGACCAGAATGCCGCGGTGCAGAAGGCCTTGCCGCCGCCGGAGCCCGCCGCCTGATCGGCGCGACCGCCACCCATCGCCGGCACGCCGGCAATCGAGCCTATCGCCGGAGATGACCGGCGCGATCGAGATTGAGAGATTGAGATGGCCGACAAAAAAGACACCAGCACGGTCGAAGGCATGCCCGAATGGGGCATCCTCACAACCATGCTCGAGAAAGAGAAACTCGCCCGCGACGACACTCAGAAGGCGCGCGCGAAGGAACTGTACAGCCTGTTCCTGACCGACGTGCTGAACGAGACCTTCGTCACCGACTTCGTCGTGGATCAGAATGCCAAGGTCCAGAAGCACGAGGCGGAAGCGCTGAGCCGGGACAACCTCGGTCCCCGTCTGATCGTCGAGAAGATCCGCGAGATCGACGAGTTGATCAGCGCGCAGATGAACGAGATCCTGCACCACCCGAAATTCCAGCAGCTCGAGGCCTCATGCCGCGGCCTGCGTTATCTGGTGTTCAATTCCGAGACCGGTTCGTCGCTCAAGCTGCGCCTGTTCAACGCCAGCAAGGACGAGCTTCGGAAGGATTTCGACAAGGCGGTCGAGTTCGACCAGACCGCCCTGTTCAAGAAAGTCTATGAAGAGGAATACGGCACGTTCGGCGGCCATCCCTTCAGCTGCCTGATCGGCGATTATTATTTCGGCCCGACCGCGCCGGATATGAAACTGCTGGAAGGTCTGTCGAACGTCGCGGCGGCGGCCCATGCCCCGTTCATCGGCGCGGCCGACCCGACGCTGTTCGACATGGAGCGCTTCACCGATCTGGCGGCGCCGCGCGATCTCGCCAAGATCTTCGAGAGCGCCGACTATGTCCGCTGGCGCTCGTTCCGCGACAGCGAGGACAGCCGCTACGCGACGCTGGCCTTGCCGCATATCCTGATGCGCCTGCCCTACGGCCCGGATACCGAGCCGGTCGAAGGCTTCAATTTCGAGGAAGACACGGCCTTCGAACACACGATGGGCCGCGACCATGGCAAATATCTCTGGGGCAACGCCGCCTATGCGCTGGGTCAGCGCATCACCACGGCGTTCTCCCAGCATGGCTGGACGGCCGCGATCCGTGGGGTCGAGGGCGGCGGCAAGGTCGAAGGCCTGCCAGCCCATGTCTTCACCACGGACGAGGGCGATCGGGCGCTGAAATGCCCGACCGAGATCGCCATCACCGACCGGCGCGAGAAGGAGCTCAACGACCTGGGCTTCATCTCGCTCGTCCATTGCAAGAACACCGACTATGCCGCGTTCTTCGGCGGCCAGACGGCGAACAAGGCCAAGAAATACGACCTGCCGACGGCAACGGCGAACGCCCAGCTGTCGGCGATGCTGCCCTACATGCTGAACACCTCGCGCTTCGCCCACTACATCAAGGTGATGATGCGCGACAAGATCGGCAGCTTCATGACCAAGGAAAACGTTCAGAGCTATCTGAACCAGTGGATCTCGGGCTACGTGCTGGCCAAGGACGATGCCGGCCAGTCCCTGAAGGCGCAATATCCGCTGCGGGAGGCCCGGATCGACGTGGCCGACATTCCCGGCCGGCCGGGCTGCTACAATGCGATCGTGTTCCTGCGGCCGCATTTCCAGCTCGAGGAATTGACCGCTTCGCTGAGGCTCGTCGCCGAACTGCCGCCGCCGGCCGCATAGCGTCGGCCGCAACAACCACGACCCGCGGACGCCCGCCCGTCGATCCTAACGACGGGCGGATGATCCCGGGCAGCGCGCTACCAGGGGACAGAACATGGCCGGAAATTTCTTTCTGAAACTGGCGACGCCCGATATCACGGGCGAATCGGGAGATTCGAACCACGTCGGCGAAATCCAGGTGCTGTCCTGGAGCCATTCGTTCAACCAGCCGACCTCGGCGACCCGGTCGTCGGCCGGCGGCGGCACGGTCGAACAGGCCAACCACTCGGATTTCTCCTTTACCAAATACATCGACGCCGCGACCGACGATCTGCTGAAGATGTGCTGGAGCGGCATGCAGATCGCGACCGGCGTCTTCACCGGCTATCGCGCCGACGGCGACAACAAGCCTGTCGAATATCTGAAGATCAGCTTCACCGACATCATCATTTCCAACTACAGCATTTCCGGCGGCACGGGCGACCTGCCGACGGAAACGGTCACCATGAGCTACGGCAAGGTGACCTACGCCTATACCCAGCAGAAGGTCGCCGACGGTACCGCCGGCGGCGTCCAGCCGGTCTCCCATGACCTGATCCAGCAGGAAGTGGCCTAAACCCGTGCCGCCGCCCGGCACGGGTCGGGAACGAAGTGGATCGGTCGGGCGGGCGGGAGACCGTTCGCCCACCGTCTGGGGACCGCGCACCGTCGAGGCGACGCGCCCTCTGCTGTTCGAGCGGCTGGCCGGTGACTATCCCGATATGGCATCGCGCCTGCCCGCTTCGGAACTCTACGGCAAGCCGGAATTGCTGGCGTCGATCGAGCGCGAGTTGGGCCATCTGTTCAACACGCGCGCGCCGGTCGATGTCGAGACCCTGAACCGCCGCCGCCGCAGCACGATCGATTATGGGGTTCCCGACCTGTCGATCTACGGTCCGGGCGAAGGTCTGGCGCGGCTCTCGCTGGCCGAACAGCTGACGCGCGCGGTCGCGGCCTATGAGCCACGGCTGATGGAGCCCAGCGTGGCCGTCGCCGAGCATCCCGACCGCGAACGCCAGCTGGTCGCCGTCGTCGCCGGCACGATCCAGCTCGACCGCATCATCGAGCGGGTCTCGTTCCGCATCGACCTGCCGAACGGTTCGGAGCGTCGCGATGGCGATTGAGGCCGACGACGAACAGCTCCGCTACTACATGAACGAACTCGACTATCTGATGCACGAGGGCGACGCGTTCGCCGAGCGCTTTCCCAAGGCCGCCCTCCGCCTGCAGCGCGGCGCCGACGGGTCGGCCGATCCCCAGGTCGATCGGCTGATCGAATCCTTCGCCTTCCTGACCGGACGGCTGCAGCGCAATCTCGACGCCGGCTGGCCCGAAGTGCCGGAGGCGATGCTCAGCCTGCTCTATCCGCATCTGGTGGCGCCGGTGCCGTCGATGGCCATCGCCCAATTCACCGCCGATCCGGACCATCCCCGCCCGGCCGAGGGCGAGCAGGTGCCGCGCGGCACCACGCTGCTGGCGACCGCTGCCGGCGAGGATGCCGACTACAACACGCTGACCTGCCGGTTTCAGACGGTCTATCCGGTCATGATCTGGCCGCTGGCCGTGACCGAGGCCACGCTGGAAGACGCGGTCCGCTATACCCTGCCGGCCGGGTCGGGCGAGATCGACACCGTCCTGCGCCTTAAGATCAGCTGCACCGGCCAGATCGGCTTCGAGGGTTTCGGGGCCGCCCCCGACCGTCTGCGGTTTCATCTGCATGCCGACGATCGGCATATGCTGACCGAGCGCCGGACCGTGCTGCGGCTCTATGACACCCTGTTCAATCATGTCAGCCGCGTGCTGGTGCGCCGGGAAGGCGAGACCGGTTTCGCGGCTTCGCTTCCGGCCGGCCGGGCGATCCAGCCAGTCGGCCTCGCGCCCGACGAGGCGGCGCTGCCGCACCCGCCCGAGGCCCATCAGGGCTATCGGCTGCTGCAGGAATATTTCACCTTTCCGGACAAGTTCCTGTTCTTCGATCTGGTCGGCCTGCCGGCGCTCGGCCCCGGCCGGTCGGTCGAACTGCTGTTCCTGATCGACCGGCGCGAGAAGCTGGCGATCAAGCCCGACCTGTTCCGGCTCGGCTGCACGCCGATCATCAACCTGTTCCGCCGCACGACCGAGCCGCTGCGGCTGGAGCCGACCCAATATGAATATCGCCTGAACCCGGACAACCGCTGGGAGCGCGCGACCGAGATCCATACCGTCCTCAAGCTATCGACCACGGCGGTCGCCGACAGCGACAAGGGCATGATCGAGCCGTTCTTCGCCTTCACCCACGCGGCGGCACGCCAGGGTCAGCACGCGCGCTGGATCGCCCGGCGGCGCCCGGTCAATCGCGCCGATCTCACCGGCACCGAGATCGTGCTGTCGTTTCATCACGATCATGAATTCACCGAAACCGTGCCGACGACGCCGGTGCTGTTCGCCCATACGCTCTGCACCAACCGGGGCGTCGCCTCGCAGATCCTGTCGGGCACGATCTTCGACATCGAGAGCGACGTGCCGGTGCTGCCCGACGGCATCCGCTGCCTGGGGCAGCCGACGCGCCAACTCGATCCGCCGCTCGGCGGCCAGACCCTGTGGCGCCTGGTGTCACACCTGTCGCTCAACCACCGCTCGCTGATCGAAGGCCCGGACGGCATCGAGGCTCTGAGGGAAATCCTGCGGCTCTATGCCAATGGCGAGGATCCGTCGATCGACGGGCAGATCAACGGGCTGAAGGCGGTTTCGACCCGCCGCATCGTCGGCCAGGTCGGCGCCGACGCCTGGCGCGGCTTCTGCCGCGGCACCGAGATTACCCTGGAGATCGACGAAGACGCCTTCGCCGCGGCCAATGCCAGCCCGTTCCTGCTGGGCCAGGTGCTGAGCCAGTTCTTCGGGCTCTATACGACGATCAATTCCTTCACTCAGCTGGTCATGCGGGCGAGCCGGCGCGGTGCGGCCGAAACCCGGTTCGAGGCGCAGGCCAACGGCGCGCCGCTGCGGCGCTGGCCGGCCCGGCAAGGCCAGACAGTCGCGCAATGAGCCGGCGTCCGATCAAGACACCGCTGCTGACTGAGGAGCCCGAGCGGTTCGATTTCTTCCAGGCGGTGCGCCTGATCGAGGGCCGGGCCGCCCGGCATCGGCCGATCGCACCGGTCGGCAGCGGCTCCGACGCGCGGGCGGAGGCGGTCCGCTTCACCGCCAACCTGTCGAGCGCCTTTCCGACCAGCGACCTGGATGACTATGCCGCCCCGGCCGGGCCGGAGGATCGCGCCCAGCTAAGCGTCAATTTCCTGGGCCTGTCCGGCGCGTTCGGTCCGCTGCCGACGCCGATCGCCGAGATGGTGCAGAACCGCCGTCGCCAGCGCGCTGCCGAAGCCGAGGCGCCGGCCGCCTTCCTCGACATTTTCAACCATCGCCTGATCGCGCTGATGATGCGGGTCCGGCGCTCCCATCGCCTGGCGCTGCAGCCGGGCGCGCCGGACGAGACGCTTTATGCCCAGCCGCTGCTCGCACTGCTCGGGCTCGGCACGCCGGGCCTCCGCGCGCCGCCGACCCACGAGGCCGAACGGTCGGTCGATCGCGGGCTGCTGCATCTGACCGGCCTGTTGAACCAGCGGCCGGTCAGCCTGCACGCGGTCGAGCGCGCGATCGCCCATCACCTGGGCATCGCCGTGCGCGGCGAGCCGTTCGTCGGCGGCTGGCTGACGCTGCCGCCGGACCAGACCATGGTGCTCGGCCGCAACGGCCGCAACAATGCCCTGGGCCGCGACAGCCTGCTCGGCAGCCGGATCTGGAGTCAGGCGACCGGCATCCGGCTGGTGCTGGGCCCGCTCACGCTCGAGGAATTCGACAGCCTGCTGCCGACCGGCAATGCCCATGGCCGCTTGCGCCGCCTGCTGGGCTACATGCTGGGCGGCGAGGTCGCGGTCGATCTGGAGCTGCATCTGGTGACCGCCGTCCTCGAGCATTGGATCGGCAAGCGCCGGCGCAAGGCCGATGAGCCGCGCGGCCCGCTGGCGCCGCTGCGGCTCGGCGCCGGCGGCCTCCGCCTCGGCTGGAAATCCTGGCTGCTGACCGAGACCAAGGCCACGAAGGCGCCGTTCGAGGCCCGGCTGACGCTGCATCTGGGCGAGGTCGCCTGATCGCGCGGAACGAGATAGAGTCTGGACCATCATGCCGGACCTGAAACTGCTGATCGGAAAACTGAACACGCCGTGCCGGCGCGCGCTGGAGCGTGCGGCCGAACGCTGCCGGGCCGAAGGCCAGTTCGCGGTCGAGATCGAGCATCTGCTGGTCGAGCTGGCCGCCATCGCCGAGGGCGACGTGCCGCGCGCCTTGGGCGCGCTTGCCGTCGCGCCCAAGGCGCTGGCCCAGGATCTGGCGGCCGCCATCGCCGGCTTCCGGCGCGGCAACGACCGGACACCGGCCTTTTCTCCGCCGCTGGTCGATCTGCTGCTCGCGGCCTGGGCCACCGCCTCACTTGATTTCGGACTCGAAACGATCCGTTCGGCGGCGATCCTGGCCGCCCTGCTGACCGACACCGGCCTGCGCAGCCGGATCGCCGCGTCCCTGCCCTTGCTGGCTCTACTGCCGACATCGCGCCTACTGGAAGTTCTACCGGCGGCCATGACCGGCGGGTTGGAGAACGCCATTTCCACCGATCCCGAGGAACCGGCCGACCAAGCGGCGCTCGAGCTCTATGCGGTCGATCTGACCGCGGAGGCCCGGGCCGGGCGGATGGATCCGATCATCGGCCGCGACGCCGAGATCCGGCTCGTCGTCGACGTGCTGATGCGGCGGCGTCAGAACAACCCGATCCTGGCCGGCGATGCCGGGGTCGGCAAGACCGCGATCATCGAGGGGCTGGCCCAGCGCATCGTCGCCCGCGCGGTGCCGCCGGCGCTGCGCCAGGTCCGGCTGCTGAGCCTGGACCTGGGCGCGCTCCAGGCCGGCGCCGGCGTGCGCGGCGAATTCCAGCAGCGCCTGAAGCGGGTCGTCGACGAGGTGACATCCGCGACATCGCCGATCATCCTGTTCATCGACGAGGCGCATATGCTGATCGGCGCCGGCGGCGGCGCCGGCCAGAACGATGCCGCGAACCTGCTGAAGCCGGCGCTGGCGCGGGGCGCGCTCCGCACCATCGCCGCCACGACCTGGGCCGAATACAAGCGCCATATCGAGCCGGACCCGGCGCTGGCCCGGCGCTTCCAGGTCGTCAAGGTCGCCGAGCCGGACGAGGAGACCGCGCGCGAAATGCTGCGCGCGCTCGCCCCCAAGCTCGAGGCCCATCATGGCGTCCATATCCTGGACGAGGCCGTGGTCGAGGCCGTCCGCCTGTCGCATCGCTACATGATGGACCGGCATCTGCCGGACAAGGCGGTCAGCGTGCTCGACACCGCCTGCGCCCGGGTCGTGATCGCCCAGTCCGATGCCCCGGCCGAGCTCGAAGCCGCCGCGCGGCGCTGTGCCGCCCTGGAGACCGAGATGGCGGAGCTGGACCGCGAGGCGCGCGCGGGGTTCGATCATGTGGCCCGGCTGGAAGAATTGGGCGAGACGCTCGATCATTGGGACGAGGAGCACCAGCGCCTGGTGTCGCGTTGGGAGCAGGAGCGCCTGACGGTGCAGCGGATCCTAGCGCTGCGCCGCCAGCTCGAAGACGAGGCGGATCCGCAGGGCGAACTCGCGGCCGAGGCCGGCGCGCTGCGCCTGGAGTTGGAGGCGCTGCAGGGCGACCGGCCGCTGGTCCCGGTCGCGGTCGACGGCCGGGTCGTGGCCGAGGTCGTGGCGTCCTGGACCGGCACGCCCGTCGGCCGCATGCTGACCGACACCATGGCGATGGCGCGCAGCCTGCGCGACCGCATGGCCGAGCGCATCGTCGGCCAGAATGCCGCCCTCGACACGATCTGCCGGCGCATCCAGACCTTCTACGCCGACCTGGGCGAGCCGCAAAAACCGACCGGCGTGTTCCTGCTGGCAGGCCCGAGCGGCGTCGGTAAGACCGAGACGGCGGCGACGCTGGCCGACCTGCTGTTCGGCGGCGCCGCCTCGCTGGTCACGGTCAATATGTCGGAATATCAGGAGGCGCACAGCGTCTCCGGCCTGAAGGGCGCGCCGCCCGGCTATGTCGGCTATGGCAAGGGCGGCGTGCTGACCGAGGCGGTGCGCCGGACGCCCTATTGCGTGCTGCTGCTCGACGAGGTCGAGAAGGCGCATCCGGACGTGCTGGAAATCTTCTATCAGGTGTTCGACAAGGGTGTGCTGGAAGACAGCGAGGGGCGGGCGGTCGATTTCACCAACACCGTCATCCTGCTGACCTCGAACCTGGGCAGCGCGACGCTGACCCGGCTGGCCGGGCGCAAGAGCACGCCGGACAGTCTGGTCGAGGCGATCCGGCCGGAGTTGCTCGGCCATTTCCCGCCGGCCCTGCTCGGTCGCATGGTCGTGGTGCCCTATCTGCCGCTCGACGAGGCGATGGTGCGCCAGATCGTTCGCCTGAAGCTCGGCCAGATCCAGACCCGCTTCGCCACGGTCCATGACGCCGAACTGACCTACGCCGACCCGTTGGTCGAATGGCTGGCGGCCCAGGTGCAGGGGACCGACAGCGGCGCCCGGCGCATCGACCAGATCCTGACCCAGCATTTGCTGCCCGACCTGTCGCGCCTGGTGCTCGACCGCTTGACCGATGGGACCGGGCTGGGCGCCGTCCATATCGGCGTCGATGCCGCCGGCGCCCTCGTCTATACCGCCCGGAGCTGAGCCCCCGATGAGCATTCTGGGATATACCGACGCCAAGGCCTCGCTCAAGGTGACGACGCCGCTCGGGGCCGACGCGCTGCTGTTGCGCGGCTTCAGCGGCGAGGAAAGCCTGTCGCAACCCTTCCTGTTCACGCTCGACATGGCGACCGAGCACGCCGACCTGGACGTGACCCAGCTGGTCGGTGCCGCGGCGGCGGTGACACTGACCGATGGGTTGAAAAATACCCGCCTGTTCCATGGGCTGGTGACCCGCGTCACGGTCGCGGGCTCCGGCTGGTTCGCGGAGCTGCGGCCCTGGCTCTGGATGCTGACGCTCGCGACCGACAGCAAGATCTTCCAGGCCAAGTCGATCCCCGACATCGTCACCGCCGTGTTCACCGCGCTGGGCTTCTCCGACTATAAAAGCCAGCTGACCGGCAGCTATCAGCCGCTCGACTATTGCGTGCAATATCAGGAGACCGCGTTCGACTTCGTCAGCCGGCTGATGGAGCAGGCCGGCATCTGGTATTTCTTCGAACATACCGACAGCGCCCATACGCTGGTGCTGGCCGACGATCCGAGCGCGATCGTCGCGTGCGAGCATGCCCCCACGGTCGTGTTCTCCGACTTGGCGCCGGACAAGCGCTGGCTGGTCGAGCTGCCAGTCTGGGACATCGGGCTGCAGACCTCGGTCGCCACCGGCAAGTACCAGACGACCGATTTCAATTTCGAGACGCCGTCGACCGCTCTGACCGCCACGGGCGCCGCCAAGACCGGCACGATGCAGATCTACGACTATCCCGGCCTGTATCAGGCCAAGGCCGACGGCGACAGCCTGTCGGCGGTGCGGCTGCAGGAATTCGCCGCGCCCACCTCGGTGCTCGTCGGCGGGTCGCCGATCCGGCATCTGCGGCCGGGCGCCAAGATCACACTGAGCGAGCATCCGACCGCGGCACTCAATGCCGATTGGTCGATCCGCTCGGTCGCCCATTCTGCCACGCGCAATACCTATGAAAACAGTTTCAGCTGTTTTCCGTCGACCATCACCTGGCGCCCGCCGCGGCACACGCCGAAGCCGCGCATTCCGGGCACCCAGACCGCCATCGTCACCGGCAAGGCCGGCGAGGAGATTTGGACCGACCAGTACGGCCGCATCAAGGTCCAGTTCCATTGGGACCAGCTCGGCAAGAACGACGAGAACAGCTCGTGCTGGATCCGCGTGTCGCAGAGCTGGGCCGGCAAGGGCTGGGGCGCCTGGACCCTGCCGCGCATCGGCCAGGAGGTCGTGGTCAGCTTCCTGGAGGGCGACCCCGACCGGCCGCTCGTCACCGGCTGCGTCTATAACGGCGATTTCCCGGTGCCCTATGCGCTGCCGGACGAGCAAACCAAGACCACGCTCAAGACCAATTCCTCGAAGGGCGGCAACGGCTCGAACGAAATCCGCTTCGAGGACAAGGCCGGCAGCGAGGAAATCTTCGTCCATGCCCAGAAGGACATGAACATCACGGTCGAGAACGCGCGTACCGCGACCATCAACACCGCCGACGACACCCTGACGGTCGCCAAGGGCAATCGCAGCGTGACGGTGAGCGAGGGCAACGACACGCTCGCCATCTCCAAGGGCAACCGGACCTATTCGGTCGATACCGGCAATGAAACGTCGCAGATCAAGGGCACGCGCGACGTGACCGTCACCGGGGCCGAGACCCATACCAACAAGGCCAACTATACCTGGAACATCTCGGGCAATCTGACCATCAAGGTCGACGGCTCGCTCAGCATCGAGTCGACCGGCAGCGGCGTGGTGAAATCCTCGGCCGACCTGACGGTCCAGTCGGGCACCGGCATGACGGTCAAGGCCGGCACCAGCCTGGCGGGCTCGTCCGGTACCGGCCTGACGCTCCAGGCCGGTACCACGCTCGAAGCCAAGGCGTCGGCCAGCGGCACGATCGACGGCGGCGGCAGTCTCGCGGTCAAGGGCGGCGTGGTGCAGATCAATTGAGCGAGCCCCTGCCCCCCCCGGCGAGCATCCTGCACGGGCCGATCGAACGGGCCGACGCCGCGGGCCGGCTGGTCGAGCGCGCGCAGTTCAACCAGGGCACGCTCGACGGGCCACTGGCCCAGTTCCGCCCGGACGGCGGCATCGAGCGCGAGATGCATTTCCTCGAAGGCAAGCTCGATGGTCCGTTCACCGCCTATGGCGCCGACGGATCGGCCGCGCTGCGCCAGACCTGGCGCGGCGGCATCTTGCATGGGCCGGCCGCGATCTATACCAACGACGGCCGCCCGGTCGCGGACATGACCTATCGCCTGGGCAAGCTCGACGGCACGATGCGCAGCTACGACGCGACCGGCCGCGTCACCACGCTCGCCACATATGCCGCCGACAAGCTGGAAGGCGAGACGACCGTGCTGCGCCCGTCGGGCACGACCATGCGGGTCATGAATTATCGCGCCGGACTGCTCGACGGCGAGACGGTGGATTATTGGGAGAACGGCATCGTCCAGCGCCGCAGCCCGTACAAGGCGGGCAAGCTCGACGGCTGGGTCGTCGATCATGACGAGACGGGCCGCGAGATCGGCCGCGCCCGCTATGCCGAAGACAAGCCGGTCGGCGCCGGTCCGGGCGGCGGACCCGCCCCGGGCAAGCCCGGCCTGCTGGCGCGGTTGCGCGGCAGCTGAACGGCGCACCGCCGGTCGCGACAGAGGGACGGCCCCATGCTAAGGTTGTCACCCCGCTCCTTTGGCAACTCCGCAAAGCCCATGGCCAGACTGCCGCCGCCGACGCCGCCCATACCGGTTCGCCCGAGAAGCCACGCCGCCCCATCCGTTACCGTGCAGAAGGCCGGGTCCGCGACCTTTGCCGCGACCAAGCGCGTGACCGGCAAGGCCCAAGGCTCGGCCGAGGAATTGCTGTCCCAGCCGGACGGCAGCTATCGCGTGCGCTCGGCCGAGCGCAATACGCTGGCACCGCCGAACGGCGTCTATAATTTCGTGCGCATCCAGGGCGCCACGCGCAACGAGGCGAACCTCTACGTCTCGCCGCGCATGCCGCATGCCCATCTGGCCGGCGGCCGCCCGGTGCTCTATGCCGGCACGGCCAAGCTCGACGCCGGTAAGCTCGACTGGTGGAGCAACTACTCCGGCACCTATCAGCCGGTCGCCGAATTCCGCGCCCAGGCCAAGCTGCCGGTCGATAAGTTCGTGACCTGGCAGAAGCTGCAGATGCAGGGCGTGGGCTTGCAGCGCGGCATGCTGACCGGGCGCAGTCCGGCCGAAACGCCGACGCCGCCGGCCGCCGGCCGGGCCGCCGCGACCGGCCCGGCGGCGAATGCCGATGCTGAAAAGCCCGTGGCCGCCGTCGCCGCCAAACCCGTTGCGGCGAGCGCCCCGGCCAAGCCGGCGCAACCTGCCGTCAAGCTTGGGAAATGATGCAATCTTTGATAAGATCCTTCGTTAGAGCGGGTCCGGCGTCGCGCCGGGGAAGTCGGGAGGCATGATGGCAAGTCAGGTGATCCAGGGCCGGTTTCGCGCCGGCGGCCTCGCTATTGCCGCCACGGCGGCCCGAGCGGTTGCCCCCTCCGCGACACGCGGGCAGGCGATACAGCCGCAGGTGCGCGGCCATGCCCAGCAATTGCCGGACGGCGTGCTGGGACGCAGCGGCGGCGGACGCCCCCTGCCGGAGCCGGTGCGGGTCCAGATGGAAAGCTTTTTCAGCACCGATTTTTCCGACGTTCGCATCCATGTCGGCCAGGAAGCGCCGTCGATCGGCGCGCTCGCCTTCGCGATCGGCTCCAATCTCTATTTCGCCCCGGGCCAACTCAATCTCGACAGTACCCATGGCCGGGCGCTGCTCGGTCACGAACTGACCCATGTGGTGCAGCAACGTGCCGGCCGGGTGCGCAACCCGTTCGGATCCGGCGTCGCCGTGGTGCAGGACCCGGCGCTGGAGGCCGAGGCCGACCGTATGGGCTGGCAAGCCGCGACCCATCGCGCCGCCACGGTCCAGCAAAAGCCGACCCATGCCGCCGCCGCGCCCCATCGTCCGCCGGCCCAGCCCAAGGCCGCGCCGCCGGCGGCGGCAGGCGGCTTTCGTCTGCTGGTCGGCGCCTATCTGCATCAGGAGCGAAATGCCGGCCTGCTGCCCGACGGCCTGGCCGGCCACGGCTTCGTCGCGGTCGAGCGGCCGGGCGGCCGGCGCGAGGCCTGGGGCTTTTCCCCGCAGAATTACGAGAGCATGGACCCGCGCCGCGACCTGCCGCGCCTGACCAGCGGCGTCCCGGGCCGGGTGCATCGCGACGATACCGCGATGAGCAAGCCGGGCGTGCGCGTGCGGTCGATCCCGATCAACAGCGACCAAGCGCGCGCGGCGCTCGCCAAGATCGGCGAATATCGCACGACCAGCCCACAGTTCAGCCTGGCCCGGCGGCAATGCTCGACCTTCGCGTCCGACGTCGCCAAGGCGGCCGGCGTCGATGGCTTCGGCGGCCCGGTCAAACCGCCCCGGGAATTCTATCGCAAGATCTGACCGCGGCACCACGTCCGCATATTCCATCAGCCGAGGGGCCGTAATGAGCTATCAGCTCGCCGCACTTTCTTCCGATCTGGTCAGCAACCAAGCCAGCGTCGGGATGCATGATCAGTCTCCAGACGGCCAATACTCCAGCGTAAGCATCACTTTTGCCTTCGCCGATGGTCATTACGGCAAGCGCCAGTTGCTCGAAAAGGCCAAGCGGCTGATTGACGAGGCCTCGGCTTTCCTGAAGGCGGAAATCGCCAAAAGCCCTTGATGCCGCGTCGGGTGACGGAGACGGGAACGCTTTCCGGCCTGTTGGCAGCTTCTTAATCATCGGGCGTGCATTCTGGCGGATATGGTCTTCCAAGCTCCTTTTCCGCCCGAGCGGCACGCGAAAATCCACGCGCTGTATCGCTACTGGGATTCCCTGCGTCCGGCGAACGGACTCCCGGCACGCAAAGACTTCGATCCGACGAAAATTCCAGACCTGCTGCCGAATATCTGGCTGATCGACATCATTCCGCCGGCGCCGCGCTTTCGCTACCGCCTGGTCGGAACCGCGATCGTCGAAGCCCGGGGCTACGACCAGACCGGCGGCTTCCTGGATCAGGAGGTTGCCGATTTTCCGCAGAGCCAGACCTATGCCGATCTCCAAAAGGTCATGGCGGGCACGGTATCCTGGCGCAAAGGGGTGCCCGACAAGATGCACCGCCTGAACGAGATCTACAGTTTGGAGCGGATCTTTCTGCCGCTGGCGTCCGACGGGGCCAGCGTCGATATCGTCGTGGCGCTGACCCTGTATCAATCCCTGGGACGGGGACGTCAGGCGCGCCCGTAACAACGTCGCCCGCGCCGCGACGGAACCGAGCGTCCGGATGCGATTGATCAGTTGGAACCTGCTGCGTCAGGCCGGCGCGACGGCGGAAGATCTGGCCGGTCTCGTCGACGGCCAACACCCCGATCTGCTGCTGCTGCAGGAGGCGACGGTCGGCATCGACCGACTGCAATCGCTCATCGGCGGCTATTATTGGCGCCGTTCGATGCCGAACCGGACCCATGGCCTGGCATTCTGGAGCCCGCGACCGTTTCCCGAACCGACGGTGCTGCCGCTGCCGTTCGATCCGCGCAGCCGCTCGGGTGATCGCCGGATCGCCGCCGTGCTGCCGGTCGGCGACATAAGTCTGATCAACGTCCATCTGGCCCACGGGCAGCTGTTGGTGAGACGGCAGCTGAGACATATCGCCGAGGGCGCCACCGGTTGCGTCGCCATCGTCGGCGACATGAACGCGGTCGGACCGACCTCGCTTGCCGGATTCTCCGATGTCGGCCCCCGCCAGCGGACTCATATGGCCAAGGGCATCCTGCCGGTGCGGATCGACCGCTGCTTGACGCGCGGCATTTCGTGCGAACGGTCTGCGGTGCTGGACCGGGGGCGGTCGGACCATCATCCGATCCTGCTGGAACTCAGTGCGACATCAGGATCGGCACCGTCATCTGCTCCAGCATCGACCGGGTGACGCCGCCCAGGATGGTCTCGCGCACCCGGGCATGGCCATAGGCGCCCATCGCATCGCGTCGTCGAACGGCTCGGTGCCGAAGCTGGCCGAATAGAGGCCGGCCTTGGCCGTCGACGACGGATGCAGCCCGACGAGATGGGCCTCGAACCGGCCGGCCAGCCAGGTCGCCACCGCGAGCGGCGATGGGTTCAGACTGTCGCCATCGACGACGACCAGCAGATCCCTGAGACTCATGGCGCGGTTCCCTCTGCCCGATTGTTAGCCAGCGACCTGAAGCGACCGCTCGTCCTGGGCGCCCGGATGCAGGTCGAGGCTGGTCGGGTTGGCGGTGGCGAGGACGGCCTTGGCGCGCGTCATTTCCTCAGCCGGGCCATGCGCCATCACCAGAAAACTGTCGGCCTTCACCGCCGCCTCGTATTGGATCACGCTGTCCTTGGGCACCCCCAGGCTATAGAGCGCCGCACCGATCGCACTCAATCCGCCGACCACAGCCGCATTCTCGACCGCGCCAATCGCGATGGCCGCCAGATAGCCCAGCACGACGACATGGCCGACGACGGGAACGGTCAGGAACAGCCCGCCGAAGAACAAGCCCCACAACCCGCCCCAGAACACGCCGCGCGTGCCCCAGAACTTGACGCGGTCGCCGGCGGTGTAGAATCCCACGACCTTTTCCTCAGTATGATAGCCCTTGCCGACGACACTCAGGTTCTTCATCTCGAACCCGGCCGAGGTCAGCTTTTTGATCGCGGTTTCGGCTGCCTGATGGTCGGCGAACACGGCGATGACGGCGTCAGCTTGTTCCATGGGGATGGTCTTTCAAAACGAGGGAAGGGTCAGTGCGAGACGAGCAGGCACTGGTCCGCATGCAGCAGAAAATTGCGGGTCACGCCGCCGAACGCCCATTCGCGCAGGCGGCTATGGCCGTAGGCGCCGGCGACGACGAGATCGGCTTTCTGGTCGTGCGCGATTGCGGCCAGCAGCCCGGCATCGTCGCCGTTCGATTCCGCCGCGATCGGCTTTGCCGCGACGCCGTGGCGCGCCAGCCAGGCGACGACATCGGCAAGACGGCTCTGGGCCGCGGCCAGATCGTCCTTGGCGGCGATTTCGACGATGGTGACCTGGCCGGCTCGGATCAGCAGCGGCACCGCGTCGGCCAGCGCGCGGCGCGCTTCTCTTGTGTCCTTCCAGCCGACGACGACCCGCTCCAAGTCGAGCCGGTCGGTCTTCGCCGGCACGATCAGCACGGGACGCCCGGCCTGCATCGCGAGATCGCCGACATTCACATGGCGCGAGCCGTCGAACAGCGAGGCATCCCGCTCGATGCCGATAATGACCAGATCGGCGCCGCGCGCCTCGGTGGCCAGATAGCCCGGCAATGCCGCGATCGTCACCGCCGAGCGCCATTCGACCGGGCCGACGCAGGCACTGAGCGCCTTGTGGAATTCGAGTTCGACCTCCCGGATTTCCTTTTTGATTTCCGCGCGGTCCTGCTCGATCAGGTCGCCGGAGACATAGACGTCGCCTTGGACGATCTGCATCGGCTGACAGACGGCGATGCCGATCACGGCCGCATGGAAGCGTTCGGCCAGGTCGGCGGCGATGCGCAACACGCCGTCGTTCGACTGACGCAACTGCAGATGAACCATAATGGTCTTGTAGGTCACGATGTCTCTCCAGACGGTCAGGCGATGGTGATTTCGTTCACCACCATGGTGGCCCCGGGGGCCGCCCAGGCGGTCGCGACGGCAACCCGCCGAGCGTAGGACGACGGGGCGGTCCCGGTCAGCCGGACCCGGCCCTCGACCGCACTGACCGCGATCGTCTTCGGATCGAACCAGGAGCGGTGCAGCGCATGCATGATGTCGGCACTGATGGTGGACGCGTTGACCGCCGCCTTGATCGTGGTCCGGTTCGACACGCCGACGACGCCGAACAGCCGGCGGACATCCTGCTCCGCCGCCTCTTGCTGGTAATGCCGGTCGACCTGGCCGGTCAGCGTCAGCCAGCCCTGCTCCACCGTGACCTGAATGGCATCGCGCGGAACCGAGACGTCCCAGGCGAGGCGGTCGATCGCCGCCGCCGCGATGTCTGCGTCGCTGCGCTGGGTCTCGACCGGCAGCCGGACCTCGATCTCCTCGGCCACGGCTTCGACGCCCCGGACCCGGCGCACCGCCGCTTCGGCCGCGTGCTTCTGGGCAAAGCTTTCGACATGGCCGGTCAGGGTCACGACGCCGTTCTGCGCCGTCACGCCGATATGGGCCGCGGTGACGCTGGGTTCCCAGCTCAGTTCCGCGAGGATGGCCTGCTGCAACGCACTGTCGATCGACATCGGGATTCTCCAGAGAAGGCGGTGTGGATGTGAGCCACAGTGAACGCCCTGCCGCCGCCGCCCGGTTTGATCCACATCAACGCCCGGCGAACTTCGACCGCTTAAAGCAAAGGTCCCCTCACAGCGGTAGCGGGCATTCCATGGCTCCAGCGGCATCACACGGTACGGTCCTCTCGGTTCGCGGCGCCGTCGTCGACGTCGGTTTCGACGGCCAGCCGATGCCGCCGATCAACACCGCGCTGATCGTCGAATGGGACCGGCCCGAACCGCTGGTCCTCGAAGTCCACAGCCATGTCGATCCGACCACCATCCGCGGCATCGCGCTGCAGGCGACGGCGGGACTGGCCCGCGGCACTTCCGTGCTGGCGACCGGGGCGCCCATCTCGGTCCCGGTCGGCGATGCGGTGCTGGGCCGCCTGATCGACGTGGTCGGATCCGTCCGCGACGGCGGGCCGGCACTCCCGGCCGACACGCCGCGACGCGGCATCCACAATCCCCCGCCGGCGCTGGAAGACGAGGCCTCGGCCACCACCATGTTCGAGACCGGCATCAAGGTGATCGACCTGCTGGCGCCGCTGGCCCAGGGCGGCAAGGCCGCCATGTTCGGCGGTGCCGGCGTCGGCAAGACCGTGCTGGTGATGGAGCTGATCCACGCCATGGTCGAAAAATACCAAGGCATCTCGGTCTTCGCCGGCGTCGGGGAGCGCTCGCGCGAAGGCCATGAGCTGTTGACCGACATGACCGGTTCGGGCGTGCTCGCCCGCACCGTGCTGGTCTATGGCCAGATGAACGAGCCGCCGGGCGCGCGCTGGCGCGTGCCGCTGACGGCCCTGACCATCGCCGAGTATTTCCGCGACCAGAAACACCAGAACGTGCTGCTGCTGATGGACAATGTCTTCCGCTTCGTCCAGGCCGGCAGCGAGGTCTCCAGCCTGCTGGGGCGCCTGCCGTCCCGCGTGGGCTATCAGCCGACGCTCGCCAGCGAGGTAGCGGGCCTGCAGGAACGCATCGCGTCCGTCGCCGGCGCCGCGGTCACCGCGATCCAGGCGGTCTATGTCCCGGCCGACGATTTCACCGATCCGGCGGTGACGACGATCTCCAGCCATATGGACAGCATCATCATGCTGTCGCGCCAGGCGGCGGCGGAAGGCTTCTACCCGGCGGTCGATCCGCTCGCCTCGTCCTCGGTGCTGCTCGACCCGCTGGTGGTCGGCGAAGAGCATTATCTGCTGGCCGAGCGCGCCCGCGAAACACTGGCGCGCTTCAAGGATCTGCAGGACATCATCTCGCTGCTGGGCGTCGAGGAACTGGGCACCGGCGATCGGCTGATCGTCAAGCGCGCCCGCCGGCTGCAGCGCTTTCTCAGCCAGCCGTTCGCCGTGACCGAGGCCTTCACCGGCACGCCGGGCCGCAGCGTGTCCCGCGCCGATACGCTGGCCGGCTGCCGCGCCATCCTCGACGGCGAGACCGACGATTGGGCCGAAAGCTCGCTCTATATGGTCGGCAATCTCGAGGAGGCGCGCCAGAAGGAGGCCGCCGCCGCCAAGACGGTGGTGCCGTCATGAAGTTGCGCATCATCACGCCGCTCGCCATCGTGGTCGAGGAAGACGGCATCCTGGGCCTCAGCGCCGAGGACGACAGCGGCGGCTTCGGCATCTTGCCCGGCCATGCCGATTTCCTGACCAGCCTGGCAATCTCGGTCGTCGGCTGGAACAGCGCCGGCGGCGCGCAGCATTATGCCGCCGTCCGGCGCGGGGTCCTGTCGGTCATGGGCGGTCGCGAGATCGCCATCGCCACGCGGGAAGCCGTGCTGGGCGACGATCTGGCCACGCTCGACGAAACGGTGCTGGCCCGCTTTCAGGCCGACATCGAGACCGAGCGGGCCGAACATGCGGACAGCACCCGCCTGCAGCTGAACGCCATCCGCCAGATCATGCGCCATCTGCGCTCGGACGCCCGCGGCGCGGGCATCCTGTCATGACCGATCCGGGCGACAAGGACCCCCTGGTGCGCGGCATCCGCCTGCGCGGCGACCGCCACCGGCGCTGGCTCCGCGAGGGGGAGCCCTCGGTCGCCCATCGCCTGGCCCAGATCGGCGTCCTGGGCTGGATCATCATCGTACCGATGCTGATCGGCATCTTCGCCGGCCGCTGGCTCGACCAGCACTTCGGCACCGGCCTGTTCTGGACGGCGCCCCTGCTGCTGGTGGGCACCGCGCTCGGCGGCTGGTCCGCCTGGAAATGGATGAAAAGCGCATGAGCCTGCTCGCCCTCACCCTCTCGGCCCATCTCATCGCCGGCATCCTGCTGGGCTTGGCCTATTTCGGCGGGCTGTGGTGGAACGCCCGCCTGTTCACCGCCGGCGGCCATGCCAGGACGGCCATCCTGGTGATGGTCGGACGGATAGCGGTGTTGGGCGGCGTGCTGACGCTGGCGAGCCTGGAAGGTGCCGGCCCGCTGCTGGCCGTGGCGCTGGGCGTGCTGATCGCGCGAATTGTGGTCATGCGCCGACTGCCGGCGACCGGCCCATGAACTCGCCCCTGACCAGCGTCACGCTGTTTCATGTCGGTCCGGTCCCGATCACGCTGCCGGTCGTCGTGACCTGGGCGATCATGGCATTGCTGGTCGGCGGCGGCCATCTCCTCACCCGCAGACTGTCGCTGGTGCCGTCCCGGACCCAGGCCGCGTTCGAGCTGATCGTCGATACCGTCGATGGCCAGATCCGCGACACGATGCGGGTCGAGCCCGGCCCCTATCGCGCCTTCATCGGCACGCTGTTCGCCTTCATCTTCGTCGCCAACTGGTCGTCGCTGGTGCCGGGGGTCGAGCCGCCGACGGCGCATCTGGAGACCGATGCGGCCTTGGCGCTGCTCGTGTTCGTCGCGGTCATCTGGTTCGGCATCCGCGCGGTCGGCATCAGGGGCTATCTGGCGACCTTCGCCTTCCCGAGCCCGATCATGATCCCGCTGAATTTCCTGGAAAGCCTGACCCGGACCTTCTCGCTGCTGGTCCGCCTGTTCGGCAACGTGATGAGCGGCGTGTTCGTGATCGGCATCGTCCTGTCGCTCGCCGGTCTGCTCGTGCCGATCCCGCTGATGGCACTCGATCTGCTGACCGGCGCCGTCCAGGCCTACATCTTCGCCATCCTGGCGATGGTGTTCATCGCCGGCGTCGTCAGCGAAGGACGGCCCGAACCCTCCCCCAGCCCCGCCGCCAACCCAAGGACGCTCCCATGAATTGGTTAGCCCTCGCCAGCATCGTCTCGGCCGCCATGGCGGTCTCGTTCGGCGCGATCGGTCCCGCCCTCGGCGAAGGCCGCGCCGTCGCCGCCGCCATGGACGCGATCGCGCGCCAGCCGGAATCGGCCAGCACGATTTCGCGCACCTTGTTCGTCGGCCTCGCCATGATCGAGACCATGGCGATCTATTGCCTGGTCATCGCGCTCTTGCTGCTGTTCGCCAATCCGCTGCTGAAACTGACGCCATGACCATCGACTGGTGGACGCTCGGCCTCCAGACCATCAACGTCGCCGTGCTGATCTGGCTGCTGGGGCGCTTCTTCTGGAAGCCGCTGGCGGCGATGATCGAGCAACGCCGCGCGACCGCCGAGAAGCTTCTGGCCGACGCCGCGGCGCGGCGCGGCGAGGGCGTGGCGGCGCTGGCCGAGATCGCGAAGACCCGCGCCGGCTTCGAGCGCGAGCGCGACGCGATCCTCGCCACGGCCCGGAAATCCGCCGAAGGTTTGCGGGCCGAGCGTCTGGCCAAGGCCGAAGCGGAAGCGGCCGCCCTTCAAGCCGCCGCTTCCGCTTCGATCAAAAAAGGCGAACAGGCCGCCGACGCGGCCTGGGCCGCGACCGCCAGCAAACTGGCGATCGATATCGCCCAGCGCCTGGCCGCCCGCCTGGACGGGCCGGCCGTGCGCGCCGCCTTCCTGGACTGGCTGCTGCAGGAAATCCAGGCGTTCCCGGCCGCAGCGCGCCAGGCGGTCGGCTTGAAGGGTGTCGTGCTCGAAGCGATCAGCGCCTCGGCGCTGGCGCCGGCCGATCAGGACCATTACCGCGACGCGATCGGTGCCGCGTTCGGTGCAAAGCCGCAGATCATCTTCAAGAGCGACCCTGCCCTCATCGCCGGGCTGGAACTGCGCGGCCCGACTCTGGTGGTCAGCAACAGCTGGCAAGCCGATCTCACCCATATTCTGGCGGACCTCACGCATGACCGACGCTAGCATCCAGGCCGACGCCTGGCTCGACCGTTCCCGCGCCAAGCTCGGCAGCGCAACGCTCGGCGCGCGGGCCGAACAGATCGGCCGGGTCGAGGAGATCGGCGACGGCATCGCCCTCGTCTCCGGCCTGCCCGACGTCCGGCTCGACGAGCTGTTGCGCTTCGAGCGGGGCCAGTTCGGCTTCGCCCAGGTGCTGGAGCGCGACCGGGTCGGCTGCGTTTTGTTCGACGATGTCGATGCGATCCAGGCCGGCGACACGGTGCGCGGCACCGGAGACGTCGTGCGCGTCCCGGTCGGTCCCGGCCTGCTCGGCCGGGTCGTCGATCCGCTCGGCCGCCCGCTCGACGGCAAGGGCCCGATCGCGGCCGAGAGCCTGGAGCCGATCGAAAAGCCAGCGCCGGCGATCATCGACCGCGATCTGGTGACCCAACCGGTCCAGACCGGCCTGGTCGTGGTCGATACTCTGTTCGCGCTCGGCCGCGGCCAGCGCGAGCTGATCATCGGCGACCGGGCGATCGGCAAGACCACGGTTGCGATCGACACGATCATCAGCCAGAAAGACAGCGATATCATCTGCGTCTATATCGCGGTCGGTCAGAAAAGCTCGAGCGTCCGGCGCGCGATCGACGCGATCCATGGCCAGGGGGCGGCAGACCGCAGCATCATCGTCGTGGCAAGTGCGGCGGGCTCGCCCGGCCTGCAATGGATCGCGCCCTTCGCGGGCTTCACCATGGCGGAATATTTCCGCGACCGCGGCCAGCACGCGCTGGTCGTGATCGACGACCTGACCAAGCATGCGGCGACCCATCGCGAGATCGCGCTGCTGACCCGCCAGTCGCCCGGCCGCGAAGCCTATCCGGGCGACGTGTTCTATGTCCATGCCCGGCTGCTGGAGCGGGCGTCCAAACTGTCAAAGGCCAAGGGTGGCGGCTCGCTGACCGCGCTGCCGATCGCCGAGACCGACGCGGGCAATCTCAGCGCCTATATCCCGACCAACCTGATCTCGATCACCGACGGCCAGATCGTGCTCGACGCCAAGCTGTTCCATGAGGGCCAGAAGCCGGCGGTCGATGTCGGCACCAGCGTCAGCCGGGTCGGCGGCAAGACCCAGTCCCATGCGCTGCGCGCGGCCGCCGACACGTTGCGCCTCGATTATGCACAGTTCCTGGAGTTGGAGATGTTCACCCGGTTCGGCGGCATGCCGGACGCCCGCGTGCGCAACCAGCTGACGCGCGGCGCCCGGATCCGTGCGATCCTGGAACAGCCGCAGCATGCGCCGTTGCGGCTGGCCGACGAGGTGGCCCTGGTCCTGGCCGTCCAGGCCGGTCTGCTGGATGCGCTGCCCTTGTCGGATGTGATCGAATTCCGCCGCGGCCTAGGGGCCGCCCTGGACCAGGACGCGCCCAAGGCCGTCAGCCAGATCGAGGAGACCGGCACGCTCGACGACACCCTGAAGCAGGGGTTGAGCGCCGTGTTGAAAAAATACGCCGCCTCACTGACGCCCGAGCCGGCCGCCCAGCCATGACCGAGCGGCTCGCCGACATCAGCGCGCATATCAATGGCATCCGCCAGTTGGGCACGGTGGTCAATGCGATGCGTGGCATCGCCGCCGCGCGGGCGCAGCAGGCCCGCGGCCAGCTGGTCGCGGTGGATGGCTATGCCGCGACCATCGCGCTCGCCATCGGCCGCGCCCTGGCGCTGGCCCCGGCACCGCGTCCCGACGGCACGCGCAAAGCGAGCCGGCCGGCGATCGTGCTGTTCTGTGCCGAGCAGGGCTTCGCCGGGACGTTCAGCGAGCGCCTGTTGGATGATGTGGCGGGCGATCTCGCCGGCGCCGAGCTGTTCCTGATCGGGACGCGCGGCGGCACGGTCGCCCAGGAGCGCGGCATCGCCGCCCGCTGGACCAGCGCCCTGCCGGCGCATTCGCTGGGGATTCCGAAGCTCGCGGATCGGATCCTGGAGGCGCTCTATGCCCGCATCGCCACCGGCGAGATCGGCCGGCTCGATGCCGTGTTCAGCCGATGGCAGCCCGGCCGGGGCGGCCAGGTCGAACGCCGGCAGCTGTTTCCCTTCGACCCGACGGCGTTTCCGCCCTCGGCCGAGGCCAATCTGCCCTTGATAAACCTGTCCGCCGAGATGCTGCTGAACGGCCTGACCGCGGATTATATGCACGCCCAACTCTGCACCGCGGCCCTGCATGCCTTCGCGGCCGAGAACGAGGCGCGCATGGAGGCGATGGCCGCGGCACGGGCCCAGATCGACCGGCGGCTGACCGACCTGCGGGCAACGCAGTCGCGCGTGCGGCAGGAGGAAATCACCATCGAGATCATCGAGCTGGCCGCCGGCGAAACCGCGAGCCGGCCGGCGGCCTGAGTTCAGATCACGAAGAACGCGACGGTGACGACGGCCATCACGATCGTGGCCAGCCATCCGCCGATCAGCATCGGTCGCGGCAGCGTCAGCCGGCCCATGATGCGGGGGTTCATCGCGATCACCATCATGACGGCCATCAGCGGTGCGGCGAGCACGCCGTTGACCACCGCACTCCAATAGAGCGCCTTGATCGGGTCGAGCGCGGTGAAGTTGAGCGCCACCCCCGCCAGCGTCGCGAGCGCGATGATCGCATAGAACGCCTTGGCCTCGCGCGGGCGCCGGTCGAGTCCCTCCGTCCAGCGAAAGCTCTCGCTGACCGCATAGGCGGCCGAGCCGGCCAGCACCGGTACGGCGAGCAGGCCGGTGCCGATGATGCCGATGGCGAACAGCGCGAAGGTGAAGTCGCCGGCGATCGGGCGCAGCGCCTCGGCCGCCTGGGACGAGGTCTGGATGTCGGTCACGCCGCTGGCGTTCAGGGTCGCCGCCGTGGCGATGATGATGAACAGGGCGATGAGGTTCGAGACCGCCATGCCGACGATGGTATCGGTGCGGATGCGCGCCAGTTCCGGGCCGGCGGTCCTGGGCGTGATGCAGAGCGCCTTGACGTGACGGCGATGGCGCTCCTCGACCTCCTGGCCGGCCTGCCAGAAGAACAGGTACGGACTGATCGTCGTCCCCAGGATCGCGACCAGCGCCGTCGCGAACCCTCCGTCGAACACGACATGCGGCACGAAGGTGCCGTAGAGCGCCGCGCCCCAAGGCACATGGGCGGCGAAGACCACCACGACATAGGCGAACAGCGACAGCGTCGCCCATTTGAGCACGGCGGCATAGCGCGCGTAGCTGAGCCAGACCTCGAGCAGGACGCAAAGCGCGCCGAACAGCGCGGTATAGAGATGTTCGGGGCCGCCGATCAGCAGACCCAGGGCCGCCCCCATGGCGCCGAGGTCGGCGCCGAGATTGATCACGTTGGCGACGAGCAGCAGCAGCACGACGCCGCGCAGCAGCCAGGGCGAATAGTGGCGCCGCAGATTCTGGGCGATGCCGAAGCCGGTCACGCAGCCGATCCGCGCGCTGACGGCCTGGATCGCGACCATCAGCGGAAAGCTGAACAGCATGGTCCAGGCGAGCCCATAGCCGAACTGCGCGCCGACCTGGCTGTAGGTGGCGATGCCGCTCGGATCGTCGTCGGCAGCGCCGGTGACGAGTCCCGGCCCGAGCCGGCTGAGGAATTTCGACGCCATCGCCCGCTCAGGAATTGAGGTCGCGCAGTGCCGACGGGTGCTTCAGGCGGATCTGGCGCGCGGTCGAAAACCCAATCATCCCGTCGCGCTCGAACTGGGACAGAGTGCGCGAGACGGTCTCGATCGTCAGGCCCAGATAGTCGGCGATGTCCTGGCGCGTCATCTCCAGGCTGACGGTGCCGGTGTCCGTCGAATGGGTTGCCCATTCGACCAGGAAGGCCGCGACCTTCTCGACCGCACTGCGCCGTCCCAGCAGCAGCGCATGGACCTGGGCCCGGGCCAGGCTGCGCATCGCATAGGAAAACAGGTGCAGGGACAGGCCGGCATCTTTTGACGCCGAGGCTTCGAGGCCGCGGCGGCGATAGGACACCACCGTGCAGTCGCAGACCGCTTCGCTGGAGAAGCTGTAGTCGGCACCGGCCTCGACACCGAAGACGTCGCCAGCGACATGGAAGGCGTCGATCAGGCGGCGCCCATCGCTGAGGAATTTGCAGGTCCGCACGACACCGGACACGACCTTGAACAGCGCGTTGGCCTCATCGCCCTCGCCATAGATTTCCTGGTCTTGCGTAAAGGTGAGCACGGGGCCGATCGAGGATAGACCGGTTTCCATCGTCCAGGGCGTCCGCATCGCCATCGTCTGGGCTGCGGCAGAGGAACCATCAGTCGGAGCGGCAAAGGATAGGGACATCGAACTCTCCTGGGGACAACCACGCGATGCGTTCTTTGTCCGCCAGGAGGCGTCGGCCGGATATTCGGTTAGATCCTAGGGGATTCTACGTAGAGCCGGATCAGGCCAGGGCCGTCCGATGGCCTAGGACCTCGTGAATGCTGTCGACCAGCGCACCATTCAGAAACGGCTTTTCAAGCAAATGGCGGACTCCGGCCAACATGGCGCGGCGACGCAGACTGTCGGTCACATGGCTCGTCATCAGGATGATCGGAATCGGGAAACTCTGCTCGATCAGACGATCCAGCACCGAAACGCCCTTCATCAGCGGCATTTTGTCCTCGAGCACGAGGCAGTCGGCCAAGCGTAGGCCGGGATGGGTAAACAGCTCCAGCCCATCCGCGCAAAGATGGACCTTGAAGCCTTCGACTTCGAGCGCGAATTTGAGCGCCTCGCGGACGGCCAAGTCGCTGTCGACGACGAGGACGACGTCCTCTCTTTCAATCATTACCCTGGGCTCCGCCGGCTCTCATCGGCCATATGTCCGTTGCAGAAGGCCGATTGTGCGAACGAGTTCCCGGGCGGCGCATTGATATACCGCAAAGGCGAGCGTTCATCCCGATGGCAGCAAGCCTGCGACGAGGGACATGCGCACCAACTCGGACAGGCTGGTCGCGCCCATCTTGGTCATCAGGCTCGCCCGATGGACCTCGACCGTTCTGGCACTGAGGCCGAGGTCATAGGCGATCGTCTTGTTCGGATGACCCGCCAGCAGCCCGTCGAGCACCTCGCGCTCGCGCACCGAGAGCGATTTCAGCTTGAGCTGGGTCTGGGCGATCTCGGTCTCGCGATAGCCGGTCTTGTCATAGAGGTCCAAGGCGGCCCGGATCGCCGACAGGATCAATTCGTCGTCGAACGGCTTCTCGATGAAATCCACGGCGCCGGCTTTCATGGCCTCCACCGCCAAGGTCACATCGGCATGGCCGGTCATGATGATCATCGGCAGCTTGGCGCCGAGCGCCTTCAACCGGCGCTGCAGTTCCAGCCCGTCCATGCCCGGCATCCGCACGTCGCTGACGATGCAGCCCGGCTGCAGCGTCGGCAGCACGTCCAGGAACGCCAGCGCCGATTCGTGAACCCGCACCGCCAGCCCGGCGCTGCTCAGCAGGAACGCCACGGCTTGGCGCACCCCCTCGTCATCGTCGATGAGATGAACGACCGCGTTACTCGCCATCGGCCGCTCCGTCCCCGCCGATCGTCCGCAGCGTCAGGCGGAACGCGGTGCCGCCGTCCGGATTGGGTTCGGCCCAGATTCGGCCGCCATGCGCTTCGATGATGGTCCGTGAAATCGACAATCCGACCCCCATGCCTTGGCGTTTGGTGGTGATGAAGGGCTTGAACAATTGTTCGGCGATCTCAGGCGCAATGCCGGGACCGGTATCCACCACGCTGATCTCGACAGTCTCGTCATCGAGCTTGCGGGTGTAAATCGTCAGTTGGCGCACCCTGGTTTCCTGCATCGCCTCGATTGCATTGCGGATCAGGTTGAGCAGGACCTGCTGGACCTGAACCTTGTCGGCCAGGACGAATTCGACGCGAGGATCGAATTCCAGCGACGTGCGCACGCCGGTTTCCTGGACGCCGATCAAGGCGAGCGCGCTCGCTTCCTCGACCAGTTTCGTCAGATTCTCGATCTGCCGCTCGCTTTCGCCGCGCGCCACGAATTCACGCAGGCGGCGGATGATCTGTCCCGCCCGCAGCGCCTGGTCGGCCGCCCGGTCGATCGCGTCGCGCACCGCCGGCAGATTGCCCGGTTGATTGCCGTCGAGCAGCCGGCCGCAGCCCTTCAAATAGCTGGCGACCGCCGTCAGCGGCTGGTTAAGCTCATGCGCGAGCGTCGAAGCCATTTCGCCCAAGGCCGTGAAGCGCGACATATGGATGACGCCGGCCTGCAGTTCCTGCAGCCGCTGCTGGGTCTGTTGCCGCTCAGTCAGGTCCCGCACGAACCCGGTAAAGAAGCGCCGATCGCCCAAGCGCATCTCGCCAACCGACAGTTCCATGGGAAAGGTCGAACCGTCCCGCCGCTGGCCCACGACCAGCCGCCCCAATCCGATGATGCGGCGCTCACCCGTGTTGCGATAATGGTCCAGATAGCCGTCATGCTGCGCCTTGTAGGGGGCGGGCATCAGGATGCTGACATTCTGGCCGATGGCCTCTGCCGCCGTATAGCCGAACAGCCGCTCGGCCGTGGCGCTGAAGGACTGCATGATCCCCCGCGTATCGATGACGATCATGGCGTCGGGCACCGTATCCAGCACCGACTGCAGATGGGCCTCGCGTTCGGCGAGCGCGGTCAGCGAGCGTTTGGCGGCGGTGATGTCGCGCGCGACCTTGGCGACGCCCAGGAAATGGCCGTCATTGTCCCAGACCGGCGAGACGGTGAGCGAGACATCGATGATCTCGCCGTCCTTGCGGCGGCGGCGCGTCTCGAAATGATCGATCCGCTCGCCACGCCGGATCCGCTCGAGAATGCGCGCGGTTTCGTCCTCCTGCCCCGGCGGTTGTAGGATGGCGATCGACTTTCCGATCATCTCGGCGGCGCTATAGCCGAAAATCTGCTCGGCGCTGCGATTCCAATCGGTCACGATGCCGTCGAGCGTCTTGCCGATAATGGCGTCGTCGGTCGAGGCGACGATCGCCGCCAGCCGGCTGTTGGCCAATTCGACCGCCTTGCGCCGCGCGATCTCGATCAGGATGCCGCGGCTTTCGACCGCGCGATCGTCATCGGCGAACGGGCGCCCCCGCATCCGCAGCCAGCGGCCCGAATCCCCTCCGGCGATGATGCGGAAATCGAGATCGTGCTCCTGCCCGTCACGAACCCCCGCCTGCAAGGCCCGTTCGACGCCCTCGCGGTCATCCGGATGGACATGCGCCAGGAATTCGTGAAATTGCAGGTCGGAACGCTTGGCACCCAGCAATCCGCGCGAGCGTCCCGACAAGCGGATCACGCCGGTGGCGAAATCCCAGTGCCACGTGCCGGCTCCGCCGGCTTCCATCGCGAGCTGCCGCTCTTTTTCCTCATCGGCCGGATCCTGAGGAGTCGAGGCCATTCTGGTGCTCCGATCGCAAGCGAGAGCTGGAAAGCCCGAACAGGCCGGCACTGTATCACGTGCCGCACGCGCCGCGATTTCGCATTGCATCGTGGCTCTGGCCGGCACCAAGAGACAGGACGCGATCGCAGATCGTCAAGGGCGGCGCCCGGTGGGAGACGATCAAGGCACCCTGGCCAAGCCGCGACAGACGCGCCCGTAGCCGACTGACGACCAAGGCTTCCGTCGCGGCGTCGAGTCCGGCCGTCGGCTCGTCCAGCAGCAGCCAAGGGGCAGGACGAAGATAGGCCCGCGCGAGCCCCAGCCGGCGCCTTTCGCCGCCGGAGAGCCTGGCACCGTTCTCGCCGACCCAGCTATCGAGCCCATCCGGCAGCGCACGCACCCGGTCATCCAGGGCGGCATCCTGCAAGGCCTGCCAAAGCATCGCATCTTCCTCGCCGCGCGGGCAGGCCAGCAGCAGATTGTCGCGCACGGTCCCCGCCAGCAGAGCCGCATCCTGCGGCGCATAGGCAAAACACTGCCGCAGCAGCGCCAGCGTGAAGCCGGCGATATCCAAGCCGCCCAGTTCGATCCGGCCGCCGCCGTGCGACCGCAGCCCGACCAGCCGCTCCAGCAGGGTCGTCTTGCCGCTGCCGCTCGGTCCCGTCAGGCCGACGATCATGCCCGGCGAGAGTACGGCGGCGGGGTCGGCTAAAATGATCCGCGGCGGATGACGCATGACCGAAACGGCGGGAGCGGCCGGCGGCGGGACCGCCAGGGCCGCCTCCAGCCGCGCCTCCGATTCCGCGAGGCTGCCGCGGACCTCGAAACCGCGGATGAAGCCGGCGAGCCCCTCCAGCGTCATCGCCGCGCCCAGGGCGGCAAGCGCCGCCAGGGGCAGAGTGGTCTGCACACTGAGCGCCAGCGCGGCGATCGCCGCAGCGCCCGGCGCCAGCCCTTGGAGCAGGGCGGACCAGCCACCCCAGGCCGTTGCCCGCGCCTGGGCATCCAACAGCCCCGCGCCGTGCTCGGCGATCCGCCCCGCGGCCCAATCGCCCAGCCCATAGGCGCGCAGTTCCGCGGCGGCGGCGGCGAGAGTGGCATATTCCTGCTTCAGCTTGGCATTCGCCTGCTGAACCGCGCGGCCCTGCTCCCGTCCGAGCGCGGACAGACTCCAGGCCGCCAGGATCGTGAGGCCGACGAGGCCGACGAGGCCGAGCGTCGCACCGGCCGCCGCCGTTCCGGCCGGGACCAGCAATGCCATGCCGGCCGCGACGGCCGCGGCGGCGGCCCAGGGTGTGGATCGGCGCACGAAGCGCGCTTCGACCGCATCGACATCCTGGACCATGCGCATGGAGGCGTCGCCGACCGTCATCGCCAGCGCGGTGGCGGGCGGTGCCGCCAGGATCGCGCGGAACAGTGCCGGGCGGAGCCGCGCCAACGCCCGGAGCGCCGCGTCATGTCCGACCACCCGCTCGGCATAGCGGCCGCCGGTGCGGACGATGGCGAGCAGCCGGATCCCGACGGCGGGCAGCATGAAGTTGAAGGCCGATGCCGCCACCGGTCCGGCCAGACCGGCCAAGGCCGCCCCGGTGATGAACCAGCCCGACAATCCCAGCAGCAGAACCGACGAAGTGGTGACCGCGGCCGCACAGAGGGCGGCCAGGGCCAATCCGCCGCGCTGCCGCTGCCGCTCGGCCGCGATCAGGGTCCGAAGCGGCGATGTCATGCTGCTTCCAATCGAATGATGGTGTCCGCGATCGACGCCAGGCGCGCGGAATGGGTCGCGATCAGGGTGGTCCGGCCCCGGGCGGCGTCGGCGATGGCCGCGATCAACGCGTCCTCCGCCGCTTCATCCACATGGGCGGTCGGCTCGTCGAGCAGCAGGACCGGCGCCGGCTTGAGCAGTGCCCGGGCCAGCGCGATCCTTTGGCGCTCGCCGCCGGACAGGCCGCTGCCGCGTTCGTCCAGGAGCGTGTCCAGCCCCCGTGCAGACAGCAGCGGGCCGAGACCGGCCTTGTCGGCGACCGCTGCGATCTCTTCCATCGTCGCACCGGGCCTGGCGAGCCCGATATTGTCGGCGATGCTGCCCGGCATGATGGTCGGGACCTGTCCCATCCAGGCGATCGATCCGGTGATCACGCCCAGATCCGACAGGCGCGCACCGTCAATCGTCACCTCGCCTTGGCTAAGCGGTGCCAGACCGAGCAACAGGTTCAGCGCTGTCGTCTTGCCGGCCCCGCTCGGCCCGAGCAAGGCGACGATCTGCCCCGGCGCGACATCCAGGTCGAGACCGGCCAGCGCCGGCCGGTCTTCCCCGGCATAGCGCACCGTCACCTGCTCGAACCGGATCCGGGGCGGTCCGGGCAACAGGGGAGCGATCGTCCCGGGCACCGGCGCGGCGGCCTCGATCGTCCTCAACCCGTCGGCCACGGTCTCGGCCGCCTGCCGGTCGTGATAGGTTGCGGCCAGGCGGCGCAGCGGCGCATAGAATTCGGGGGCGAGCGCCAGCACGAAGAAGGCGCGGCCAAGGTCGAGATGCTCCGTCACGAAGCCCGGCAGCAGGCCCAGCAGGTTGAAGCCGGCATAGACCGCGACCAAGGCAACAGACAGGGCCGCGAAGAACTCGAGTCCGGCCGAACTCAGGAACGCGATGCGCAGCACCGCCATGGTTCGCCGCCGCAAATCGTCCGCCGCAACCGCCAGCCGGGCCGTCTCCGCCGCTTCGGCCTGGAACACCAGCACCAGCGGCAGCATGCGGATCCGGTCGGCGAACAGGGCGCCAAGGCGGGTCAGGGCGGTAAACTGACGCGCCGCCTCGTCCGCCGCCGCCCCGCCGGCCAGGATCATGACCAGGATGAACGGCACCATGGTTCCCGCCAGGATGCCGGCCGCGATCGGACTGGCCAGCGCGGCCGCCAGCAGGATCGGCGCCGACCCGATCATGGCGCCCCGCGCGGGCAGGAAGCGCGCGACATAGCCGTCGAGCGTCTCGACATTATCGACCGCCGCCGTCATCAGCGCGCCGGTGGTCGGACCGGTGCCGAGCGGCAGGGCCAGGGTCGCGCGAACGATACGGTCGCGCAGCCGGGCTTTCGCCCGGCGGGCCGCCCCGGCACCGACGCGGGCCGCCAAGCCGGCGCAGGCGCCCCGCAGCCAAGCACTGGCGAGGCCGAGCACCAGCCAAGGCAGCGTTGCCCGGAGGCCCTGGGGCAAGGACGTCAAGCCGAAGGCGAGCCCGGCGGCGAAGCCGATCGCGGCGACGCTATCCAGTACCAGCAGGCCCGCGGCCGCCCGGTTGCGCCAACCGCCGGCCGCCACCACCCCACCCAGCCAGACGCGGCGTGCCGCCTTGGCCGATTTGCTCTGTTCGTCTGTCATCATGCCCATCCCTTCGCGCCGATGGACGGTCGGGACATTGATCCAGATCAAAGCATTGGCGGGTCCGATCCCCTAGCTAGGCATCCGTACCGGCCAGCAGGCCGGGCGACTGAGCAACGGAGACCGAGATGGATGCCGGGGTCGTAGACCTTTCCCGACTGCAATTTGCGCTGACCGCGCTTTATCACTTCCTGTTCGTCCCCTTGACGCTCGGCATGTCGGTCATGTTGGTGATCATGGAGTGCGTCTATGTCATGACCGGTCGTCCGATCTGGCGGACCATCACGCGCTTCTGGGGCACGATCTTCGGCATCAATTTCGTGCTGGGCGTGGCGACCGGCCTCACCATGGAGTTCGAGTTCGGCACCAACTGGTCCTATTTCTCGCACTATGCCGGCGACGTGTTCGGCGCGCCGCTGGCGATCGAAGGGCTGATGGCCTTCTTCATGGAGGCGACCTTCGTCGGGCTGATGTTCTTCGGCTGGCAACGCCTGTCGCGGCGCGGCCATCTGTTCGTGACCTTCATGGTCGCGCTCGGCACCAACCTGTCGGCGCTGTGGATCCTGGTCGCGAACGGCTGGATGCAAAATCCGGTCGGCGCTCATTTCAATCCCGAAACGATGCGCATGGAAGTAACGGATTTCTCGGCGGTGTTGTTCAATCCGATCGCCCAGGCGAAGTTCGTCCATACGGTCAGCGCCGGCTATGTCATCGCCTCGGTCCTGGTGCTGGGCGTCTCGGCGTTCTACATGCTGCGCGGCCGCTGGGTCGGCGTCGCCCGACGCTCGATGATCGTGGCCGCCGCGTTCGGACTCGCCGCTTCGCTGTCCGTCGTCGTGCTGGGCGACGAAAGCGGCTACACGCTGACCGACAATCAGAAAATGAAGCTGGCCGCCATCGAGGGCGCCTGGCACACCGAGGCGGCGCCGGCGGGTCTGACCCTGTTCGGCCTGCCCGACGTGGCAGCGCACGAGACGCGCTATGCGGTGCAGATTCCCTGGGTGCTGGGTCTGATCGCGACGCGCAGCCTGAACGGCCCCGTGGTCGGCATGTCGGAGCTGGTGCTGCAGGCGCAGGACCGGATCACCTCCGGCCTGCTGGCCTATGGCGCGGTCGAGACCCTGAAGCAGCAGCCGGAAGATGCGGCAGCGCGTGCGGTCTTCGCGGAACATGGCCGCGATCTGGGCTATGCGCTGCTGCTGAAGCGCAGCCTGCCCGACCCGCGCCTCGCCACGCCGGCGCAGATCACGGCCGCCGCCTGGGACACGGTCCCCGACGTGCCGCTGATGTTCTGGTCGTTCCGCATCATGGCCGGGCTGGGCTTCTGCTTCATCGCGCTGTTCGCCACCGCCTTCGTGCTGTGCAGCCTGCGCCGCTTCGACCAGCGCTGGTTCCTGTGGCTCGCGGTCTGTGCCATCCCGCTGCCCTGGGTCTCGACCGAACTCGGCTGGGTCATCGCCGAGATGGGGCGTCAGCCCTGGGCGATCGACGGCGTGCTGCCGACGGGGCTTGCCGCCTCCTCGCTCAGCCGCGGCGTGCTGTGGCTGACCATCGTGGGCTTCACCCTGCTTTATGGCGCGCTGGCCGTGATCGAGATCGGGCTGATCCTCCGCACCATCCGGGGCGGCCCCTACGCAAAGCATGAGGAACCGGCGCCGGTGCCGGCGCATCTGACCGCGCCGCCCAAGGCCGCTTGAGAAGAGGATAGGCAAAATGCATCTCCCCCTCGACTACGCGACGCTTCGCGTCATCTGGTGGGGCCTGATGGGCGTGCTGCTCATCGGCTTCGCGCTCACCGACGGCTGGGACCTGGGCGTCGCCGCCCTGCTGCCCTTCGTCGCCCGCACCGACGGCGAGCGGCGCCTGGTGATCAATGCCATCGGCCCGACCTGGGAGGGCAATCAGGTCTGGTTCATCCTGGGCGGCGGCGCCATCTTCGCGGCTTGGCCGTTCGTCTATGCGGTCAGCTTCTCCAGCTTCTATCTGGCGATGTTCCTGCTGCTGGCCGCCTTCATCCTACGCCCCGTGGGGTTCAAATACCGCTCCAAGCGGCCCGGCGCCAGTTGGCGCACGGGCTGGGATTGGGCGCTGTTCATCGGCGGCTTCGTGCCGGCGCTGGTGTTCGGCGTTGCCGTCGGCAACGTGCTGCAGGGCATCCCCGTGCGGCTCGATAGCGATCTGCGCGCCTTCTACGAAGGCAGTCTGATCGGGCTGTTCTCGCCGTTCGCGCTGCTGTGCGGGCTGCTGTCGGTTGCGATGATCGTGCTGCATGGCGCCGCCTTCCTCTCGGTCAAGATCGAGCATGGCCCGGTTCATGCCCGCGCCCGTCAGATCGGCAGCGGTGCGGCGATCCTGTCGGTAGTGCTGTTCGCGGCCGGCGGCCTGTGGGTCGCCTGGGGCGATATCGGCTTCCGCGCCCTGACGGTCGCCCTGCCTGGCGGCCCCTCCAACCCGCTGCGCACGACGAGTGTGCGGGAGGCCGGCGCCTGGCTGCTGAACTACGGCCTGCACCCCTGGTTCCTGGCGGCGCCGGTGCTGGGACTGGCCGGCGCCCTGCTCGCCTTCGCCGGCATCCGGCTCCAGCGGGAGAGCGCCGCGCTGGCGGGATCGTCGCTATCCGCCTTCGGCATCATCGCCACGGTCGGGCTGTCGATGTTCCCCTACATCCTGCCCAGCACGATCGATGCGCATTCCAGCCTGACGGTCTGGAACGCCTCGTCGAGCGCGCCGACGCTGTTCGTCATGCTGATCGTCACGGCCGTCCTGCTGCCGCTCGTCCTGCTCTACACCGCCTGGGTCTATCGGGTGCTGTGGGGCCGGGTGACCAGCGAAGCCGTTGCCACCAACCCCGATTTTTATTGAGGACAAGTCCCATGTGGTATTTCACCTGGATCCTGGGTGTCGGCCTTGCAATCCTGTTCGGCGTCGTGAACGGCATGTGGCACGAGTTTCATGCGCCGGACGAGGCGGAGGACACCAGCGGGGCCTAACCGCCTCGCGATGGGTTGATCCGGATCAAAGACAGGAACCCGCCGCCGACATCTTCATGCGTCTGCTGATCAACAGGAGGCAGACATGGCCAAGATGATGAAGGCGGCGATCTTCGCGGCACCCGGGCGCATCGTGCTCGACGACAAGCCGATTCCCGAAGTGGGGCCGCTCGACGCGCTGCTGCGGATCACGACGACGACGATCTGCGGCACCGACATCCATATCCTGAAGGGCGAATATCCGGTCGCCCGCGGCCTGACCATCGGACATGAGCCGGTCGGCATCATCGAGCGGCTCGGCAGTGCGGTCGAGGGCTTCCAGGAGGGCCAGCGCGTCATCGCCGGTGCCATTACGCCGAGCGGCTACAGCGCGGCCTGCCTGTGCGGCTGCTCCAGCCAGGACGGTACCGGCACCAAGCATGGATTCAAGGCCGCCGGCGGCTGGAAATTCGGCAATACCATCGACGGCTGCCAAGCCGAGTACCTGCTGGTACCCGACGCCATGGCCAACCTCGCCCCCGTGCCCGACAGCCTCACCGACGAAGACGTGCTGATGTGCCCCGACATCATGTCGACCGGCTTCAGCGGCGCCGAAAGCGGCGACATCCGCATCGGCGATACGGTCGTCGTGTTCGCCCAGGGACCGATCGGCCTGTGCGCCACCGCCGGCGCCAAGCTGCGCGGCGCGACCATGATCATCGCGGTCGACAGCGTGCCGTCCCGCCTGGCCGCGGCCCGCGCGCTCGGCGCCAGCCATACCGTCGATTTCAATGCGGTCGATCCGGTCACCGAGATCCTGCGCCTGACCGACGGGCGCGGCGTCGATGTCGCGATCGAGGCGCTCGGCACCCAGACCACGTTCGAAGCGGCGCTGCGCGTGCTGCGTCCCGGCGGAACGCTGTCCAGCCTCGGCGTCTATTCGACCGACCTGACCATCCCGCTCGGTCCCTTCGCGGCCGGCCTGGCCGATCTGAAGATCGTCACCACGCTGTGCCCCGGCGGCAAGGAACGCATGCGCCGCCTGATGTCGGTCGTGGCATCCGGCCGGATCGATCTGAAGCCGCTGGTGACCCATCGCTTCAAGCTCGACCAGATCGAAGCGGCCTACGAGCTGTTCGGCCATCAACGCGATGGCGTCCTCAAGGTCGCGATCACGCCTTGATCATCCCTATACCAGAGGACACGAGCATCATGGCTTGGCTGCATTCCATCCTGAACCAAGCGCCCGAGATTGCGCTGTTCCTCTCGCTTGCCGGCGGCTACTGGATCGGTAAATTCCATTTCGGCAAATTCCAGCTGGGTGGCGTCGCCGGCTCGCTGCTGGTCGCCTGCATCGTCAGCCAGGTCGGCATCTCGATCGACAGTGGCGTCAAGTCGGTGCTGTTCGCGCTGTTCATCTATGCGGTCGGCTATGAGAGCGGACCGCAATTCTTCCGCTCGCTCGGCCGCCAGTCGCTGCGCGAGATCGCCATGGCCGCGGTCCTGGCCTTGAGCGGGCTTGCGACCGTCGTCGTGCTGTCGCGGATGTTCGGCCTCGACAAGGGACTGGCGGCCGGCATCGCGGCGGGCGGGCTGACCCAGTCGGCGATCATCGGCACCGCCAGCGCCGCCATCGCCAAGCTGGGTCTGGCGGCCGACCAGGTCCAGCACCTGCAGGCCAATGTCGCGGTCGGCTATGCCGTCACCTATATCTTCGGCTCGTTCGGCGCGATCATCATGTGCGTCAACATCCTGCCCTGGCTGACCGGCCACGGCATCCGCGACGATGCGATCAAGGCCGAGGCGGCGTCGCTGGCCGGCACCGCGGTCTATGGCGTGGGCGAGCAGCCCGCGCTGGCGGATCTGATCGGCCGGCTGTTCCGCATCGAGCAGGGTGCGGGCCAGACCGTTGGCAAGATCGAGGCGGACGGCGCCATCAGCATCGAGCGCGTCAAACGCGGCGCGGCCATGATCGGGATCGAGCCGGGACTCGTACTTCAAGCCCAGGACATCGTGCTGGTCGTCGGTCGCCGGGCCGGCGTCGTCGGCTGTGCCGAGCGGCTGGGTCCGGAGCTGCCGGCGTCCGACGATATGGCAATCACCCTGGTGACGCGCGACATCGCCATCGTGAACAAGGACTTCGCCAGCCATAGCGTGGCGCAGATCCGGCAGGGAACCGCTGGCGTCCTGCGCCATGGCATCTATGTCATCGCGGTCAAGCGGGCCGACACCGCCCTGGCGCTGGCACCTGATACCAACATCGCTGCCGGTGACGTGGTTACGCTCTATGGCACCGCCGAGGATGTCCAGCGGGCGGCCAAGCTGGTCGGCACCCTGATTCTGCCGAGCGACAAGACCGATTTCGTGTTCCATGGCATGGGTCTGGTCGTCGGTCTCGCCATCGGGCTGATCGTGGTGCGGCTGGGCGCCATCCCGCTGACGCTCGGCAGCGGCGGCGGCGCGCTGCTGTCGGGCCTCGCCTTCGGCTGGTATCGCAGCCGGCATGTCGCGATCGGCAATATGCCGACCGCCGCGTCCACCCTGCTGCGCGACCTGGGCCTGGCCGGCTTCGTCGCCGTGGTCGGCCTGCAGTCGGGCCGGCAGGCGGTCACCACCATCGCCACCAGCGGCGTGTCGATCTTCCTGATCGGCGTCGCGGTGACGATCCTGCCGCTGCTGATCACCATGCTCATCGGCCGCTATGTGCTGCGCTACGACAACACCGCGATCTTCGCCGGCGCGCTGGCCGGCTCGCGCAGTGCCAACCCCGCCTTCGGCGAGGTCCTGGACAAGGCCGGAAACGCGATCCCGACCGTGCCTTTCGCGATCACCTACGCGCTGGCCAACGTCTTTCTCACGCTGCTCGGCCCGCTCGTCGTGGCCCTGGCCTAAATCCCGTTCGAGGAGACGCACCATGACCGCTCACAAGCAGAGCCCGACCGACTATAGCCAGTTCGCCAAGCTCAGCCCGTTCGAGCTGAAGGATGAATTGATCAAGCTTGCCGAGGGCAAGGCGAACCGGCTGATGCTGAATGCCGGCCGCGGCAACCCGAATTTCCTGGCGACCCTGCCGCGCCGGGCCTTCTTCCACCTGGGCCTGTTCGCCACGGCGGAGGCGGAGCTGTCCTTCTCCTACATGCCGAACGGCGTCGGCGGCCTGCCCCAGATCGAAGGCATCGAGGGACGGTTCGAGCGCTTCACCGCCGAGCATCGCGACCAGGACGGCGTGGTGTTCATGGCCCGTGCGCTCAGCTACGTGCGCGACCAGCTGGGCCTGTCCGCCTCGGCGTTCCTGCACGAGATGGTCGAAGGCATCCTGGGCAGCACCTATCCGGTGCCGCCGCGCATGCTGAAACTCAGCGAGGACATCGTCCGCCACTATATCGTCAAGGAGATGATCGGCGGCTTCCTGCCGACCGACAGCGTCGATCTGTTCGCGGTCGAGGGCGGCACGGCCGCGATGACCTATATCTTCGACACGCTGAAGCAGAACGGCCTGGTCACGCGCGGCGATCAGGTCGCGATCGGCATGCCGGTGTTCACGCCCTATATCGAGATCCCGCAGCTGGACGAATACGGGCTGAAGGAAGTGGCGATCAACGCAGACCCCGCCCTGGGCTGGCAATATCCCGATGCCGAGCTGGACAAGCTGAAGGATCCGGCGATCAAGGTGTTCTTCTGCGTCAATCCGAGCAATCCGCCCTCGGTCAAGATGGACGACCGCAGCCTGGAGAAGCTGGCGTCCATCGTGCGCGACCATCGGCCGGACCTGATCATCCTGACCGACGACGTCTATGGCACCTTCGCCGACGATTTCCGCTCGCTGTTCGCGATCTGCCCGCAGAACACCATCCTGGTCTATTCCTTCTCGAAATATTTCGGCGCGACCGGCTGGCGCCTGGGCGTGATCGCGACCCACAAGCAGAACCTGCTCGACCAGAAGCTGGCGGCGCTGCCTGAGGCGGCGAAGCAGACGCTCGACCGGCGCTACGGCTCGATCGTGCCCGACGTGCGGACGCTGAGCTTTATCGACCGGCTGGTCGCCGACAGTCGGACGGTCGCGCTCAACCACACGGCCGGCCTCTCGACGCCGCAGCAAATCCAGATGGTGTTGTTCGCCCTGTTCGCCCTGATGGACGAAAGCGACGGCTACAAGGCCGAGCTGAAGCAGCTGATCCGCCGGCGCCAGGCCGCGCTCTATCGTGCGCTGGGTCTCCCCGTCGTGGCCGATGCCAATGCCGTCGATTATTACACGCTGCTCGATCTTGAGGATATCGCACTGAGGCTCCATGGCGCCCCGTTCGCCGCCTGGGTCGCCAAGAAGTTCAGCGCCGGCGATCTGCTGTTCCGCATCGCCGACGAGACCGGCATCGTGCTACTGCCCGGCCGCGGCTTCGGCACCCAGCAGCCGGCCGGCCGCGTGTCGCTCGCCAATCTCAACGAATACCAATACGCCGACATCGGCCGCGCGCTGCGCCGGATGGCGGATCAGTATTTCGAGGAGTTCAAGGCGCAGTAGGGCGAAAGGCGGCGGCCGGTGGTCGCACCCACCGGCCAGCCCGTCATCCATATGGATTTTTCACGCGATCGAAGCGCTTCCCTTCAGCGTGCATTTGCACAATTGGAGAGTTTGCGTGCTGTTAAATTTTGGAGCTGCCCTGCTGCTGGCCTCCGGGCTTGCCATCGCCGCCGGTCCGGCCCTGGCGATGCAGACCATCGTGACCCAGGTGGACAAGAACGCCGACGGGACGATGACCTATCACTTCGCGGTCAAGCTGGATCCGGGCGAGACCCTGACGCCCGGCGAGTCGAAGGCCACGGCCGACTTCGTCACCGTCTATAACTTCTACGGCCTGATCGACGGGTCGGCGAAGGCACCGGCCGGATGGGCCGTCACCTCCGAGGAATTCGGCCGGACCCCGACGTTGAACGGCTATCCGATGGTCTTGCCGCTGGATGTGCCCAATACGCCCAACTTGACCTGGACGGTGACGAAGCCGGTCGCGGCCGGCGCGCAGATCGACGGCTTCACCGCGATCACCCGGGTCGGCGCGATGGTCGAGGGCGAATACGCGGCGCAGGTCACGCGCCAGATCCCGGCCATTCCGGGCGCTGCCGCGAAGCCGTCCAAACAGGCGCTGATCGGCGCGCTACCGATGCCGAGCTTCCTGGCCGACGTGAAATAAGCCTCACGCCAGCAGATGCTGCCCGCCATCGACCGGGATGATCGTCCCGGTGATGTGGCGGGCGGCATCGCTGACCAGGAAGGCCGCGAGGTTGCCGACATCGACGATATCGACCAGGTGATGCTCCGGCGCGCGGGCGGCGGCCTGTTCCAGCAGCGAGTCGAACCGGTCGATGCCGCTGGCGGCGCGGGTCCGGATCGGACCGGGCGACACCGCATGGACCCGGATGCCCTTCGGCCCCAGCTCCGAGGCGACATAGCGCACGGTGCTTTCCAGCGCCGCCTTGACCGGGCCCATCAGATTGTAATGCTCGACCACGCGGGCCGAGCCGTAGAAGGTCACCGCCAAGAGACAACCGCCCTGGGCCATCAGCGGCTCGGCCAGCCGGGCCATGCGGATGAAGGAATGGCAGGACACGTCCATGGCGATGCCGAAGCCCTCAGCCGAACAGTCGGTGACCCGGCCGTGCAGGTCGTCGGTCGGCGCGAAGGCGATCGAGTGCAGCAGGAAGTCCAGGCCGCCCCATTCCGCGCGCACCCGCTCGAACACGGCTTCGAGGGCGCCCGGCTCGCGCACGTCGCACGGCAGCACGAGCGGACAGGGCAGCGTATCGGTGACGGCCCGGACATAGCTCTCGGCCTTGGCGTTCAGATATGTCGCGGCAAGCGTGGCGCCGGCAGCGGCGAAGACCTGGGCACAGCCGGTCGCGATGCTGTGTTCGTTGGCGATGCCGACGATCAGCCCGCGCTTGCCGCGGAGGTCGATGATCGGCTGGATCAGGGCGAGGTCGGTCATAGGGTTTCCAATGTGTGGCGCACGATCATGGCTTCTTCGTCGGTCGGGATGACCCGGACCTCGACTTGGGCGTCGGCGGTGCTGATCCGCCCGGCGTGGTTCGAATTGGCGGCCGGGTCGATCGCGACGCCGAGCCAGGCGAGGCGCGCGCACACCGCCGTCCGGATCTCGGCAGCATGCTCGCCGATCCCTGCGGTAAAGACGAAGCCGTCGAGCCCGCCGAGCGAGCCGGCGAGCGCCGCCGTCTCGCGCGCGATGCGGAACACGAACAGCTCGACCGCCTCCTGCGCCTCGATGGCCGAACTCTCCAGCAGCACGCGCATGTCGCTGGAGATGCCGGAGACGCCGAGCAGGCCGGAGTGCTGGTAGAGCAGGGTCTCGATCTCGGCGGGCGCCAGCTTCTGCTGCTGCAGCATGTAGAGGATGACGCCCGGATCGATCGTGCCGCAGCGCGTGCCCATCATCAGCCCGTCCAGTGCGGTGAAGCCCATCGTGGTGTCGACGCTGACCCCGTCGCGGAGCGCGCACAGGCTGGCGCCGTTGCCCAGATGGGCGACGATGACCCGGCCGGACGCGAGTTCAGGCGCCGTCTGCTTCAGCACGCCGGCGATATATTCGTAGGACAGGCCGTGGAATCCGTAGCGCCGGACGCCCTCGGCCTCATAGGCGCGCGGCAGGGCGAAGCGAGTCGCGACCGCCGGCAGCGTGTGATGAAACGAGGTGTCAAAGCAGGCGACCTGCGGCAAGCCCGGGCGCACCGCCATGATGGCGCGCACGGGCGACAGGCTGTGCGGCTGATGCAGCGGTGCCAGCGGCGTCAGCAGATCGAGCGCTTGCAGGACTTTGTCGTCCAGCCGGACCGGACCGGTGAAATCCCGGCCGCCATGCACGACCCGATGGCCGACCGCGACGAGCGTGTCGGCGCCCAGATGCGCATCGACCCATTCGAGCAGGCCGCCGAGTAGCGCCTCGTGATCGACCGAGGCGTCGAGCCAGCGCCGCTCGCCGATGATCTTGCCCTTCGCATCGCGCGCGATGAAATGCGGCGCGGTGCCGATACCCTCGATCTCGCCGCCGGCGATGCGCTGCGGGACATCGTCGTGCTCGAACAGGCCGAACTTGATGCTGGAGGAGCCGGCATTGAGCGCCAGAACGGCATCGGGCATCAGACGGCTCCCGCTGCTGAGGCGGCCCGGGCCATCAGCACCGCGATGGCACAGGAGGCGATGCGCGTGCGCGCGGAATCGGCCCGGCTGGTCAGGATGATCGGCACGCGCGCGCCGACGACCACGCCGGCCGCATCGGCGCCGGCCAGGAACGACAGCTGCTTGGCCAGCATGTTGCCCGCCTCCAGATCCGGCACGACCAGGATGTCGGCCTGGCCGGCGACCGGCGAGACGATGCCCTTCTGCTTGGCCGCCTGCGGGCTGACCGCATTGTCGAAGGCGAGCGGCCCATCGAGCAACCCGCCGGTGATCTGGCCCCGGTCGGCCATCTTGCACAGCGCCGCCGCATCGAGCGTCGAGCGCATCAGCGGATTGACCGTCTCGACCGCCGCCAGGATCGCGACCTTGGGCAGCGCGGTGCCCATGATATGGGCGAGGTCGATCGCGTTCTGGATGATGTCGCGCTTTTCCTCCAGCGTCGGCGCGATATTGAGCGCCGCGTCGGTGATCAGCAGCGGCCGGGGATATGACGGCACATCCATGACATAGACATGGCTGAGGCGCCGTTCGGTGCGCAGGCCGGTATCATGGGCCACGACCTCGTGCATCAGCTCGTCGGTATGCAGCGAGCCCTTCATCAGCAGCGCCGCCTCGCCGCTCCGCACCAGGGCCACCGCCGCGGCCGCCGCGGCATGGCTGTGCGGCACATCGACGATGCGGTAGGCGGCGATATCGAGCCCCGTCGCCAGGGCGACCGCGTGGATTTTCGCCGCCGGCCCGACCAGGATCGGCACGACCAGCCCGGCCGTCGCCATCTCGACCGCGGCACCCAGCGAAAGATCGTCGCAGGGATGCGCCACGGCGAGCGGGACCGGCGGTTGACCAACCGTGCGGATCAGCAGATCGCGAAAGCGCTGGTGCCGGCTGAGGCGTACCTCCGGCAGCTCGATGCGCGGCCGGCGGACCTTCTCGATCGGCGCCTGGACCTCGGCCGTCCCCGTAATGACCGTATGGCCCGTCTGGTTGGTGCAGAGGCAGTCGAAGACGATGCGGTGCTTTGCAGGATTCTTTTCCTGCGCGGTCACCGTCGTGGTGATCGTGTCGCCGATCGCGACCGGCGCCCGGAAATGCAGCTCCTGCGACAGGTAGATCGTGCCCGGCCCCGGCAATTTTGTGCCGAACACGGCGGAGATCAGCGCGCCGCCCCACATGCCATGGACGATGATCTTGTGGAACAGGTCGGTCTCGGCATAGGCCGGATCCATGTGCGCCGGATTGACGTCGCCGGACACCACGGCGAACAGGTCGATATCCTCCTGGGTCAAGGTCCGCACGCTGCTGGCGCTGTCGCCGACCGCGATCTCGTCGAAGGTGCGGTTCTCGATCATCGGATCGGAGGGCGCGGCGTTCAATTCCATCACAGGACTCACTTTTCCAGCACGTAGCTGCCGGGCGCCGCCGGCCCGTCGCGGAGCGTCGGCGGCTGTTGGGCTGGCCCGCTGCGATGGTCCAGCCAATCGGTCCAGACCGGCCACCAGGACCCGTCGCGCCGTTCGGTCGTAGCGGCCCAATTATCCGGATCGACATAGGTCGCGCCCGCCGCATGGGTCCCGAGGCGGAACGAGCGATGGGCATGGCCGGGCTCGCTGACGATGCCGGCATTATGGCCGCCGGAGGTCAGCACGAAGGTGATCTCGCCCGGGTTCAGCAGATGGATCTTATAGACCGAGTGCCAGGGCGCGATATGGTCGGTCTCGGTGCCGACGACGAAGAACGGCACGTGGATATCGGTCAGCGACACCGGCTTGCCGCCGGCCGCGAAATGGCCCTCGGCCAGCGCGTTGTTCAGGAACAGGCGCCGCAGATATTCGGAATGCATCCGCGCCGGCATGCGGGTGCCGTCGGCGTTCCAGGCCATCAGGTCGCTGCTCTCGTCATGGCGCCCCAGCATGTAGCTGTTGATCGCCTGGGACCAGACCAGGTCGTTCGAGCGCAGCATCTGGAAGGCACCCGCCATCTGGGCGCTGTCCAGCGTGCCGCTCTCGGCCATGACATCGTCGAGGAAGGCCAGTTGGCTGTCGCTGATGAACAGCTGCAGCTCGCCCGCCTCGGTGAAGTCGGTCTGGGCCGCGAGCAGGGTCAGGCTGGCCAGGCGCTCGTCGCCGTCGCGCGCCATCGCGGCCGCCGTGATCGACAGCAGGGTGCCCCCCAGACAATAGCCACAGCCATGGACCGGCACCGGGCCGCAGACCGAGCCGATCGCATCCAACGCCGCCATCGGCCCCAGCGTCCGGTAGTCGTCCATCGACAGATCGCGCTGATCGGAACCCGGATTGCGCCAGGAAATCGCAAACACCGTGTAGCCCTGGTCGACCAGGAAGCGGATCAGCGAATTATGCGGCGACAGATCCAGGATGTAATATTTCATGATCCAGGCCGGCACGATCAGGATCGGCTCCGGCCGGACCGTTTCGGTCGTCGGCGTGTACTGGATCAGCTCGATCAATTCATTGCGGAACACCACCCGGCCGGGCGTGACGGCGAGTGTCTCGCCGACGACGTAGATCGGCTTGACCGAGGGCGGGGCGCCGGCCTTCTGCCGCAGATCCTCGAGCAGGTTGGCGAATCCCGCCGGGATGTTGGCGCCGCCGGTCTTCACGGTCTCGGCCATGACCTCGGGATTGAGCCACGGCAGGTTGGACGGCGAGAAGATGTCGAGTTTTTGGCGGATGCCGAACGACACCACCTCTGCATTGTGGTGGTCGACGCCGCTGCCGCCGTCGCTCGCCTCGGCCCACCATTCCTCCACCAGCAGGAACGCCTGATGCAGAAAGGCGTAGGGCGGCTGTTGCCAGGCCGCATCGCGGAAGCGACGGTCCTGGGGCAGCGGATCGATCACATGCTGACCCGTGGCCGCCTCAAGCATCCGGCGACCCTGCTTGATCGCCGTGCCGACCAGTTCCGCCCGGCGGAACGGCGCGTTGGCGAGATTGAGCGCCCAATCGGCATAGGCGAGCCACTGACCGACCGGCGACAGGCCTCCGGTCAGCCGCGCTTCGCCGGCATGAAAGATCCGATCCAGATCGCGCAGCGCCGGCGGCGGCCGCACGGCGCCGGAAACAGCCGGATCACCCAACGTCTGCCTGTCCAAGCCATCCATGGCGCCCACTCCTTCGACTGATGAAGCCGCGACTATGCCGTCGAGGGTCCCGACCCGGTTTGATCTCGATCAAGTCGCGGGTCGGCCTTCGCCCCTAAGGTTCGGCCATTCCATGAGAGGGGCACCAGGACATGTCAGTAGAAGCGACGACCGCCACGCCGATCCAGAGCAGTCGCGGCGCGTTCATCGTGGCCTGGGCATTCTGTCTCGTCTTCTATTTCGGGCAATACGCGCTGCGCTCGGCGCCGGGCGTGATGATCCCCGAACTGACCGAGACGTTCGGGCTGACCGCCCTTGGTGTCAGCGCGCTGATCGGCCTGTATTACTATACCTACTCGACTTTCTCGATCCTGGCCGGCGCTTCGCTCGACCGGTTCGGTGCCAAATCCGTCATCCCGACCGGCATCCTGATGACGGCGCTGGGCGCCGTTCTGTTCGGACTGGGATCGGCCGGCGGCGCGGAGACCGGTCGGCTGTTCCAGGGCGCCGGCTCCGCCTTCGCCTTCACCGGGGCGGTCTATCTGGCCTCGCATGGCTTTCCGGCCAAGTATCTGGCGACCGCGATCGGCTTCACCCAATGCTTCGGCATGCTGGGCGGCTCGGTCGGGCAATTCGCGGTCGGCCCGCTGATCCATGGCGCGATCAGCTGGCAGCATTTCTGGATCTTCGCCGGTCTGGCGCTGGCCGTGGTCGCGGCCCTGGTCTGGATCTCGACGCCGGGCGGTCATGACGCAAGGCCGGCCGGGCCCAGCCCGCTCTTGTCGATGTTCACGCCCTACAAGACCGTGCTGACCAATCCGCAATCCTATCTGTGCGGCTTCACGGCCGGCCTGCTGTTCCTGCCGACCACGATCGGCGACATGATCTGGGGCGTGCCGTTCCTGCGCGAGGGCTTGGGCATCGGTTATGCCGACGCGGTCAATCGCGCGACCATGGTGCCGCTCGGCTGGGTCATCGGCTGCCCGCTGCTGGGCTATGTCGCCGACCGGATCGGCCGGCGCAAGCCGGTGCTGATCGGCGGCGCGCTGGTCATGCTCGCCTCGGCCGCAACCTTCGTCTATCTGCCCGGTCTTGCCCCGCCCTACCTGCTGGGCCTGCTGCTCGGCATCGGTTCCGGTGCCGCCATGATCCCCTATTCGTCGATCAAGGAGCTCAACCCGGACCGGGTCAAGGGCAGTGCCACCGGCGCCATCAACTTCCTGGTCTTCACCTTCAGCGCGCTGGTCGCCCCCGCCTCGGGGTGGCTGTTGAGCCGCCTGTCGGGTGACGCCCCCCGGACTTTGGGCATCTTCCAGGAAGCCAGCGCCGCCGGCATGGCCGCGATCGTGCTCGCCATCGTGCTCGCCTGCTTCATCCGGGAAACCGGCGCCGCCGTGACGCCGAAGGTGCTGTCATGATCGATCATCGTCCGGACATGAGCCCCCTCGTCGAGATGACCCGGCGGCGGGTCGTCGGGCCGACCCGCACCAGCCAGCCGGCCTATGTCGATCTGCTGCCGCCGTGCAACCAGACCTGCCCGGCCGGCGAGGATATCCAGGCCTGGCTGAGCCTGGCCCAAGCCGGAAAATGGCAGCAGGCCTGGGAAAGCCTGATCCGCGACAACCCGCTGCCGGCGGTCCATGGCCGCGTCTGCTATCACCCGTGCGAAAGCGCCTGCAACCGGGCCGAGCTGGACAGCAGCGTCAGCATCCATGCGATCGAGCGCTTCCTGGGCGACAAGGCCGCGGCCGAAGGCTGGCTGCCGCCGCGCGACGCAGCGCCCAGCGGCAAGAAGGTGCTGATCGTCGGCGCGGGTCCCAGCGGCCTGTCGGCCGCCTATCACCTGGCGCGCCTCGGCCACGACGTCGAAATCCGTGACGCCGGTCCCCTGCCGGGCGGCATGCTGCATTTCGGCATTCCCGCCTACCGGCTGCCGCGCGACGTGCTGATGCAGGAGATCGCCCGGATCGAGACCATGGGCGTGCGCATCACGCTCAATCACAAGGTCGAGGATGTGCTGGCCGAGAAGGCCGCGGGCGGGTTCGACGCGGTGTTCGTCGCGATCGGCGCCCAGGCGGCCCGCCATGTCGATATCCCGGCGCGCGACGCCGCCCATGTCGTCTCGGCCATCAGCCTGCTGCGCGACGCCAGCACGGGTCAGGCGCCCAAGCTCGGCCGCCGGGTCGTGATCTATGGCGCCGGCAACACGGCGATGGACGCGGCGCGCACCGCGCGGCGGCTGGGTGCCGAGGAAGCCCTGATCGTGTTCTTCTCCGACCGAGCCCACATGGAGGCTCATGCGTTCGAGGCCGAGGAAGCCCTGAGCGAGGGCGTCAAGATCAAGTGGCTGAGCAGCATCCGCGACATCGGTGCCGGTGCGCTGCAGGTCGAGTTGATGGCGCTCGACGCCGAGGGCGTGCCGCAGCCGACCGGAAAATTCGAAACGCTGCAGGCGGATTCGGTCGTACTCGCACTGGGCCAGCATGCCGAGAGCGATTTCCTGAAAGGCATTCCGGGCGTCGAGCTGACGGCGGACGGCACGGTCGTGGTCGGCCTCGACATGATGACCGGTGCTGACGGCCTGTTCGCCGGCGGCGATCTGATCCCGGGCACGCGCACGGTGACCACCGCCGTCGGGCACGGCAAGAAGGCCGCCCGCCATATCGACGGCTGGCTCCGCACCCTGCCCTATGCGGCACCGGCCAAACATGCCGTCATCGGCTTTGCCGATCTGCACCTGCCGATCTACAGCGACGCGAAGCCGTCCCGGCAGCCGGAGCTGCCCGCGGCCCAGCGCCTGGATTTCGCCGAGGTCACCGGCGGGTTGTCCGAAGCGGCGGCCCTGCACGAGGCCCGGCGCTGCCTGTCCTGCGGCAATTGCTACGAGTGCGACGGCTGCTTCGCCGCGTGCCCTGAAACCGCGATCGCCAAGCTGGGACCCGGCCGCGGCTACGCGGTCGATCTGGCGCTCTGTACCGGCTGCGCCGCCTGCTTCGAACAATGCCCCTGCCACGCGATCGACATGATACCGGAACGGACCCCAGCATGAGCACCCGGACCACGATGGACGGCAACACGGCCGCAGCATACGTCGCCTATCGGGTGAACGAGGTCTGCGCGATCTACCCGATCACGCCGTCCTCGACCATGGCAGAGCTGGCCGATCAATGGAGTGCCGAAGGCGTTCCCAATATCTGGGGCAACCTCCCGGTGATCCAGGAGATGCAGAGCGAGGGCGGCGCCGCCGGCGCGGTCCATGGCGCGTTGCAGTCGGGCGCGCTGACGACGACCTTCACCTCGTCGCAGGGCCTGCTGCTGATGATCCCGAACATGATGAAGATCGCCGGCGAGTTGACCTCGACCGTGTTCCAGGTCGCGGCTCGCTCGATCGCGACCTCGGCCCTGTCGATCTTCGGCGACCATTCCGACGTCATGGCCGTGCGCACCACCGGCTTCGCGCTGCTGGCCTCCGCCTCGGTCCAGGAGGCGCATGATTCGGCCCTGATCGCCCAGATGGCGACGCTCGAGGCCCGCATCCCGTTCCTGCATTTCTTCGACGGCTTCCGCACCTCGCACGAGCTGAACACGCTGGAACTGCTGTCCGACGCCGACATCCGCGCGATGATCGACGACGATCTGGTCCGCGCCCATCGGTCGCGCGCGCTGAGCCCGGAACATCCGTTCATCCGCGGCACCGCGCATAATCCCGATACGTTCTTCCAGGCGCGCGAGGCGGTGAATCCGTATTACGACCGGGTGCCCGGCATCGTCGAGCGGGCGATGGACCGGTTCGGCACTTTGACCGGCCGGCACTATCGTCTGTTCGAATACGAGGGCGATCCCGACGCCGAGCGGGTGCTGGTGCTGATGGCCTCGGGCGCCGAGACCGCGCGCCAGACCGTGGCGGCGCTGCGGGCCGCCGGCGAGAAGATCGGCGTGCTGCAGGTCCGGCTCTATCGTCCGTTCTCGGCCGACCACCTGCTGGCGGCGTTGCCCTTGTCGGTCCGCCGCATCGCGGTGCTGGAAAAGACCAAGGAAAGCGGCGCCACCGGCGAGCCGTTGTTCCAGGACATCGTCACCAGCCTGGCCGGCGCCTTCAGCCGGGGCGAGCGGCCGTCGCTGCCGCTGGTCGTCGGCGGCCGCTATGGCCTGTCGTCCAAGGATTTCACGCCGGCGATGGTCAAGGCCACGTTCGACGCGCTCAAATCCCCCAAGCCGCGCACCGGCTTCACCGTCGGCATCAACGACGATGTCGGCCATACCAGCCTGTCGGTCGATCCGGATTTCACCATCGAGACCGCCGCCGTCACCCGGGCGGTATTTTATGGCCTGGGGGCCGACGGCACGGTCGGCGCCAACAAGAACAGCGTCAAGATCATCGCCGAGGATGCCGGGCTCTTCGCCCAGGGCTATTTCGTCTATGATTCCCACAAATCCGGCGCCCAGACGATTTCGCATCTGCGCTTCGGCCCGGACGCGATCAAGGCGCCCTATCTGATCGCCCAGGCCGGCTTCGTCGCCTGTCACCAGTTCGGCTTTCTGGAGCGGCAGGACCTGCTGCGCATCGCCGCGCCCGGCGCCACCTTCCTGCTGAACGCGCCCTATCCGGCCGACGCGGTCTGGGACCATCTGCCCCGGCCGGTGCAGCAGACCATCATCGACAGGAAGCTGCGGTTTTTCGTGATCGACGCCTCGGCCGTGGCCCGCGACGTGGGTCTGGGCGGACGGACCAACACCGTGCTGCAGACCTGCTTCTTCGCCATCTCCGGCGTGCTGCCGCGCGACAAGGCGATCGCGCACATCAAGGAAGCGATCCACAAGACCTACGGCCGCAAGGGCCATTCCCTGGTCGAGAAGAACTACGCCGCGGTCGACGGTACCTTGAAGCAGTTGCATGAAATCCGGGTGCCGGCCCAGGTGACGAGCCGCCTGGAGCTGCCGCCGCTGGTGCCGGCCAACGCGCCTACCTTCGTCAAATCGGTCACGGCGCGCATGTTCGCCGGCGAGGGCGACGAGATCCCGGTCAGCCTGATGCCGGCCGACGGCACGTTCCCGTCCGGCACCAGCGCGTTCGAGAAGCGCAACATCGCCGACCTCGTGCCCGACTGGCGCGACGATCTGTGCATCCAGTGCGGCCAATGCAGCTTCGTCTGCCCGCACAGCGTGATCCGGTCCAAGTATTATGACGAAGCGACGCTGGCCGGCGCACCGGACGGCTACAAGTCCGCGCCGGTCAATGCGCGCGGCTACCCCGAGGCGCGCTTCACCCTGCAATTCTATGTCGAGGATTGCACCGGCTGCGGTCTGTGCGTCGAAGCCTGCCCGGCGACCAGCCCGCGCGAGCCGGACGTCAAGGCAATCAACATGGTGGCGAAGCTGCCGATCCTGGAGCGCGAACGCGCCAGCATCGGTTTCTTCGAAACCCTGCCGATCAACGATCGGGCCCAGGTCGATTTCGCCAATGTCCGCGGCGTGCAGTTCCTACAGCCTCTGTTCGAATTCTCCGGCGCCTGCGGCGGCTGCGGCGAGACGCCTTATCTGAAGCTGCTGAGCCAGCTGTTCGGCGACCGGCTGCAGATCGCGAATGCGACCGGCTGCTCCTCGATCTATGGCGGCAATCTGCCGGTCACGCCCTGGACCGTGGATCAGGACGGTCGCGGCCCGGCTTGGTCGAACTCGCTGTTCGAGGACAATGCCGAATTCGGCCTGGGCTTCCGGCTCGCCGCCGACAAGCATCTGGATCTGGCGCTGGGGCTGCTGGCCCATCTGTCGGACAAGATCGGTCCTGACCTCGCCAGGGCGATCGCCGTGGCGCCGCAGATCCAGGAATCGGAAATCCGCGCCCAGCGCATTCGCGTGGCCGAGCTCAAGGTCCGGCTGCTGACCCTGTCGGAGCCGGCGGCGCTCGATCTGCTCTCCGTGGTCGATCATCTGGTCCGGCGCAGCATCTGGATCGTCGGCGGCGACGGCTGGGCCTACGACATCGGCTATGGCGGCCTCGACCATGTGCTGGCCTCGGGCAAGAACGTGAAAGTGCTGGTGCTCGATACTGAGGTCTATTCCAACACCGGCGGGCAGGCGTCGAAGGCGACGCCGCTGGGGGCCGTGGCCAAGTTCGCCGCCGCCGGCAAACGGACCAACCGCAAGGATCTGGCATTGCAGGCCATCGCCTACGGCAATGTCTATGTCGCCCAGGTCGCGATGGGCGCCAACCCGCAGCAGACGCTGGAAGCCTTCCGCGAGGCCGAGGCCTATGACGGGCCGTCGCTGATCCTGGCCTACAGCCATTGCATCGCCCATGGCATCGACATGCGCTTCGGCATGAAGCAGCAGGATCTGGCGACCGCCAGCGGCTATTGGCCTCTGTTCCGCTTCAATCCGACCATGCGGACGGTGGACGAATCCCCGTTCCGGCTGGACTCGCCCCGCCCGCGCATTCCGTTCAAGGACTATGCCTATAACGAGAGCCGTTATCGCTCGCTGGCCCAGACCCGGCCGGCCGAGGCCGACGCCCTGCTGGCCATGGCCCAGCGCGCGGTCGACGAGAAATACCGGCAGTACGAGGATCTGGCCCAGCGCGACGGCAGCCGCTTCAATGCGGATGCCCAGGATGGGCTGGCATGAAGGCCGTCGTGTTCGATACGCACAATTACGACCGTGCGGCCCTGCTTCGGGCGAACGAAGGGCGGCACCACGCGCTGACCTTCCTGGAGCCGCGGCTGGACGAGACCACGGCGAAGCTGGCCGAGGGGCACGAGGCGGCCATCGTCTTCGTCAACGACCATCTCGACGCGCCCACCCTGGCCGTCCTGGTCAAGGCCGGCGTCCGCCTGATCGCGCTGCGGTGCGCCGGCCACAATAATCTCGATCTGGCCGCCGCCCACCGGCTCGGCCTGCGCGCCGTCCATGTGCCGTCCTACGCGCCCCATGCCGTGGCCGAACATGTCTTCGCCCTGCTGCTGTCCATCGTCCGCCATGTTCCCCGCGCCCACGACCGGGTGCGGGACGGGAATTTCAGCGTCGAAGGGCTGGTGGGGTTCAACCTCCATGGCAAGCGCTTCGGCATCGTCGGACTGGGCCAGATCGGCCGGGCCGTCGCGACCATCGCCCATGGCTTCGGCTGTCGCCTGCTGGCCTACGAACCGGCGCCGCAGCCGACCGGCCTGCCGATCAGTTTCATGCCGCTGGAAGAGCTGCTGGCCGCGAGCGACATCGTCTCGCTGCATGCGCCGCTGACGCCGCAAACCTACCATATGATCGACGGGTCCCGGCTGGCCTCGATGAGACCCGGCGCGGTGCTGATCAACACGAGCCGCGGCGGCCTGATCGACACGGCGGCATTGGTCGCGGGTTTGAAGGCCGGCCGCCTGGGCGGCGTCGGTCTCGATGTCTACGAGGAGGAAGAACGGGTGTTCTACCGGGATCTGTCGGACCAGATCCTGAGCGACGATCTGCTCGCCCGGCTGCTGACCTTCCGCAACGTGCTGGTCACGTCGCATATGGGTTTCCTCACCCGGGAAGCGCTGGCCGAAATCGCCGGCACCACGCTCGCCAGCCTGGCCGATTTTCAGGCCGAGCGTCCGCTCACGCACGAGATCATGGCCTGAGAAGGCGAAGGAGCATCCCATGTCGCTAGCCACCCACTATCTCGGCCTGTCGCTGAAGAACCCGCTGATCGCGTCCGCCGCGCCCGGCAACGCCCAGCTCGATCACCTGCGCCGCCTGGAAGATGCCGGCGCCGCCGCCGTGGTGCTCCCGTCGCTGTTCCAGGAACAGATCGAAGCCGATGCCGCGCTGGAGGAGCTGATCCTGGGGCGCATGTCGCACAATTCGCCCGAGGCCTTCAGCTACCTGCCCACCGCCGCCGGGCCCTATGGCGTCGGATCGGACAGCTACCTCGACCTGATCCGGCGCGCGCGCGCGGCGCTCGCCATTCCGGTCATCGCGAGCCTGAACGGGGCGACCGATGCCGGCTGGACCGAGTATGCCCAGCTGATGGCCGAGGCCGGCGCCCAGGCGATCGAGCTGAACATCTATTTCGTGCCGATCGACCTGACCCTGAGCGGTCAAGAGGTCGAAGACCGCTATGTCGGCATCGTCGCCGGTGCGCGGCGCGACGTCGCCATTCCCCTGTCGGTCAAACTCTCGCCCCATGTCAGCGCACTGGGCAATCTGGCCCAGCGCCTCCATGCGAGCGGCGCCAGCGGGCTGGTGCTGTTCAATCGGCTAACCCAGCCGGACTACGACCTCGCGACCCTGCGGCTGACCCATGGCGTGCATCTGAGCACGCCCAGCGAAATGCCGCTGCCGCTGCTGTGGATCTCTCTGCTGGCCGGGCGCACCGGCCTGTCGCTCGCCGGCTCGACCGGCGTGAACAGCGGCGACGACATCGTGAAATATCTGTTGGCGGGCGCAGACGCGGTCATGACGACCTCGGCGGTCCTGCGCCATGGCGCCGGTCACCTGACCCGCATGCTGGACGATCTCCGGGTCTGGATGAACGTCCGCGAGTTCAATTCGATCGTCGACATGCGCGGCCTGTTGAGCTGGGTTCGCTCGCGCCACCGGGAACAATATGGCCGACCCAGCTACATCAAGATGCTCGAGGCCGGGCCGGTCGCTTGATCGAGGTCAAAGCGCGCCTCCGGACAAGGGCGCGTCATGGCCATCACAGCCCGATCCAACCCATGAGGATGCCTGCCATGCTGCTGGCCATATCGGCTTTCAAGGGCTACGCCATCGACGCGAGCGATGGCCGGATCGGCACCGTCAGTGATTTCCTGTTCGACGACAAGAGCTGGAAATTGCGCTGGCTGGTCGTCGATGTCGGCACTTGGCTGGTCGGGCGGACCGTTCTGATCCACCCGTCGGCGATCACCGGCGCGGACCATGAGCGACGTCAATTCGGCCTGGCGCTGACCAAGGCAAAGGTCGAGGCCAGCCCCGAAACGCGCTCCGACGAACCGGTCTCCCGGCAGATCGAATATAACCTGCACAGCTATTACGGCTGGGATCCGCTCTGGGCCGGCAACAGCTATTTCGGCGGCGGGGCCATGGCATCGCCGCTCCTGTCGCCGCCGCTGTTCGGCGGTCTGTCCGCCGGCGAGGCCGCGGGCATCGGGGCCGGCGCCGAGGAGGGCGATCCGCACCTGCGCAGCATCACCGCCGTCACGGGCTACCATCTCCACGCCACCGACGGCGACATCGGCCATGTCGAGAATTTCCTGGTCGACGACGAGAGCTGGGTGCTGCAGTACCTCGTCGTCGACACCCGCGACTGGTGGCCGGGCAAACACGTGCTGCTCTCGCCGCACGCGGTCCAGGACATCAGCTATCTGGACCGCAAGATCCGGCTGACGGTATCGCGCGCGCTGGTCATGGCCAGCCCGCCGTGGGACCCGGCGACGACCGTCGAGCGCGCCTACCAGCAGCGGCTTCATCGACATTACGCCTGGCCGAATTACGGGTGGTGAGCGGGAGTTCCGCTCAATTCCCGTCCGACTTGTTGCGCGACGGCACGGTGCCGGTCGGGTTGTTGCGGCCGGTATGAGGATCGGCCGAGGTGTTGATCGCCTGGGACATGGCGTTGGGCGGCTGGATGCCCCCGCTCGGCCGCGCCTGGCTTTGCACCGGCGCCAGGCCGGTCTGGGTCGTCGAGGCCGCCGGGTCACCCGACGTGGACGCGCTGCCCGGCGTCGTCTGCGCATGGGCCGCGACGGTACCCAGCACCAGGCCGGTGGCGATCATGGTCAGAGTAGGCTTCATTCTATCCTCCCGCATCGATCCAGCTCAACCCAGGCACGGACAAGTTGTTCCCATCCGCTGTCGGCCTGCGATAACGGCTCGCCTTCAGTGGGGTAGGAAGCCGGACAGAGTCGCGAGGGTCGATTCCGGGACTTTATGGCTGCACACCAGATAGCGGTATTCGCCTTGCGGCATGCCGTCGACGGCATAGAGCGCCAGTTCGGGCTTTGCCAACTCGGGCTGCCGGATGAAATACTCGCCTTCTTCGCGCGTGAAGATCATGTAGTCGGCATGCGAGGCGCCGATGATCTTCGCCATGCCGGCGGCCTCCTGGGTGACCGCCTCGGTGGTGGGTTTCAATTCCGCGAGCTTCGCGTCCAGCACCGGGCCGTAGGAATAGCCGACCTTGACGATCAGATGCAGGCTCTTGTCCGAAAACAGCGTATCGAGCGATCTGCCGCGCAGCCGAACATCATCGGCACGGCCCAGAATGACCGGGGGCAGATCCTGGTAGAGCGGTGCTGAAAACCGGCCGAAACTCTCGCGCTCCGCATTCTTGTACCAACCAACCGCACAGACGGTATCGGTGTCGGCCTTGACCGCGTCGAACTGCCTGATGGTCGGCGTTTCGACCCATCTGTAGGCGATCCCGGCCTTGGTGAGAGCGTCGGCAGCGGCATCCGCGACGATGCCCGTGACCGCCCCATCTCGCTGCGCCATGATGAAAGGGGGGCGCTCGTTGTACAGGAGGACGATTTCCCCGGCCCGCGCCGTCCCGCCGCTCAGCGCGAAGACGACGGCTGCTATCCGCCAGACTCTATCCATGGGCCGCCCTTAACCACCTCTAATACCGTTATTATGCAGATGCACCGGATTGAAGCAAAGCCATCTTGTTGAACCCCGGGCTGCAGGCGTCCGGCGAATTTCCCTTCTGCGCCGGCGAGCGCAAGTGTAGATTGGCAACTGGAAGGTGGCCCCCTCGGACGAGCGGCACGGGCGGTGGCGGTCCAGCCACCGGGGATCGGGATTTGCGGTGGATGATTCAGGAATGAGCGCGGACAACAGTCCCGAGTTGCCCCGAACGACAATTGCCCAAGCTCTTGCCGAGACGATTCAGCCGGGCCCACCCGTCGGGGCCGACGCGGTATCGGCCGACGACGCACCCGACCAACCGCCGCTGCCATTCGCGCGCTTCGGCAGCGTCATCGGCTTCAGATTGCTGCGCAACATCGTGCTGTTCAGTTCGCTCATGACGCTGATTGCGACCCTGGCTCAGCTCGGATTCGACTATTGGCGCGACGTCGCGTCGATCGAGACCCGCATGACCGAGATCGCGCGCAGCGACCTCGACGCCATCGTCCGCGGCCTGTGGTACTACGATGCGAATCAGCTGCGACTGCAACTGGAGGGCATCCGACATCTGCCGGACATCCAGCGGGTCGAGGTCCGAACCCTGCCTGGAGCGGTGACGCCGTTCACCATGGCCGCAGGCGAGCGCGGGAACGTTTCGATCATCTCGCGTGAATACCCGCTGATCCAGATCACGGATGGCAAGCCGCAACAAATCGGCACTCTCCTGATCGAGGCGAACCTTACCGCGGTTTATCTTCGACTGCTGAATACGGCGATATTGATTCTGATCAACAACGCCATCAAGACATTCCTCGTTTCGATCTTCATCATTTACATCGTTCACCGCCTGGTCACACGGCATCTGACCTCGATTTCAAATTTTCTCGACCATTATTCGCCGGAGCAGATGACGCCGGTTCTGGCACTCCGGCGCAAGCGAACCACCCGCCGGGACGAACTCGACCGCATGGTGACCTCGTTCAACCTGATGGCCGACGGGTTGCGGCGGGCCTACCGGGCGCTGCGCGATGCGAACGAGGAGCTGAAGCTGGACAATGCCGCCCGCCGGCGCGCCGAAGAAGAAACCGCCCGGCTGAACGCCGTGCTGGAGCATCGGGTCGCCGAACGGACCGCGGAATTGAGCCGGTCGCTCGAGACTCTCGATGAACAACGGACGCAGGTGGCGCGGCTGCTCGATAACTCGGGCGAAGGATTTCTATCGTTCGGCGACGATCTGATCATCGCCTCGCAATACAGCCGGGCCTGCGAGACCTTGCTCGGCACCGTTCCGGCCGGCCGGGACGCCGCCGAATTGCTGTTCGCCGGAGACGAGCGGAAGGTCGACCTGCTGCGGCAGGTCGTCCCGTCGGCGTTGCATGCCACGGACACCATGCGGCGCGATCTCATTCTGTCCCTGCTGCCCGCAGACTTCAGTCGCGCGACATCCCGCCTCAAGGCGCAATACACCGCGATCGACAATGGGCACATCATGGTCGTGCTCAGCGACGCGACCAAGGAATGGCGCCTGGCCGAGATGGCGGAGGGCGAGCGGCGCCGGCTGGAGATGATCGTCGCGGCCGTCACCGACAGCCGCGATTTCTTCGATACGGTCGAGGCCTTTCGCGCGTTTGCCTTTGTCGAACTGCCGGCCCTGCTGAGGTCGGCCAACCCGTCCGCGACCGTGGTCGACGAGATCTTTCGGCAGGTCCACACGTTCAAGGGCGTGCTGGGTCAGTTCTGCTTTCAGCAGACGCCGCGCGCGCTGCACGAATTGGAGCGCGGGCTGGGCGATTTCATCGCAAAGGGCGCCGCGTCGTCGCGCGAAGACTTGGCCGCGGTCGTGCGATCCGTGCCGTTCGACGAAGCGTTCGACAAGGATCTCGACATTCTGCGCGACGCCCTCGGCGATGATTTCGTCAGGCTGGGCGATCGCGTGACCCTGTCCGCGTCCCAAGTCCGGAAACTCGAGGACATGGCGTCACGCCTGCTGCGGGGCGAGCCGGTCGAATTCGCCGCGCCCCCTTATCGCGCCCTGCTCCAGGATCTCGCCATTCTCCGCAAGATCCGTATCCGCGACGTCCTCGGCGGATTCGACCGTGTGATCGTTCAGGCGGCCGGGCGTCTCGAAAAATCGGTCGCCCCGCTGCTCGTCGAGGGCGGTGACGATTTGTGGATCGACCCGGAAGTCTACCGGCCGTTCCTGCGGTCGCTGGTGCATGTGTTCCGCAATGCCGTCGTCCATGGCATCGAGGACCCGGAGACGCGCGTGCGTGCCGGCAAGGCCGAAACCGGCATCATCACCTGCAGCGTCTCCGACGCCGGCCCGATGATTCGGCTGGTCATCGCCGACGATGGCGCTGGCGTCGATCTCGCGGCCCTGCGCAGCAAGGGCGAGGCCTTGGGGGTGATCGACGCGACCGCGTCGGTCGACGACATTCAGAACCTCATTTTCGTCGACAGCGTATCGACCCAGCACAGCGCCGACGAACTGGCCGGTCGCGGGGTCGGCATGGCCTCGGTCCGGGCGGCGGTGAACGATCTCGGCGGCACGGTCACCGTGCAATCGTCCCCAGGCCGGGGCACGCGCTTCTCTTTCACCTTGCCCAAAGTCGATCCCGAGCGGCCTTGATCGCGCCCAGAGCAATATGGCCAAGGTCAACAACTTCCGGTAAAGATTTCTCCCAACAATTCTCATGTACGGCGATCGGCATGGCAGGGAACGCGGAAGACGAGACGTTGGCGGTGGAGCGCGTGATCGACGCTGTCGAACGGCGCGCCCTGGCCTGTCTGGCGGCGGAACTGGATCTGACGCCGTCCCGGATCGAGCGCCGGCCGCCGGAGACGGACGACATCGTCATCCGGGATCTGACCGCCATCGTCGCCGCCGGGCCGCCGGTCAATCTCTACATCGCGTTCAGCTTCGGCGACGCCCTGCTGGTCGAATTGACCCGGTCGCTCACCGCAGGCCTGGAGAACATCGAGGAAGACGAGGGCACCTTGCGGGAGGCCGTCGCGGGAGAAGTCGCCAATCTGGTGGTCGGCCATTGCACCGCCGACCTTGCCGGCCGGGGCGAGGCGATCATCCTGTCACCGCCGATCCTGCTGGGGCCCGGCACCATCATCTATGGCTCCACCGGGTCGCGCGCCGTTGCCCATCTCACTCTGACCTTCGACGCGGGCGTGATCGAGATCACGCTCGTGCGTCCCGGGCGCCCGCTCGATCTCATCCGTAAGTTCAAAGGCATCGACTGATGGCAATCTACAACATCATGGTCGTTGACGACTCCCTGCTGACCTCCAAGAAGATCACGGCCATGCTCCACGAACAGGGCCATCGGGTCGTCCAGGTCTGCAAGACCGGCGCGGAAGCCATCGATGAATACCGCTTTCACCGCCCCAATCTGGTGACGATGGATATCACCATGCCGGACATGGACGGCATCGCCGCCACCATCGGCATTCTCGAGCACGATCCCAAAGCCAAGGTGATCATGGTCACCTCCCACGGGCAGGAGCAGATGGTGGTCCGCGCCCTGGACGCCGGCGCCCGCGGCTATGTGCTGAAGCCGGTCAATCCGGTGAAGCTGAAGGAGATGATCGAACAGGTGATGCGCCGGCCCTGACCGACGCGGGCCGGAGCCAGACGGCGGGGCGCGCTTGGTCCGGGATGTGATCGGAAGCCGACATTGGGCCGGGGGCCAATTGCATCTATCGGTTGGTGGTAGCTACCTGCCGCAGATCCAATTCGTTCGATAGAATGGCAACAACAAACGGCCCCCGATATATCCGGATTGGGACCGTTTGTCAGACCGTCGAAAAAGGGAGAATTCATTGCCCGCTCCAGTGCTCATCACCCGAAGGCTCAAATTGCGTCCTTGGCGCGAAGAAGATCTCGTCCCATTTCGAGCATTGAATTCGGACAGCCATGTGATGCGTTATCTTCCCAAGAAGCTGACCGATGATGAGAGCGACCTCATGGCCGCGCGACTTCGGAAATTGATGGAGGAACACGCTTTCGGCTTCTGGGCTGTAGAGGTCGCGGATAGCGCCGATTTCATCGGATTTACTGGGCTACATAGACCCGATTTCGAAAGTCGCTTCATGCCTTGCATGGAAATCGGTTGGCGTCTTGCCTACAACCATTGGGGAAAGGGCTACGCCAGCGAGGCTGCATCCGCAGCCTTGTCGTATGCGTTCGGTACGCTTGGGCAGGAAGAAGTCGTGGCGTTCACTGTTCCCGAAAACCAACGGTCGAGAAACGTGATGGAGCGCATCGGCATGACATGCTCACCCGCTGACGAGTTTGACCATCCCAACCTACCCGAAGGTCACACGCTTCGACGACATGTTCTCTATCGCATCAATCACTCTGTTTGGCGGCTGCACCCCGGCAGCTCCTGACTTCAATCGACCCAAGCCATAGGCCGTCGATTTCGTCGCTCCCACAATCGGCCATCGGCGGTGCCGGTTCCGACTTCTCGAAGCCCCCGTCGAGCCATTTCAATCATGCTGCGGCCTGATCCTCGATGGTCAGCAGGATCAGCGGCCTACCGCTGGTTTTGCAGACAATTCGGCGTCCGTTGAGCAGCATCTTTCTATGCCCAAGTCCCGGGAAGCTGTGGTCCACTTGGAAACCATCGAAGGTCTGCTGGTTCGGCAGGATGGTTTCCAATAGCTCCCGCAAGGCGGGGATGTCCCATTGATGATTACCCAGCGAATAGATCTGCCGTCCCTGGGTCTCGGCCGGCAATACCCCGAACTCGTGATAGAATGCGCCACTGGCAGAAATGACGTTGAAAGAGCCATCCAATATCAGCATCGGCTTCCCAATGGCATTGATAATACCTTCGGCAATGTCGTGTACCTCCTGCTCAGCCAGTTCAGCCGCTATCCGGGCGCTTATATTGGAAAAGGTCATCACGACACCGTCGATGACGTTTTCAAGAGTTCGGTAGGGCTGGATGCGGGCCAGATACCAGTCGCCACCGATGGTCCGAACTTCCCGTTCGTAGGGTATCAGGGTATCGATCACTGTTTGGGCCTTGGCGAGCAGATCATCATCATCAAGGTCGGATTTGATGTCACCGAGGGGACGGCCGACATCCGTGGTGATAAGGCGATATACCTTGGCCGCCTCGCGGGAGAAGCGCCGGACGTTCAGATGATCATCAATGAAAATGGTGCCCACGCTGATGTTGTCGAGCAGGTTCTTCATGTCACTCTGCATTCCTGCCAGCTGTTCGATCTTCGCCTGAAGCTCGGCATTGATAGTGGTCAATTCTTCATTGACCGATTGCAGCTCTTCCTTGGAGGTTTCCAGTTCCTCGTTCGTAGACTGGAGTTCCTCATTGGTGGACTGAAGTTCCTCATTGGCGGATTTGAGTTCTTCGTTGGACGATTGCTGTTCCTCGATTGTGGCCTGGAGGTTTTCCTTGGCGTAGGAGAGATCGCGCTCCAGTTCCTCGATACGCTCGGGATCGACCGCGCTGGCGGCGCGCTTGTGCCGCACCGGCTTAGCGGGAGGCAACACGGGTGATTCCTGAAAACTGATCAACACTACTCCCTGGCCGGATTCCGCGTCATGCAGTGGCCTCACCTCCAGAATTACTCTCCGAGCCTCGCCACCGGCCATGAACGAAACCTCGTGGCCAAGGGTTGCCTTCCCGTGGCTGAGGGCGATGCCGAAGGCCGTGCGCACGGCCAGTTGCAATCCATCCTGGACCATCTCGATCGCGTTGAGGGTGGCGTGACCGGGCGGGGGCCGCAGATACCGGTCGGAATCTCCGTGAATATAGAGCGTTTCACCCTTGAGATCCGTCATGACCGAAGCTGGAGCGAAGGCCTGAAGCAACACCCTTCGGGTCAGCTCTGCGACATTGGTTTCCTTAGCCTTAATCATCTGTACCTCGGGAAACTTGGCACTATTATTCGTGGTCCAGGACAGCCCTCTGGGCATCGCCGTGCGGTGCGAGGCAATGGACCCTGTGGTTCGATAGAACTTCCACTTGCGGCTGATGAGCGTGAACAAATCGGTATAGCCGCCGATGCTTTCTGACGGGGAGAGAAACAGCACCCCACCGGGTTTGAGGGCGTAGTGGAAGGCTGGAATGAGGCGGCTTTGTAATTCAGATCCCAAATAAATCATCAGATTGCGGCAAGTGACCAGATCCATCTTGGTGAAGGGCGGGTCCTTGACGACATTCTGGATTGCGAACACCACCATCTCCCGTATTTCCTTCTTCACCCGGTAGCCAGTATCTTCCTTGATGAAGAAGCGACGCAGTCGCTCGGCTGACACGTCCCGTGTGATGTTGTGGGGATAAAACCCAGCGCGAGCGAGGGCGATCGCGTCGTCGTCGAGATCTGTGCTGTAGAGCTGGATTTTGAATTCACGGTGAGCTTGCTCCATGATCTCGCGTAGGATCATGGCGATGGAATATGCCTCCTCGCCGGTGGCGCATCCCGCCACCCAGAGACGGAGTACGTAGTCGTCGGGCTTGTCAGCAAGTATTTGTGGCAAAATTTCCTGTTTCAGGAAAACAAATGCCTCTGGATCGCGGAAAAAGCTTGTGACATTGATCAGCAATTCCTTGAACAGAGATCGCACCTCGTCCGGATTACCCTTGAGGTGCCGCGCATAGACCTCGATGTCTTCGATGTTGTGTTGCGCCATCCGCCGCTCGATGCGCCGCCCAATAGTGCTTTTCTTGTAGCCTGAAAAATCGTGGCTGGTGCCCGAGCGCATCAGCATCATGATCTGGTTCATGCCGCTGATGGTGGCTGGGGCGGACTGCGCGCTCCTACGGCTTGACGGAGGGGAACTACCGAGCAACAGCAGATCGGGCATTTGGTCAGGCGCGATAACATGAGTTGCGGCGCCAGCATTTATGGCACTTGACGGCATGCCGTCGTATTTTGCCGTGGCTGGATCTTGCACTAGGGATATGCCGCCTTTGGCGAGAACGGCGCGGAGTCCTTGAGTCCCGTCAGTGCCGGTGCCAGACAGGACGATGCCAATGGCCCTTTTCCCTCGATCTTCGGCCAGCGAACACAGAAAAATGTCGATGGGCATGCGATGACCACGTACCTGTTGGGGATCGCTTATTTGTAGAGTCCCCTGGAGCAGCGTCATGTCGCGGTTGGGCGGGATGACATAGACCCGGTCGGGTTCAACCGTCATCTGGTTGGTAACCTCGACAACCGGCATGGTGGTGGCCCGTTGCATGATTTCGGTGAGAATACTGACGTGACTGGGGTCAAGATGCTGCACCAGTACGAAGGCCATGCCGGTATCTACCGGAAGATGGCGAAAGAACGCCTCGAATGCCTCCAATCCGCCAGCAGACGCTCCAAGGCCGACTATGGGAAAATCATTCGAGGGCGTCGTCCTGGCGCTGGGTTTTGCCGTCACAAAATATCTCCTGAGCCTCGGACCAGACTACGATAGGCGATAGCATATCTGTCGATACAGAGATCTCTCAGAACCCGACCCAAAAATGGATTGAAGGCCGCTGAAGCCGGTTGAGCGGAAGCAGTCCTCCGTGATTCGGGCGTGGTTGCGAAGCGACGATGATGAAGCGTGGCCGCGGTCCGGCGCGCGGCGGTCAGGAAATGCCGCGCGGTTGCCGGCAGCGCCCCATTGCGGCGGCGGAACAGGCCGAGGCTCCGGGTGGCGCGGGGTTCGATCAGCGGGCGCATGGTCATGGCCGGCGGCAATTGGGCGGCGAGCGCGGAGCGGGGCACGATCGCGATGCCCAGCCCGGCCTCGACCAGCCCGAGCGACGTGGTGAGATGGTCGATCTAGTATTTGGCGGCGGGCCGCCAATCGACGCCCTGCAGCGCTGCGTCCAGAACCTCCATGTTGCGGCTGCGGTGGCCGGCGGTGATCACCTTGTGCGGCTTCAGTGCGGCCCAGGGGATTTCCCGCAGCGCGGCCAGGGCGTGGCCGGGCGGCAGGATCAGGCAATAGGGATCGGTCAGCATCGGCTCGAAGAGGAGGGCGGCATCGAGGCCGGGGCCGACGAGAAAGCCGCAGCCGAAATCGGCCGAGCCGTCCTGCACGGCCTGGAGCACGGCGTCGGCACCACACTCGATCACTCTGGCATGGGTCTGGGGCCAGCGCGCCTGGAACGCCCGGATGATGGTCGGCAGCAAATGATGCGTCATCGTCGGCACGCAGGCCAGCACCAGGTGGCCGGCGCGGGCCCGTGACGCCGTGCGCACCGACTCCACGGCAGCGTCACCGCGGCGATGGCCGTGCGGGCCAGCGGCAGCAGGAGCCGTCCCTCGGCGGTGGGCGTGACCTGCCGGGTACTGCGCTCCAGCAAGGGCGTGTCCAAGGCGGCCTCCAGCCGCTGGATCCGCCGGGTGAGGGGGGAGGCGGAGATGCGAAGCGCGCTGGCGGCCTCGTGAAACGCGAGCCGATCGGCCACGGCCACGAAGCTGCGCAGACAGTCGAGATCGATCGAAGTTTGTTGCATCATCTGCAAGAATGTCATCGCCTCATGCAATTTACAAGACGGGGACGGCCCCTCACTGTTGCCTCGGCGCCGGTGGACAACACACTGGATCGGGGGATGGAGCGATGGGTTTGCGGGACAAGACGGCGGGGCTGGTCGGGCGCCGGGATCTACTGGCCGGCGCGGTGCTGGCGGGTGCCGCGTCCGTGCTGCCCGGCTCGGCATCGGGATTGTCGGGTGCGGCGAAGGCCGCCCCGGCGGAAGCCGACGGACCGGCCGCGACCGTGACGCTGGCGGGCTACGGCGCGGGGCTGCGATACGAGGACATCCCGGCGCCAGCGCTGCAGCGCGCGAGGGACTGCATCACGGATGCGGTCGCAACCATCATCTACGGCGCCGACCTGCCGTGGAGCCGGATCATCATCGACTATGCGCGCGGCGCGGGCAGCGGCGGGCGCAGCCGGATCCTGGGTGCCGGGGCGGCGGGCGTGCACCCGGCCATGGCGGCCCTGGCGCAGGGGGCGATGGCCCATGCGTTCGAACTGGACAATCTGACCAAGCCGGATAGCGGCGGCCATCCCGGCGCGGTGCTGTTCTCCTCGGGATTGGCGATGGCACAGGATCGCGGGCTGGGCGGTCGGGCGCTGCTGACCGCGGTCGTGGCCGGGGCTGAGGTGATGATCCGGATCGGCTATGCCACCGAGCATAGCGACGAAGAGCGGGGATTCCATGCGCCCAGTGCGTGCGGGCCGTTCGGCGGCGCCATTACCGTGGGACATCTGCTGGGCTTCGATACCGCCCGCATGACCAATGCGCTGGGCATCGCCGGGTCCTGTTCGGGCGGGTTGCTGGCCTTCGCCCACTCCGACGACGGCGCCATGGTGAAGCGGTTCAATCTGGGCCGCGGCGCCGAGGGCGGCGTGGTCGCGGCCAGCCTGGCCTCGGCCGGGTTCAGCGGGCCCAGCAAGGTGATCGAGGGCGAAGGCGGCTTCCTCAGGGCATTCTGTCCGAAATGGGATGCGGCGCAGCTGACCGACGGGCTGGGCAGCGTGTTCAAGACCATGAATATCATGATCAAGCGCTACGCCTGCCACATCACGGCGCATACGCCGGTCGAGGCGATCCTGGATCTGCGCCAGCAATATGGGTTTGCCGCGGCCGATATCGTCAGGATCGAGATTGCCGGCAGCCCGCGCATGACGACGGTGAACAATATTCCGGCACCGGGCGACGCGCTGCTGGCGCAGTTCAGCATTCCGTTCTGTGTCGCCCTGGCGATGTATCGCGATCCGATCGACCCGGATTCGTTCGATGCGGCGGTGTGGCAGGATCCGCAGATCCGCGCCCTGGCGCAGCGCGTGACCATGTCGGTGGCGCCGGGGCAGTCCAACCTCGACCTGGCCAGCACGGTGACCGTCACGCTCGCGGACGGGCGGGTGCTGAGCCGGCACGTGACCGCCTTTACCGGCACGCCGGAGCGGCCGTTGGACCGGGCGGGGCTGCGCCAGAAGTTCATGCTGCTGACCAAGGCGCATCCGGCGGCCGACATGGCGCGGCTGTTCGACCGGCTGCAGCAGATCGAAACCGAGGCCGACTTGAACTGGCTCAGCGTCTGAGCCCGGCGGCAACCACCGAAGGATCGAGCGATTTGGACCCTCATCAACCGAGCGCCAATATCTATACGCGCGGCATTGCGGATTTCGTGGCCGGCCTGCGCTACGAGGCGATTCCCGCCGAGGTGATCGCGCGGATCAAGCTGCTGGTGCTCGACTCGCTGGGCTGCGCGCTTTTCGGCGCGCAGCTGCCGTGGAGCCGGATCCTGCTGCAGACCCTGGCCAAGGTGGACAATTCGCAAGGCTGCACGGTGTGGGGCACCGGGCAGCGCCTGTCGGCGCCGCATGCCGCCCTGGTCAACGGCACGCTGGTGCAGAGTTTCGAATTGGACGACGTCCACCGCGTCGGCGTGCTGCATGTCGGCGCGGTGACCCTGCCGGGCGTGCTGGCCATCGCGGAGATGCGGCCGGAGATGACCGGCCGCGATCTGCTGACGGCCTGCGTCGCCGGGTATGAGATCGGCCCGCGGGTCGGCATGTGCATGGGCCCGGAGCATATCGGCCAGGGCTGGCATTCGGGGGCGACGGTCGGCGTGTTTTCCGCCGCGGCCGGATCGGCGGCGGCGCTGCGCCTGCCGGCGGAACAGGTGGTGCATGCCCTCGGTATCGCCGGCACCCAGGCGGCCGGCCTGATGGCGGCACAATTCGGTGCCATGGTGAAGCGGATGCATGCCGGGCGCGCGGCGCAGAGCGGGCTGTACGGCGCGCTGCTGGCCGAGGACGGCTTCACCGGCATCGCCGACGTGTTCGAGAACGAATATGGCGGATTCTGCACCACCTTTTCCCGCTCGACCGACCGGTTCGACCGGACCCTGCTGGTCAAAGGGCTGGGGACGGAATTCGAGACGCTGCGCATTGCGCTGAAATTCTACGCCTGCGTCGGCAGCAACCACACGACGCTGGACGCGATCCGCATCCTGCAGGCCCGGCATCCGTTCGGGGCGGAGGACGTGGCGCGCGTCCTGGTGCGCGGCTCGCGCGTGACGATGGACCATGTCGGCTGGCCCTATGTCCCGCAGGGCATGACGTCGGCGCAATTGAACCTGCCGTATTGCGTGGCGACGCTGCTGTTGGACGGCGATGTGTTCGTGGACCAGTTCACCGAGGAAAAGGTCGCCGACCCCGACCGGATACGCATTGCGGCGAAGGTGCAGGTGGCCGAGGATCCCGAGATCACGGCGCGCGGATCGACCTACCGCCACATGGTGCATGTGACGGTGGAACTGACGGACGGCACACGGCTGGACGAAACCGTCGTCGCCCCACGCGGCAGCGAAGTCAGCTTCGCCACGGCGGAGGACGTCATCGCCAAATTCGGCAAACTGGCGTCGCCCCGCATCTCCGAGGCGCGTGTCGAGCAGATCGTCGAGCAGGTGATGCAGGCGGAGCGCCTGCCGAGTGCGGCGGCGCTGGTCCGCCTGCTGGTGGCGGAGACGTAATCTACGACCGGTGAGAAGAGTGCGGCGGATGGCGGTCGCTCACGGGCGATCGCTTTCGTTTGCCGGGGCAAAAAGACCCCGCGACATCAGGGAGGACGCAGCCATGGGTATCGCGATCGGGGAGCGTTCGGCTGAGGCGGCGCGGCGTGCCGGCCCATCGCGCCTGGCCTCCATCATCGGGGGCAGTGCCGGCAATGTGATCGAATGGTTCGACTTCCTGGCCTATTCCGTCTTCTCGATCTATTTCAGCAAGGCGTTCTTTCCCGGCGGCGACATGACGGCGCAGTTGCTCAACACCGCGGCGATCGCGGCGGCGGGCTATGTCGTGCGACCGCTGGGAAGCTGGCTGATCGGCGTGGTTGCCGATCGCTATGGCCGCCGGCTCGCCTTGAGCGGGGCGGTCGCGATGATGAGCTTCGGCTCGTTCATGATCGCGGTGACGCCGACCTATGCCACGATCGGCATCGCGGCGCCGATCGTGCTGGTGATCGCGCGCTTGCTGCAGGGGTTCAGCATGGGCGGCGAGGCCGGGACCAGCGCGACCTATCTGGCGGAAATGGCGCCGCCGGGGCGCCGGGGATTTTTCGTGGGATTCGTCCAGGTGACGGTGGTGGCCGGGCAGCTGCTGGCGCTGTGCCTGTTGCTGCTGCTGCAATATGTGCTGCTGACCCCGGCGCAGTTGGACGCGTGGGGCTGGCGCATTCCGTTCTTCATCGGCGGCGGCATGGCGTTGTACGCGCTTTACCTGCGCCGCGGGATCGCGGAAACCGAGGCGTTCGTGGCGGCCAGGGCGCCGCGCGGGAATTTGCTGCGGGTGCTGCTGCAGTACCGCAAGCAGGTGCTGCTGAGCATCGGCATCAGTGTCGGCGGCACAGTGGCGTTCTATACTTTCACCGTCTATCTGCAGAAGTACATGGTGAACACCGCCGGCTTCGGCCGCGACCGGGCGACGCTGATCGCGACGGCCGGCCTGATGATCTACATGGTGTTCCAGCCGATCTTCGGCTGGCTGTCCGATCGGATCGGGCGCAAGCCGGTGATGCTGATCTTCGGCGTCGGCGGCACGGCGCTGACGGTGCCGATCATGCAGACCTTGGGCGGGGTGCATGACGCCGGCACGGCGTTGCTGCTGAACCTGGCGGGCCTGTTCATTCTCAGCGGATTCAGTTCGATCCACTGGCTGGTCAAATCCGAGCTGTTTCCAACGGAGATTCGGGCGCTGGGCGTCGGCTTGCCGTTTGCCATCGTCAGTTCGGTGATGGGCGGAACCACGGAATGGGTGGCGCTGCGGCTGAAGGATGCCGGGCAGGAAACCTATTTCTTCTATTACGTCAGCGCGTGCGCCGCGGTCTCGTTGGTCACCTACATCATCATGCCGGAGACGAAGACCGCCTCGACGCTGGATCCGGCGGGCGGTCGGTCGCGATGAACGAACGGCGGCTAGCCCCGGCTTCGACCGGCAGGCCGGCGAGCGCTCCGGCGCGGTTCCGGCGGCACCGCCGTCGACCAGCTGCGCTCCGGCGTGTCGCCGGTCCGGACCATGTCCATGCGCAGGGTATAGCGGTCGGGGCGGTAGAGCGCGTTCAGATGTTCGACGCCGCTGCCGTCTGCCGCGAACACGGTACGGCGCAGGGCCACCAAGGCCGACCCGACATCGACATCGAGCGCCGCCGCGACTTCCGGTGACGCCAGCACGGCGGTGACATCCTGGGTCGCATGCTCGATCTGCACGCCCGATCGCTCCAGCAAGGCCAGCAGCGGGCGGGTGGCAAGATCGGCCTCGGTATAGGTGACGCCGATCGATTCCGGCACGTCGGTGGTCAGATGCGCGAAGGGCCGCCCGTCGATCAGCCGGACACGGACGGAGAACTGCGTCTTCTGGCCGGGCGGCAGCTTCAGCGCTTCGGCGATCGCCTTGGGCGGCGCGCGATAGCTGAACTCCAGCAGCCGCACGGCGGTTTCCCGGCCCATGGCAACGATGTTGGCCAGCACGTTCGACAGGTCGGCCACGATCGGCTTCGGCTCGCCATAGACCGCGAAGGTGCCGGCACCCTGGCGCCGCGTGATCAGCCCTTCCCGCTGCAACTCCGCCAGCGCGCGGCGAACCGTCACGCGCGAGACGCCGTGCTGGATCGCCAAAGCCTGCTCGCCCGGCAGCAGTCCCTGGCCCGCCGTATGGCCGTTCGTGATCCGGTCGCGGAGCGCCAGATAGACCAGTTGCGTCTTCGACGGTTCGAAGCCAGCCATACAACCCCCTTGCACCGCAGACCCGCAGATGTATAGTCCATAATACAAATCAGGCTCGTCAGCCAGGCTAACCAATGGTGCCAGAAGGTACCGCGACGAGCCAAGGGAGCGAAGATGCCATGACGGAACGCCCGCCAGCGACCCTCATCGACAAGCTTTGGAACGCGCATGCCGTCACCACGCGTGAAGACGGGCAGACGCTGCTGTTCATCGACCGGCATATCCTGCACGAAGGCTCGTTCCACGCGTTCAACCAGTTGCGCGACCGCGGCGCCACGATCGCGCGGCCGGACCTGACCTTCGGCATCGCCGATCATTACGTGCCGACACGGGCCGCCAGCACCGCCGCCAATCCGGAGGCGGCCGGCATGATCGAGCAATTGGCGCGCAACGCGCGCGACTATGGCTTTCTGTCGTTCGGCCAGTTCGATCCGCGCCAGGGCATCGTCCATGTCGCCATGCCGGAGCAGGGCCTGACCCTGCCGGGCCTATCGCTCGTGTGCGGCGACAGCCATACCTCGACCCACGGCGCGTTCGGTGCCTATGCGTTCGGCATCGGGGCGTCCGAGGTCGCCCATGTGCTGATGACCCAAACCCTGTGGCAGAAGCGGCCGAAGCGGATGCGCGTCTCGATCGAAGGCACGCTGGGCGCCGGCATCGGTGCCAAGGATATCGCGCTGACCATCATCGCCACGATCGGCGCCGACGGCGCCCAGGGCCATGCGATCGAATATGCCGGCAGTGCCGTTCGCGGCCTGTCGATGGCGGGCCGCATGACCTTGTGCAACCTGTCGATCGAGGCCGGCGGGCGGCTGGGGCTGATCGCGCCGGACGAGACGGTCTATGCCTTCCTCAAAGGCCGGCCGTTCGCGCCCAAGGGCGATCTGTTCGAGCGCGCGGTCGAGGATTGGCGGCAGCTGTCGAGCGACGCCGACGCGGTGTTCGATCGCGAGGTCGTGCTCGACGCCGCCGGCATCGCGCCGACCGTGACCTGGGGTACGACGCCGGAACAGGCCGGCCCGATCACCGGCACGATCCCCGACCCCAATGAGATCGCCGACGAGAACAAGGCCGAGGCCGCGCGCGAGGCGATCGGCTACATGGGTCTGCATGCCGGCCAGCGCCTGAACGATATCCGCATCGACCGGGTCTTCATCGGCTCCTGTACCAACAGCCGGATCGAGGATCTGCGCTCGGCCGCCGCCGTCCTGGCCGGCCATCGCTCGCGGGTGCCGGGCCTGGTCTCGGCCGGGTCGGCCGCGATCAAGCGCCAGGCCGAGGAAGAAGGTCTCGACCGGATCTTCCGCGACGCCGGCCTGGAATGGGCCGAGTCCGGCTGCTCCATGTGCGTCGGCATGAACGGCGACACGGTGCCGTCGGGCGAGCGCTGCGCGTCCACCACCAACCGCAATTTCAAAGGCCGCCAGGGCCGGGGCAGCCGGACCCACCTGATGTCGCCGGCGATGGCGGCGGCCGCGGCCGTGACCGGCCATCTGACCGATGTCCGCAGCTTCCGGGCGGAGTGAGCCCCCATGCAGCCCTTCACCAGCCTGACCGCGCCCGCCTGTCCGCTGCCGATCGCGAATATCGACACGGATCAGCTGATCCCCGCCCGCTTCATGCGCCGGCCCCGCTCGGAGGGGTACGGCACCTTCCTGTTCCATGATCTGCGCATCGATGCCGACGGGGCCAAGCGCGACTTTCCGCTGAACGATCCGGCCTATGCCAAGTGCGAGGTGCTGATCGCGCGGCGCAATTTCGGCTGCGGCTCATCGCGCGAGGCCGCGGTCTACGCGCTGGCCGACCATGGCATCCGTGTCGTGATCGCCCCCAGCTTCGGCGACATCTTCGCCTCCAATGCCGTCAAGAACGGCCTGCTGCCGGCCCAGATCAGCGAAGCGGATGCCGAGCGGCTGCTCGCCGCGGGCGACATGGTCGCGGCCCGGCCGGTGTCGGTCGATCTGGCAAGCCAGACGATCACGGCCGGCAACCAGGTGCTGTCCTTCTCGATCGATCCGGTCTGGAAAAAGCAGCTGCTGAACGGCCTCGACGATATCGATCTGACGCTCGGCGAGGCACCGCTGATCGAACAATTCACCGCCCAGGATCGCTTGGCGCGCCCCTGGGCGGTGCCGGCCGCGTCTTAAAAACAACGGGAGGATCTCTGGTGGGATCGATGACCATGCGCGACCTGCTCCGGCAAGAGGGCTGCCGGACCTTGCCCGGCGTCTATGACGGCATCTCCGCCCGCATGGCGGTCGCCAGCGGCTTCGATGCGCTCTATATGACCGGCTATGGCGTCGTCGCCTCGGCGCTGGGCGTGGCCGACGCGGGTACGGCGACGTTCACCGAAATGCTGGACCGGGTGCGCTGCATCGCCGGTGCCACCGGCCTGCCGTTCATCGCCGACGGCGACACCGGCTACGGCGGTCTGCTCAACGTCGATCGCACCGTGCGCGGCTATGCCGCCGCCGGGGCCGCCGGCATTCAGCTCGAAGACCAGGAATTCCCGAAGAAATGCGGTCATACCGAATTCCGTCGGGTCATTCCGGCCGATGATGCCGTCGCCAAGATCCGCGTCGCGGTCGATGCCCGGCCCAGCCGCGATTTCCTGATCGTCGCCCGCACCGACGCCCGCTATGCCGAGGGCCTGGACGCCGCCCTTCGCCGGGCCGAGCGGTTTCTCGAAGCCGGCGCCGACGTGCTGTTCGTCGAGAGCCCGGAAAGCCTGGAGGAGCTGCGCCGCGTCGCCGAGACGTTCCGGGGCGCCACGCTGCTCGCCAACATGGTCGAAGGCGGGCGCACGCCGTATCTCTCCACCGACGAGCTCGCGACCATGGGCTTCAAGATCGCGCTCTATCCGGGCAGCGGCTTTCTGGCCGCCGCCCGGGCGCTGCAGCTGTGCTACCGGCATCTGAAGTCGGCCGGCATCGCGATCGGTGGCGATGCCCCCTTGCTGCCGTTTTCCGAAATGAACGATCTGATGGGCTTTCCGGCCGTGCATGCGTTCGAGCAGCGCTACGGCCTGGCCGATCGGCACCAGGAGTAGGGCCGATGCGCCACTCCATCGCCGAACGGCTCGACCGGCTGCCGATCCTGCCGTTTCACCGCCGTCTCCTGTGGCTGATCGGCGCCGGCATGTTCTTCGACAGTTTCGATATCTACCTGGCTGGGTCCGTGCTGGGCGAGCTGGTGCATAACGGCATGTCCAGCGTGCCGTTGAATGCCCGTTTCATCTCCGCCACCTTCGTCGGCATGCTGTTCGGCGCCGCCGGGGCGGGCTGGCTCGGCGACCGCTTCGGTCGCCGTTTCACCTATCAGTTCAATCTCGGCATCTTCGGCATCGGCTCGCTCGCCTGCGCCCTGGCGCCGACCATGAACTGGCTGATCGCGGCCCGCTTCGTCTCAGGCATCGGCCTCGGCGCCGAGATCGTGATCGGCTATGCGACCTTGTTGGAATTCATGCCGCCGGCCCATCGCGGGCGCTGGGCGGCGCTGCTGTCGCTGGTCACCAATTTCGGCCTGTTCGCCTCGACCCTGATCAGCTGGCTCGTCATTCCGGCCTTCGGCTGGCGCCCGATGTTCGTCATCGCCGGCCTGGGCGCCTTCTTTGTGCTGTGGCTGCGCAAATCCATGCCGGAATCGCCGCGCTGGCTCGAGACCCAGGGCAGGATCGAGGAAGCCGACGCGATCGTCCGCGGGGCGGAGGCCCAGGCCGGCGCGACCCTCGCGGCCATGCCCGTGCGGTCGCGCCGGGCCGAGCCGGAGCCGATCCGGCTCGCCAGCCCGGCTTTCGTCAAGCCGGCGATCGTCGGCTCGATCATGCAGATCGTGCTCGGCATCGCCATCTACGGCTTCGTCGCCTGGGTCCCGACCTTCCTGGTCCAGCACGGCATGGCGATCAACCGTTCGCTCGGCCAATCGGTCCTGATGTCGTTCGGCGGCCCGACGGGAGCGGCGATCGGCTGGCTGCTGAGCGATCGGATCGGCCGGCGCAAGTCGATCATCGTCGCGTCGCTGCTGGCTGCCGCCTGCGGACCGGCCTTCGCCGCCGCACCCAGCCAGGAACTGGCGATCCTGTTGGGCTTCCTGATGTTCACGCTGATCTATTTCATGGTCGCGGTCATCGTGGCGGGCTATGTGCCGGAGCTGTTTGCGACCGCCGTCCGCATGCGCGGCAACGGCATCTGCGGCACGGTCGGCCGGCTCACCACCATCTTCGTGCCGTTCGGCGTCGTCGCCTTGTTCAACGAGGGCGGCGTCGCCTCCGTCGTACTCGGCATCTCGGGCGCGCTGCTCGTCCAGGCGCTGCTCGCCTGGACCTACAAGACCGAAACCAACGGCCGCAGCCTCGAAGCGATTGCGGTCGAGGAGAGCGGCGGTCCCGCCGCGATCGAAAAACTGACCTGAGCGAAGCGGGGAGGAACAGAATGTTCAAGCGATCGACGATGACGCGGCTCGGCCTGGCACTGGGGCTCGCCGCGGGTCTGATGACCGGCGCCGCCCACGCCGACACCATCACCGTCACCCATTGGGGCGGCCAGTTCTATGGCGTGCCCTATGCCGTCGGCATGGACAAGGGCTTCTTCAAGAAGGACGGACCGGTCGATGTCACTGGCATCCTGACCGCGGCCGGCGGGGGCACCGCCATCCGCAACACGCTCGCCGGCGACATCCCGTTCGGCGAGGTGTCCTTGGCGGCGGCGGTACAGGCGGTCAATGCCGGACAGCCGCTGGTCATCGTCGGCGCCGGCACCCAGAGCGTCGCCGACCAGATGTGGGTGGTGAAGCAGGATTCACCGCTCAAAAGCATCAAGGATCTGGCCGGCAAGAAGATCGGCTACACCGCGCCCGCCTCGGTCAGCAACATGGTCATCCTGATGGCGCTCAAAGCCAACGACATGACCGCGCAACAGGTCACGCTGATGCCGGCGGGCGATCTCGGCGCCAATCTGTCGGCGGTCAGCGCCGGCGCGGTCGATGCCGGCTTTTCGGACGAGCTGATCTACGCGCAGAACATGGAGCTGGTCCGGCCGCTGTTCTACGTCCGGGACGTCATGTCGCCGAAGATGATGCAGACGGTGCTGGTGACCACGAAGGACTATGCCAAGGCTCATCCCGACGCGATCAAGGGGCTGATCGCCGCCCGGCGCGAAGGCCTTGTCTATGCCCGCGCCCATCCGGACGAGGCGGCCGACATCCTGGCCAAGGCCTATAGCAATCCGCACAACGACCTGTTCCGCGGCCATCTGAACCGACTGATCAAGGAAGACTACTGGAGCGACGGCAAGCTCGATTACGAGGCCATGAACCATATGGTCGAGGGCCTGCAGATCACCGGACAATTGCCCAAGGGCGACATCGACTGGGCGAAATACGTCGATACGTCGTTCCTGCCGGCGGATCTCAGGGCCGCCAAATGAGCGATCCCCATCTCGTGATGCAGGGCGTGGTGCGGCGCTATGAAGGGCCGCCGCCGGTCCATGCCCTGGGCCCGATCGACCTGGAGCTGGCGCGCGGAGAATTCTTCTCCGTCGTCGGTCCGTCGGGTTGCGGCAAGTCGACCCTGCTCGACGTGCTGTGCGGCCTGGCCAGCCCCACGAGCGGCACGATCAGCTTTGAAGGCCGGGAACTGCACGGCGAAGTGCCGGACGGCATCGGCGTGGTGTTCCAGGAGGATTCGAGCCTCGCCTGGCTCAGCGTCCGGCAGAACATCGCGTTCGGCCTGCGCCTGTCGGGCCTGCCGCAGCGGGAAATCACCGAGCGCATCGACCATGCCGTCGCCTTCATGGGATTGAAGCAGTTCGCCGATCACTATCCGGCGCAATTGTCGGGCGGCATGCGTCAACGGGTCTGCATCGCCCGGACGCTGGTGCTGCGGCCGCGCCTCATTCTGCTCGACGAGCCGTTCGGTGCGCTCGACCAGCAGACCCGGCTGCTGATGGGCGACGAGCTGCTGCGGCTGTGGCGCGAGACCGGCGCCACGGTGCTGCTGATCACCCACGCGCTCGACGAGGCGGCGATGCTGTCGGACCGGGTCGGCGTGATCAGCGCCAGGCCCGGGCGCTTCATCGACATGGTCGAGACCGGCTGGCCGCGCGAGCGCGACAGCCGGATCGTGTCGGACCCGAATTTTGGCGCGCTGACCGCCCGGCTCTGGTCGTCGCTGCGCGAGGAATCGCTGAAGACGCTGGGACGGGTCGCATGACACGGCGCCGCGCGGTCCTCATGGTGCGGATCGGCGTGCTGGCGGCGTGCGTGCTGCTGCTGGAGCTGCTGTGCCGCACTGGCGCGATCGATCCGCTGACCATCATCCCGCCCAGCGAGATGGTCGCCTCGATGGTCGAGCGGATCGCGTCGGGCGAGCTCGATGCCGGCATGATCCAGACCTTCTCGACCATCGCCACGGCCTTCGTGCTGGCGGTCACGCTCGGCACGCTCGGCGGTGCCTTGATCCATCGGGTGCCGCGGCTGCGCGACGTCGTCGATCCGCTGCTCGCGTCCTATTATTCGGTGCCGACCTTCATCTTCTATCCGCTGCTGGTGGCCCTGTTCGCGCTCGGCAAGACGCCGCTCGTGGTGCTGGGCGTGATGTCGGCGGCACCCGCCATGATGATCAGCACCCTCGCCGGCCTGGACGGCGTTCCGCCGGTGCTCTTGAAGCTGGCGCGGGCGCAACGGCTGGGGCCCATCCGGACGCTGCGGTGGATCGTGCTGCCCGCGGCCCTGCCGAGACTGTTCAGCGGGTTCAAGCTGGCGCTCAGCTACGCGCTGATCGGGGTCATCGCCGGCGAGTTCCTGCTGTCCGGCACCGGGCTCGGCTATGCGATTTCCTTCGCCTATCAGAGCTTCGACAACCGCGCCATGTATGGGCTGATGCTGTTCGTCCTGCTGATCGCGGTCATCGCCAACGGCTTGCTCTATTCGTGGGAGGGGCGGCTGGCGCGCCGCCGGACGAGCCGATGAGCGATGTTGCTCTGGGCCTGCCGCCCGGATCCAAGCCGCGCCGCCCGACCAAGGCCTTCGATGCGCTGTTGCTGCTGCTATTCTTCCTGGTGCTGTGGCAGGCGGTCGGCAGCTGGACCCAGAGCATCGCCGTCTCGCCGCCTTGGACGACCTTCGTCTATCTGGCCGATCTCATCCTGCAGCCGATGTTCTGGGGCCATGTCGCGGCAACCATGGGGGCTTTCCTGCTCGCCTTCGCGCTCTCGGCGGTATTTGGGCTGGGACTCGGCCTGCTGTTCGGCCTGCAGCGCTTCGCGGGCGAGGTCGCCGAACCGGTGCTCGCCGGCTTCTACACCATCCCGAAAGTGACGCTCTATCCGGTCGTCCTGCTGATCTTCGGCCTGGGCCTGTCGGCCAAGGTCGCTTTCGGCGTCATGCACGGGCTGGTGCCGGTCACGCTCTTGACTCTGGGCGCCGTCCGCAATCTGCCGCCGACACTGATCCGGACCGCGCGGGTGCTGCGCCTGCCGCCGTCCAAGACCATCGCCTGGGTGCTGGTGCCGGCCTGCCTCCCGGACATCATCAGCGGGTTGCGCATCAGCTTTTCGCTGAGCCTGCTGGGCGTGCTGATCGGCGAGATGTTCTCGTCCCAGCGGGGGCTGGGCTTCCTGCTGGTCAGCGGCATGGCCCAGCACAATGTTCCGCTGTCGACGGCGGTCGTCCTGCTGATCGTCATCGTCGCCATCGCCGCGAACATGCTGATGCTGCGCCTCGGCCGCCGCATCACGCATCGCAAGACCTGAACGAGGGAGAGACGGCCATGAAAACGACCACGCGCCTGCGGCAGCTGCTGAACGCCCCGGAGATGCTGGTGGCCCCCGGCGCCTATGACGGCATCACCGCGCGGCTGACCGAACAGGCGGGATTCGAAGCGGTCTACATGACGGGCGCCGGCACCGCGGCCTCGTTCGGCCTGCCGGATTTCGGCCTCCTGACCATGACCGAGATGGTCGCCAACGCGGCTCGGATGACGGCGGCCGCCAGCCTGCCGCTGATCGCCGACGGCGATACCGGCTATGGCACCGAGCTGAACGTGGTGAGGACGGTGCAGGAGCATGAGCGCGCCGGCACCGCCGGCATCCATATCGAGGATCAGGTCTCGCCCAAGCGCTGCGGGCATCTGGACGGCAAGGAGCTGATCTCGACCGAGGAATATGTCGCCAAGATCCGCGCGGCGGTCGCGACCCGCAAGGATCCGGATTTCATCATCATCGCGCGCTCCGACGCCCGCTCGGTCGCGGGCCTGGACGCGGCGATCGACCGGGTCAATGCCGCGCTGGCGGCCGGCGCCGACCTGGGCTTCGTCGAAAGCCCGCAGTCGATCGAGGAGGTGCAACTGGTGCCGCAGCGGGTCAAGGGGCCCTGCCTGCTGAACGTGGTTTGGCGAGGCAAGACGCCGCAGGTGGATATGCGCGATGCGCAGCGTATGGGCTATCGGCTGGCCATCCTGCCGGGCATGCTGACCAAGACGATCTACGGTGCGGTCGATGCCGCGCTGGCGTCGTTGAAGGAAACCCATCGCCACCCGACGCCGCTGTTCGACGCCACCGTGCACGATGCCTTCCGCCGGTTCGGTGCCGACGAGTGGGATATGCTCCGGACCCGCTTCCGCGCGGCGGCGGCCGAGGCCGCGGAATAATAGCGAGAGAGCCGATCATGACGAAGCCGACCACCGCGCTCAAATCCCTGTTCGCCAAGCGCCAGGCGACCATCCTGGCCGGAGCGGCCAACGGGCTGTTCGCCCGCGTGATCGAAGACCTGGGCTACGAGGCGGTCTATGTCACCGGCGCGGGCGTCGCCAACATGTATCTGGGCGCCCCCGACATCGGCCTGACCACGCTGACCGAGATCGCCAACCATGTGGCGGCGATCGCCGACGCCGTGGCACTCCCGCTGCTGGTCGATGCCGACACGGGCTTCGGCAATCCGGTCAATATGGTCCGCACGGTCAAGGTGCTGGAACGGGCCGGTGCCGCGGGCCTGCAGATCGAGGACCAGGTGTTTCCGAAGAAATGCGGCCATTTCGCCGGCAAGGAAGTCGTGCCGCTGGAAGACATGTTGGCCAAGGTCAAGGCGGCGGTCGATACGCGGCGCGACGGCGATCTGCAGATCGTCGCCCGCACCGACGCGCGCGCGATCCTGGGCCTGCAGGCCGCGATCGACCGGGCCGGTGCCATGATCGAGGCCGGGGCCGACGTGACCTTCGTCGAGGCGCCGACCTCGGCCGACGAACTCGCCCAGATCGCCCGGGCTCTGCCGGTGCCGCAGGTTGCCAACATCGTGTTCGGCGGCATGACGCCGGAGTTGGGCCAGGCCAAATTCGCCGCGCTGGGCTTCGGCTGCGTCCTCTATGCCAATGCGTCGCTGCAGGCGGCGCTGAAGGCGGCGCACGACGTGCTGGATTCCTTGAAACGCGAGGGCTCGCTCGCGGCCGTTGCCGACCGGCTGGCTGGGTTCGACGTCCGGCAGCGCGCCGTCGACAAGCCCAAATACGACGCCCTGGAAAGCAAATACCGTTAGAGCAAGATCCGATTTCTTCGAATCGGGTCTTGCTCGGATATTATTGATCTTCGCCAAAAAGTGAACCGCCGCAGGTCGATTTTCAACCAAAGTTTATCAGTTCTTGTGCCGATATCTCTATGCGAACAAGGTCTGGCTGCGCGCGATTTTGGGCTTGTCTCGGCAGTGAGAGCCTTCTCGTCGGAGGTCTTTGCCAGCGTCGGAAGCGGGATCTTTACTCAAATTCCGAATCGCCCTAAAAATCTTCGTGCAAGAACTTTGGCGCAGGTGACGGTATTTACCGCCAGCCGGTGATAAAATGAACAGAATGACCGTACAGCAGCACGTTCCATCGATAAATTTCCTCGGTCTCGTCATCAGCGACCTCAATATGTTGGCTGCGGCCCAACGCATCGTCGATCGCGATCCCCTGCTTCCTTTCGTTTATGTTTTGACGCCGAACGCGCAGCATATGGTCAAGCTGGCTCAGGGGCAGAGCGGCCTGAGAGGCGCCTATGCACAGGCGTGGCTTACGCTTTCCGATGGTCAGGTCGTCAGGAGACTCTCGCGGCTGTTCCTCGGACAGGCTTTGCCTCATGCCTCAGGCAGCGATCTGACGGTCGAGCTGTTGCGGCATCGGATCCGGCCGGACGACACCGTGACCGTCGTCGGCGGCGGCGCCCTGCTGGGGGCGGCCCTGCTCGAACGCTTCGGGTTGCAGCGGCTGGCGATCCACGATCCGCCCTATGGCTTCATCAAGGATCCGGCCGCGGTCGAGGCCTGCCTCGAATTCCTCGCGGCCCATCCGGCGCGCTATGTTTTCTTCGCCGTGGGGTCGCCCCAGTCGGAAATCCTGGCGCGGGCGGCGGCCGATCGCGGCCATCTGCGCGGCGTCGGCCTGTGCATCGGCGGCTCGCTGCTGTTCGCGGTCGGTCTGGTCAAACGCGCGCCGCGCTGGATCCAGCAGGCCGGCCTGGAAGGCATTTACCGGTTGGCCCAGCGGCCCCGCACGCATTTCCGGCGCGTCTTCGTCGAATCGCTGCCGATCGTCTGGATCATCTTGCGCGCGCGGTTCGGCGGCCCCGGCATTCTGCCTCCCGCCGCGCCCCCGGCCCCAGGCGAAGGCAAGCACCATGGTTGAGATGCGCAAGGCAATCCGGACGCTGCAGAACTTCTTCCCGGGCCTGGGCGGGCTGAAGAACGATTTCTATTACCATGTCCGCAAGACGCTGCGGATCGCGCATGAGCGCGATTTCGCCGTGCTGGCGGCCTTGCCGCCGCGGCCCGACGACCTGTTCCTGGATGTCGGCGGCAATCACGGCCAGAGCGTGCTGTCGATGCGGCTGTTCCGGCCGGAGACGCCGATCATTTCGTTCGAGCCGGTCCCGCGCCTCCATGCCGAGATCGTCCGGCGGTTCGGGCACGACCCGAACGTCGAGGTGCGCAATTATGGCCTGGCGACATCCGAGACCATTCTGCCGCTCTATGTGCCCAGCTATCGCGGCTTCATCTACGACGGCATCGCCACCTTCTCGCATGAGAACGCGCTGAATTACTTCAGCCCCAAGACGCTGTATTTCTTCGATCCCAAGCATGTCGCCGTGACGGAGATGAGCTGCCATCTCAAAACCCTGGACAGTCTGAATCTGGCCCCCACCTTCATGAAGATCGATGTCGAGGGCTTCGAACATGACGTGTTGATGGGCGGCCTGGAGACGATAAAGCGGCATGAGCCGGTCATCATGATCGAGAAATTCTGGAACGACGCGCGCGTGTTCGAGCTGCTGGGCGAACTCGGCTATGCCGAGGTCGAACTCGAAGACGGCCGGTTCCGGCGCCAGGAAACCAAACGGCTGAACGCGATCATGATGACCGACCTCCGGCTCGCCGCCCTGCCCCATTCGATGTGATGGAACAGCCGCCACGGGGCCGGATACGCGCCGAGCGGCACCGGGGCGGCGTCAAATCGATGCGCGGCCGAGGGCAGGTCGCCCCCCTGCCGTCCGCGCCGGCACCGATCGCGGCCCGGTCGCAAGGGCTGCGCCGGACCAGCCTCATCCTGCTCGCGATCCTGCCGCTGTTCGGCCAGTTCTTTCACTACATGGTCGATGCCGGGCCGTTCTATTTCCTGTCCAAGGCCTGGCCGTTCATCACGCTGCCCTTCGCGCTGCACGGGCTGATCCGCACCCGCACGCCGCCCCATGGGATTTATATCGCCTGCCTCGCCTATGTGCTGGCGGTAACGCCCGTCCTGTCGATCTATTGGCTGGGCAACAGCATCGTCGACGCCATCGGCACGACGATCAAAGTCTGGCCGATCACCTATTATTTCAGCCTCCTGTCCGTCCTGCTGCTGCTGCGCCCGACGCCGGCCCAGCTGCGGCGGAGCCTGATAACGCTGGGCATCGTCAGCTTCGCCGTCCTCTGGCTGCTGTGGATCATCGTGCCGGCCAGCCGCTACGCGACCGATCCGGAAATCAGCAAGCTGTTCCTTTACGAAACGGAACGCGGCTATCGCATCTACATGCCGGAGACCTTCACGATCCTGACGATGTTCTTCGTGACCCATCGCGCGGCGCGACAGCCCCGGCTCTGGCATGCCGCCTTTCTGCTGTTCGCCATCGCCAGCCTGCTGATCATCTACAAGCAGCGCCTGGCGATCGCGGTGACGGTGGCGGTAACGGTGTGGATCCTTTATCGCCAGCTGCCGCGCCTGTGGCGCTCGCTCGGCCTGATCGCGGCCGGGTTCGGCGGCGTCGCCGTCATCGTCTATGCCCTGCGCAACGGCGACAAGGTCGCCCAGTCGCTCGGCGGGTCGCTCAGCATCCGCCAGACCTCGATGAACCTGCTGTGGCGCTTCCTGCTCGACGAGCCGCTGCGCTGGATCTTCGGTTCGGGCGGAGCGACCCGCTTCGGCAGCGTCACCATGGCCGACATCGTCGGACGAAAGGATTTCTACCTGGCCGATCTCGGCTGGGCCGGCGTGATCTTCGAATATGGCGCCGTCGGCTCGCTGCTGCTGTTCGGCCTCTACATGACGGCACTCCGGCGCTACGACCGGGGGCCCTCGGGCGAAGACACATCGCCCGACCCGGGCGCGGACCATGACCTGTACGAGGCGCTGCGCGACTACGCGCTCTATCTGCTGCTGAGCACGGCGGTCTATTCGCCGGTGTTCACGCCAGGCGAGCTGGCGAGCATCACCGCGCTCATTCTCTATCTGGGCCAGGGCCGCTGGCGGGCACCGCGCTCAGGCGTTTCGGCTTGAGATCAGAGGCTTCGTCCGCGCAAGATTCTGCGCGCCGGCGCTCGATCGGTGATTTGATAGGCGTGGCAATTACCGACCCAACGAAGGCGCTCGCGGTGAATTTCACGTATCCACATTGCGGACATTCTTTCGCTCGTCGTAGGGTGTCGTTACGGCCGCCAAGTCATGGGCCGATGCCGTGCACGGCTGACAATGTGACTACCAGGCGAACTAGTAAATTCATGTCACAGGAACCCGCGTTGACGCAAAAATATTTTCTTTATTTGAAAATATTTTCATTATATTTGGCGGCAATTGTTGGCGGCTATTTCTTGATCCCGACGTCCATCGCAAAAAGCGTATTTCTTTTCCCCGCTTTGGTCGCCTTTTTAGTCCTTTTTTCATTCGTCGCACGTCGTTCCAGACCATTATTGCCGTCCCATTCTGAATTTGATCGGCATCACAGCTACAGGCCCTCGTGGCTTCGACTTTGCCTTGGTATCGGCTCTTTCGTAGGAGCATTCGCATGGGTTATTCGGATGCTTCCAATCGTACAAAATACAGAACTAGGAGTTGTTGAGGTGGTTTCTCCAGCGTTGTCTTTAATAATTCTTGGCAGCGGTGCTCTTGGGTGGGAATTTTACATCTGGATGAAGAAGACGATAAGGCTTTGAATTTTGGCCGAGAATTCGGACGAGTGCTTCGCCGTTCCGAGTACCTCCCGGCGTATGTCCGCAATCGATATATCGCCAATCAACAGCAGACTGTCGCAAATCCACCCAACCCAGTCATAGCCTCATTGGCGCTCCCCCGACGGGTCACGTGGCGTGAGACAAATTGGCGTCTCAATAGAGATCTCCGGCCGGCCCCGCCGCTGAAACGAGCAAGGCCCAGACCTGCGCCGACGTCGGCGATCCCGCGCCGCGCTCATTGATCCGCGCCTGGTCCGATAATCTGCCCCAACACGCGGACGGCCGTCTCGGCTCATTCGAGCGGGACCAGCGCATGATCTCGCGCCCAGGTGCCGATGATCCCGAACCGCAATACTCAAGCGACCCGGTGGATCAGCCGGGACAGCAGGCGATAGAGCCGCGGATTGTCGCGCACGGCCGGATGGTTGCGGACCCGATTGATCAAGCTGCGGCGCCCCAGGATCAGCACGGGGCTGCCGAACAGCGTTTCCTCGCCCAGGCGAAGCGGCGCAAAGCGTTCGAGCAGTGCTGCCCGATAGCGCGCGGCCGCGGCCGGGTCCTTGCAGAAATAGGTCTTGTTCGGCGTGATCGCGAACGGACGCAACTGCCGTCCAGGCTCGAGCACGAAGCGGAAGGCGCCGGCCGCCACCGCGGGCCAGCGCTCCTGATAGACATCGTCCAGGATCAGGATACCGTCGGGCCGCAACACCGCTTCGGCCAGAGCCATGTCGTTGTAGGTGATGGCTTCCGTGTGCCCGCCGTCGACGCTCATCATGCGCATCGGGCCGACCGCGCCCAGCAGGTCGGGTGCCGCGACGGAGCCGGAATCCTGGGCGAAGATGGTGACGCGCGCCGGATCGCCGCCGACCCGGGCCAGATTGCGCAGAAAGATGCCGCGATCCCCCAGGCCCGAGGCATCCTTGTTGAATTGCTGGTGCTCGAACACGTCGAGCGCGAATGCCCGCTCGGTCGGCAGCATCGACAGGTAGAGCAGCAGAAACAGCTTGCCGTGATGGATGCCGATCTCGCCGATCCCGCCGCTCTGGCCTTCGGCGAGCTGGATTTCCGCCAGATGCGCGATCGCGGCGGCGCTTTCCGGCGCCAGCCAGCCGGAGACCGCGGCGGCGCCCTTGCGGACATAGGCCTGCATCCGCTCGCGCACGTCCGCCGGGACCGGTCGGCTGACCTCTCGGCTCTGGGTCATTGCGCGGTACTCGGAAGCGTCGTGGGCGTACTGCCGCTGCTGACCGAATAGCTGAAGCTGCGTTGGAACGGCACGATCTTGGTGATGTATTGGTCGACCCACAGCCCGACCTCGGCGACGCGGGTTCGCGGCACATAGAGGATGTCGCCCTGCACGATGCGCGGGTCCGCGACCGGCTTGCCCTCGATCAGGCTGCGGACGTCGACCAGCCGCAGCATCGGCCGATCGTCCGGTCCGCGGCGAATGAGGATCACCTGGTTGATCCGCCCGGTCTCGGCCGCGCCGCCGGCCAGTTGCAGGGCCGCGATCGGATCCATCGGACCGGTGATCGGATAGACGCCGGGCGTCTTGACCTCGCCGCCGACGAAGACGCGCGCCGACACCGGGTTCAACACCTCGACCGACACTTCCGGGTCGCGCAGCCGCCGCGTCGCCTTCCGGGCGACGATGTCGGTCGCCTCGGTCGGTTTCAGGCCGGCGACCGTGACCTCGCCCGCCGCCTTCAAGGTGACGACGCCGTCGGGCCGCACCAGCACGTCCTGATCCATTTCGGGCGTGCGCAGGAACATGACGCGGAGCTTGTCGCCCTCGCCGATCCGATAGGCCGGGGTGGCGTCGGACCAGGGCCCGAAGCGGGCCGACAGCGCCGGATCGGCGAGCGGATCGGCCGCGGGTTCGGGCGTCTCGACCGGAAACAGTTCCTGGCCGGTGCAGCCGGCCAGCAGAGCGACCAGCAGAGCGACCAGCATCGGCACGGCCAACAGGCGGGGCAAGCGCATCAGAACCATCGGTAGATCGCCTTGGGAATATGGAACCTGCGACCGGTCAGGACGGCGCCGAACAGATCGCCGCCCGCCTCCATCAATTGGGTCGCCAGATGTCCGACAACGGGCGCGCGGGTATGCTCGGCCCGGACCATCAGAATCGAACCATCGACGACTTTGGCCAGACGCAGGCCGATCAGGCTGTCCCGCGGCGCCGGCGCGTCGATCAGGATGATGTCGTAGGTGTCGCCCAGCGAATCGAACAGAAGCCGCATGTCCTCGCCATTGGCGCGCTGCCACTTGACCTCGCCGGTCGTGGCGCCGACGCTGACGTCCAGGCGCTTGGTCCCGGTGCCGGCGATCCCGAGGCGGCGGTCGGTCCCGTCGCGGGGCGCCGGACGACCGAACCGCGTCCATTGCGCGGTGCCGTCGCCGACCAGGTCGAGCAGCAGCGTCCGCTTGCTCTGCCCGTCGGCCATCTCCACCGCGAGCGCCGCCGCGAAGTCCGAACGCTGTTCGGCCTCGCCGGTCGCGATGATCTGGATCTTGCCGGTCGTGCGGCTTTCGGTCTGGGCGAACACCAGCTGACCGGCCAGATAGATGATCTGACTGCTGGCCTCGGCGCCGTCGAAACCCTCGTCCTCGGCGAAAGCCGCCAGCACCGGCATGTGGAGGCCGCGCGCCACCTCCTGCGGCAAGAGGAAAATCCGCCGGTTCCAGGCCGCGACCAGCGTCAGGGCGCCCGCCAGCATGATGCCGCCGACCAGGATCGCGAGCGCGAGATTGGTCCGGTTGCTGGTGCCGCGCAGCGAGGCGTCGGCCCGCTCCAGGATCTGGATATTGGCCGTCTTGACCGCGGCCGCCGCTTCTTCGAGCTGGGCCGCCTCGGCCCGCTGATTGGTCTCGCGGTACAGCTGGTCGATGATCATGTGCGAGCGTTCGAGCGCGCGCAGGCTGCGCTCGGCCGTGCGCAACTCGTCGACGCGGTGCCGCGCCTCGTCGGTTTGCCCATCAAGTGCCGCGATCGAACTGGCGACGGACGCCGCCTCGGCCCGGAGCTGGTCCAGGTGATTGTTCATGAAATCGAGCGTGGGATTGCGCACCTCGCGCGTGGTCGGCGGCTCGTTCTTCGGCTGGCTCTGGATCTTTTCCAGCACCTTGATCTGGCGCTTGATGTCGTCGAGCTGCGGATCGCCCTCTTGATAGAGCGCCTGCAGCTTGTCGCGCTCCAGATAAAGCTTGGTCAGCAGCGTGCCCGTCTCGTCGCGCTCGAAATGATTGTTGCGCTCGACGGAGTCGAATACCTGGGCCGGCAGTTGACGGATCGCCTGCTCGCTTTCGGCCATCTCGGCGGCGAGCGACGCGCGCCGCTCGATCTGGCGCTGCTGGCGCTGGACCGTGCCATCCAGTTGATCGAGCGCCAGAGTGATTTCCCGATCGAGATTGAGGACGTGGAATTTCTTGCGCTCGGCGGCGAGCTGATCTTCGATCTGGCTCAGCTGATCGGCGTAGGACTGCGCCTTTTCCTTGAGGAAGGGCGAGCGGAGATTGCTGAACACCTGGGCGCGCCGACGCAGATAGCCGTCGATCAGCGTATCGACCGCCTCCATCGCGACCGCGCGGTTGCCGTTTTCGAACGAGACCATGATCAGGTTGGAATCGGATTGGGCGACGACCTTCAGCGCCCGTTCCGCGAGATCGACCGCGGTTTCACGCCGTTCGTTCTCCGACAGCGGCGGCAACAGGCCGAACAGACGCCGGTGCGCCAGTTGCGGCGCGAGCTTGTCGGCGCCGAGCTGTTCGACCATGCCGGTGACGATCGCCCGATCCCTGATGAATTCGGCTTCGGACTGGGTGGCGCGCCCGCCGTCCGCCGACAGGATCGATTGCAGTCCGGCAAGCCCGGGAATCCCGCTCTGATCGTGGTCGACCAGCACCAGCAGCTGCGACTGCGCCGTGTAATGAATCGGACTGAGGGCCCAGGCCAGAATGGACAGGCCCAGGCTGACCGCGAGAACGCAGAGGATGATGCGCTTGTGGTAGAAGCCGACCAGGATGACGTCGCGCAACGTCATGCCGGCCTCCGCCTGATCGCGGTTGCCGGTGCGGCGGGCGGCGGTTTCGCCGGGCGCTATCATGGGCGCGCCGGACCGGTCGACGGGACAGGACGGCACACAACCCGTCCGACCCTGCAAGATACTTGGGAAACAACGATGTCATGTCGCCAAGGATCGGCGATACGACGGTCGTCAGGCGAATGCTCCAAAAAATGCTCCCAGTCTCGCGACGCCCGTCGATCGACGCATCCCGGCTGCCCGAGCGGGACGAGCGCGCGAACATTTCACCGAAACTGGACCCGCGACGATTGATTATCTCTTTACCGACGGCCGTTTCATTATCAAATCTTTATCGAATTTGACGAGAATTCTCTATAGATTTGTCGCCGCGTTGGGTGCGAACCGGCAAGCATATTGGGGCAAAGGACATTCGAGTGGGGCTCGGTCAAGAGCAGGACGAGAAGCAATCCGCGGCCGTGGCACGGCCCGCGCGCGCCGATCGTTTCGTCAGACATTCGCTGATCGGCCTGCTGGTGCGCGCCGTCGAGGTCGCCACCAAACTTGCCCTCTATATGCTGGCCGCGCGCCTGATGGGCGAACGGGAAAGCGGCCTGCTGTTCCTGGCCCTGACCTGGGGCCATCTGGCATCGACCGCCAGCCGGCTGGGCGTCGAGCGGGCCCTCATGCGGCTCGTCGCCGCCGAACTGGCGCTCGGCCAGGGCCGCGTTGCACGGCGCCTGCTGACCGTCGGCACGCTGACGACGACCGGGGTGGGCCTCGTCGTCGGTCTGGCGACGATGCTCTCGGCGCCGTTCGCCGCCCGATATCTGTTCCATGATCCGAGCGTCGCGGCGCCGCTGCGCATGAGCGGCCTGGTCATCCCCGGCATGACCGCCGCCTTCACGCTCGCCAATGTCCTGACCGGCCTCGGCCGGACCACCCTTGCCCAGATCCTGCAGAATGTCGTCTGGCCGCTGGGGCTGCTCGGCGGCTTGCTGATGGGCGAACATGATGCCGCGGCCCTGGTCCTGAGCTTGGCCGGGACGATGGTGCTGACCACCGTCGTCGGCGTCCTGGGGACCGTCCAGGATCGCCGGCGCCTCGCCCAGGATACGACGCTGCCCACGGGGGTCGAGGCCCTGCCCTCATTGCGGACGACGGCGGCGCCGCTCTATGTCGTCGAACTGGTTCAGGTCACCATCGCGTCGCTGCCGGTGCTGATCCTGGGCGTCTATGTCGATACCGCGTCGATCAGCCTGTTCAGCGTCGCGTTGCGCGCCTCCATGCTGGCCCTGGTCACTCTGATCAGCCTCGGCACGGTTGCGGCCCCTCGCTTCGCCGGCTTGCACCGTCAGCGCGACGTGGGCCTGGGGGCCCTCAATCGCCGCGTTCAGATCGGCGGTGCGGTCATCGGCGGCGGCCTGTGCCTGGTCCTGGCACTCGGCGCCGGCCCACTCCTGTCGATCGTCGGCGCCGGCTATGTCGGCGGTGCCGGCGTCCTGACCGTGCTGGCCCTGGGCCAGATGGCGAACGCGCTCTATGCGGTCCAGGACGTGCTGTTGGCCATGACCGGGCATGGCGTGGCGCTGCGCCTGCTCAATCTGCTGCAGCTCGCGACCATTCTCGTGCTGTCTTTCCTGCTGATCCCGCGCTTCGGCCTGATGGGCGCCGCCGTCGCGACGGCGCTGACCACCGCACAGGGCGGCATCGGCACCGCCATGGTCACCCGTCTGCTGGTCCCTCAGGCGAGGCCGTTGCTGGCGCCGCCGCTCCCCCGTCAATTCCGCACTTTTATCATGAGGTTTGCGCAATGAGAGCCGAACCGGACGCGCGAGCGGCCTCGCCTGCGACCGCTGTCAAACCCGGCCCCTCGATCATCTCGCACGGGCTGATCAATTGGTGCGTCAAGACGGGCGACGCCTTGTCGCTCTGCCTGGCCGGCGTGGTGGCGAGCCTGGGCGACGCGCCCGTGACGCCGGCCCAGTCGGTGCTGATGTCGATCCTCGCGATCTATCCCTATCGGATGATCAGCGGCAATCGCCGGGTCTATCGCTGGGACCGCTACCATTCGCTGCGCTGGGAACTGGTCGACATCCTGGGCGGCCTCGCGGCCGGTGCGGCCATCATCTGGACCTTCGCCAGCGTCTTTCATCCGGGAGAGGATTCCGCCGCCTGGTTCCTCCGCTGGCTCGCTGCCGCCGTCTGCGGCATCGTCGCGCTGCGCGTGATCACGCGTTTGGTGGCCTACCGGATGCATCGGCTGGGTACGCTCAGCCATCGCATCGCCATCATCGGCGCCGGTGCCGAAGGCGCCGCCGTCATCGAGCATCTGAAAGCCCATCGGCGCAAAAACAATCCCTATGAGATCATCGGCGTGTTCGACGAGCGGGCGGACCGGCGCGAGAAATTCATCCACGGCATCGCCGTGACCAAAGGCATCGATCCGCTGATCGAGATCTCGCGCACCACCCAGATCGACGCCGTCGTCGTCGCCCTGCCATTGGAAGCGCGCGAACGCATCTCGATCATGATGCAGAAGATCAACTCCATCCCGGCCGACATCCTGCTGCTGATGGAGGTCAACTGGTTGAACGTGCGCGAGATCAAGCTCCGCAATGTCGACGGCTATTCCTTCCTGCAGGTGGCGCGACGCCCGCTCGTCGGTTCGCGCGCCGTGCTCAAGGCGATCGAGGATTATACGATCGGCACGGTCGCGATCCTGCTGGCCCTGCCGGTCATGCTCGCCGTCGCCCTCGCGATCCGCTGGGAAGGGCCCGGCCCGATCCTGTTCCGTCAGCGACGCGTCGGCTTCAATCACAAAGAATTCGAGATGCTGAAGTTCCGGTCGATGGTGTTCGATCCGCGCGACGACGGCACCAGGGGCACGCTCGAGAACGACCCCCGGGTCACCCGGGTCGGGCGCTTCATCCGCCGCACCAGCCTCGACGAGTTGCCGCAATTGCTGAACGTGCTGGCCGGACACATGTCGATCGTCGGCCCGCGCGCCCATGTGTCCAATATGCTGGTCGGCAATCAGGTCTATCCGGAAGCGGTCTTGGAATATGCCGCGCGTCATCGGGTGAAGCCGGGCATCACCGGCTGGGCCCAGATCAACGGCATGCGGGGCGGCATCCATACCGAAGCCAAGGCGCGGCGCGGCGTCGAACTCGATCTGGAATATATCGAGAGCTGGTCGCCCTCGCTCGATCTGCTGATCATGGCCCGCACGCTGTTCGGCGGGTTGTGGGGGCGGAACGTCTTTTGAAGATGAGATCCGGGATGACGCGATATTGGAGTCGTCTGCTGCTGTCGGCGCTCTGCATCTGGTCGGCCGACGCCTCGGCCGCCGATGCCTTGCCGGCCGGCCCGCTGATCATGGGCTATTATGAAAGCTGGGCGGAACTGCCGGTGACCACGGCCAGCGTCACGCAACTGGCGAACCTGCCGGCCGCCCTCGATATCGTGGCGCTGGGCTTTGCCCGGCCGGACCTGAAGTTCGCCGGTACCGATCTCGGCAAGACCGGCCTGCAGGTGCCGTTCGATGGCACGGAACTGGCCGAGGCCGTCGCCTTGCTCAAGGCGCGGGCGCCGCAGATGAAGATCCTGCTGGCCGTCGGCGGCTCGGGCTATGCTGCGACCTGGGGCCAATATGCGCCCGATGATGTCGCCCGGTTGGTGGCAGCGCTCGGGCTCGACGGTATCGATCTGGACTACGAACCGGCGGCGCCGCAATGCGGCCGGCATAATGGCGACGAGGGCGTCGCGGTCACCTGCGCGACCGACGCGATCTGGGCCGACCTGATCCGGCGGACCCGCCTCGTCCTGCCGCGTCCGGCGCTGCTCGCCCTGCCGGCCTGGAGCGTCGGCGCCTACGGCGCCGGCAAGTTCCAGAACGACCCGCCACCAAGCCCGTTCACGGGTTCCATGCTGTGGCTGGGCCGCCTGCCGGAAGCCAAAGCCGTCGATCTGATCTCGGTCATGGCTTATGAGGCGGGCCCAAGCTTCGATCCCTTGCGCTCGCTTTCAGCCTATCGGGCGATCTGGCCCGGCCGGTTGCTGCTGGGTGCCCTCGTCCCGCCCGATCACACCGGCGGGATCGTCTATTCCGTCGAGAAACTCAAGCAATATACTGCCGCCGTCTCAAACGACCCGCTGGGCGGCATGATGCTCTATGCCTTGCAAAGCGAGCCGCCAGGCGGCGCCAGCCTCGCCACACCCGACGGGACGCTGTCGGCCCGAACCATCTGCGAAGCCCTTCATCGGGGCGGGTGCTGATCCGCTCCTCAACCCCGAACCGAGCCGTCTGAAACGGGATCGGCGCTCGGGCCGGCCTTTCGTCAAGTTCGGCGGTTCTGTTGGCGCCTCATTGACTCCGCCCTAGCCCAGCGGCCTTTTCGGTTCTCCGGCCGAGAATGGAGGCCGGAAATGTCGGAGCTCTGCGCAAAAGCGCGGAATCTCACGGCGATTGGGAAGTCCGTTGAGAAATTGGCGGAGGGAGCGTCTGCCACACTCGGGTCCACTCAGGTCCAGATGCATCCACTATCTATTTGATATAGCTATATTTAGCTGAACGATCCATCTCGACGCATCCATCGATATCCATCATAATCCAGTTCGATTGGTGGGTAAATTGGTGGGTTGGAATGGCGCGGCGCATTGGGGTATTGACAGGCTTGGGCGTCGGCAGGATGAGCCAACCAGGCTATTATGCAGATGGCGGCGGCCTCTATCTCCAGGTCAGCGACGGCGGCGCTAAATCCTGGATCTTCCGCTTCACTGCGAACGGCCGGCGGCGTGAAATGGGCCTCGGCGCCCTGCACACCATCGGCCTCAGTGACGCGCGCGACGCCGCGCGGGATTGCCGCAAGCTGGTGCAAGACGACAAAGACCCAATCGAGATCAAGAGGCAGGAGCGCGAGAAGGCCGCCGGCACCATGAGCTTCGACCGATGCGCCGAATTGTACATCGAGGCGCACAAGGCCGGCTGGCGCAACGCCAAGCATGGCACGCAATGGACGAACACGCTCGACACCTACGCCAGCCCAGTGTTCGGCACGTTGCCGGTCGATAAGGTCGGCTTGCCTGAAGTGCTGAAGGTGCTGGAGCCGATCTGGCACGGCAAATCGGAGACAGCCAGCCGCCTGCGCGCCCGCATCGAAGCCATCCTCGACTGGGCGACCGTTCGAGGCTACCGAGAAGGCGACAATCCGGCGCGCTGGCGCGGCCATCTCAGTTCGCTTCTGCCGGCAAGGGCAAAGATCCAGCGCGTCGAGCATCACGCCGCCCTGCCCTACGCCGACATTGCCGCGTTCGTAAAGACGTTGCGGAAGCAAGACGGGACTGCGGCGCTCGCCTTGGAATTCGCCATCCTCACAGCGGGGCGCACGAGCGAGGTGATCGGCGCCAGGTGGGATGAAATCGATCTGGAAAAGAAGCTCTGGACCATCCCAGCCGGCCGCATCAAAGCCGGCAGAGAACATCGCGTCCCGTTGTCGGCACGAACGATCGAGATTGTCGAAGGCCAGAAAGATCTGGATGATACCTACGTCTTTCCCGGCCGCAAATCGGCGCGGAGCGAAACGGGCAAATCTCTCTCGAACATGGCGATGCTGCAGCTCCTGAAACGGATGAAGCGGGACGATCTGACCACGCATGGCTTTCGTTCGACGTTTCGTGACTGGGCGGCCGAGAAGACCGACCACCCGCGCGACGTCGCCGAGATGGCGCTCGCTCACACGGTCGCGGACAAGGTCGAGGCAGCGTATAGGCGCGGTGATATGTTTGAAAAGCGTCAGCAAATCATGAGGGACTGGGAGATGTGGTGCGTTGGGAAAACTGAGCGGAGTGGGGTTACGATCAGTTCACCGTCGGTCAGCCGCACACCACTCAACTTGCCTGCCCGCGCGCGGTAAGCCAATGGCTTCAGGCGGAAATCGACGGTTTGCGTCGCCTCAGTCGAGAACGCCTCAACATTCTGCGGAACGCCGATGCCGAGTGCTTGAGCATCTTGGCCGACACGAACTCCACCTTCAGCATTAGGTGATCAGTACGCCTCCGGGGTGGGCCGCCTTGCCGGGTTATGAACGGGTAGCGAAGCTGCGCTCATAAGCTCTCCTTACGAGCGCAGGTACGAGCACAGCATGAGCCAGACGACGTTGATCACCGGCCCGGAGAGACGGCGCCGGTGGAGCGAGGATGAGCAGCGGCAGATCCTTGCGGCGGCGTTTGCGCCCGATGCCAACGTGCGAGATGTGTCGCGTCGGTACGATGTCGCGACGAGCCTGATCTATAAATGGCGGAGGGAGGCATTGGCCTCGGGCCAAGCGTCTGGGTTCAATGAGATGGTCGTGATGCCGGTAGAGCCCGCGACCGCCTTGGCGCCGGTCGCGATGGTCGAGATCGAGTGCGGCGAGAATGGACTGGTCCGTCTTCCGACCACGACGCCACCGGCATTGGCGTCGGCGATTGTGAAGGCGCTGCGGGCGCGATGATTGCGATCCGAAGCGATGTGCAGGTTTGGCTTGCGGTTGGCCGCACCGACATGCGTCGGGGTATGACGGGCTTGGCTTTGCAGGTCCAGGAGGCGCTCGGTCGGGACCCGCATTTATGTGTCGGACCAGATTATGTGGCGGAGCTGCCGATGGCAGCTGCCTGAGCGGGCGACGCCTTGGAGTCCTCCGCCACATAATATTCAGATGCTGGC